>JACCDX011499936.1_pt1 | contig 10017 bp, 8 predicted proteins | sample 7449681 | NCBI WGS metagenome assembly JACCDX01 (sample SAMN15323450, study PRJNA562643) | freshwater metagenome | isolation source: river surface water | place: USA:Blue River Watershed | collected 2017-08-18
CGATGCGGCCAAGCCCGAGAACGGTGGCCAAAACTTGGCGCCTCGCCCGATGGAAATGTTGTTGGCTGGCACAGGCGGTTGCACTGCTTATGACGTGGTGCTCATCTTGAAGCGCGGCCGTCACAACGTGCAGGGCTGCAGCGTGAAGATCGTGAGCGAGCGAGCCAGCGAAGACCCCAAGGTATTCACCAAAATCAATATGCACTTCACTGTCACAGGCCACGGTGTGCCAGCCAGCGCGGTGGAGCGTGCGATTGCCATGAGTCACGACAAATACTGCTCGGCCAGCATCATGCTTGGCAAGACGGCGGAAATTACCACCAGCTTTGAGCTGGTTGAGGCTTAAAAGCCCTAAAGCAAATGCTTAGATGCGGTGCGCCACGGTGGTCATCACTTTGGCCGCCACTTGCATCATGGCTTTGAAAGGTGCAGGTAGCTCGGCTGCGCCCGCAGCGAGTGCGTCTTTGGCGTGCTGCGCTTCATCTGTTTTCATTTGAGCCACGATGGCGCGGCTCGGTCCGTCATTCGTGGGTAGCAGACCCAGGTGGCTTTCTAAGTGGGCTTCTACCTGACGCTCGGTCTCCACCACGAACCCAAGGCTCATGCGATCGCCACCCAGCTTGGCAGCACCGTAGCCGATTGCAAATGCGCCCGCGTACCAAAGTGGGTTAAGCAAGCTGGTGCGCCCACCTAGCTCATGCAAACGCTGCTCGCACCATGCCAAATGGTCGGTTTCTTCATTGCATGCAGTGGTCAGGTGCTGGCGCAGGCCCTCGTCACGCGTTGCCAAGGCTTGCGCGGTATAGAGCGCTTGGGCGCATACCTCGCCCACGTGGTTCACTCGCATCAAGGCGGCAGCTTCGGCCTTTTGATTTTCAGTCAGTGGTGTGGGCGCGGGCACCTCGGCCGCCCACATGGGCGTAGGGCGGTTGGCGTGGTGGCGGGCAAAGACGGTGCGCAAGGCGCTGTCGGCGGCGGTGAGTAAGCGGTCCATAGGGCGAGTTTAATGGGCGTCTGAACCGCAAGGGTGTCGAATTCTTAGACGTTTGAGAATTGTCAAGCTGCCATTTTTCAAGGGTTTGCGAGGGGGTAGGTTGGGTTTTGTTGCAGCGCTACAACGCAAACGACGATTTTTTGACGGTTGTCATATTCCAAACCACAGGCGTCTGGTTCAATACGTACAACTTCCCGAAAACGGAGGTTGGCTACTACGAAAAGTAGGGCCCCTGTTCAAACCTTGGAGAACCTTGAAATGAAAAAAACCCTCGTTGCAATCGCTGCTTTGGCCGCGACTTCTGCTTTCGCACAATCTTCTGTCACCATCTACGGTGCCATCGACGCTGGCTACTCTGATAGCAGCAAAACTGTTGCTGGTACTAAAGAAGGCCAACAAGCTGTTTCTTTCAGCAACATGTCTTCTACACGTTTCGGTTTGAAGGGCACTGAAGACCTCGGCCAAGGCATGAAGGCTAACTTCGTGATCGAAACTGGTGTCAGCGGCAACTCTGGTTCTGGCTTTTCTGCTGGTACTGAAACAGCTCACACCAAAGTAGGTACAACTCTGGATGCAACCACTGTTGGCTCACGTGAATTGAACGCCTCTTTGGATCTGTCATCAGGTACCACCATTGGTGCTGGTTACGGCGGTACATCTATCCGTTCGATCGTATTGGGCTATGACGCCATGGGTGGTACCAACTTCATTGGTAACACATTGACAACAGACGCCCAGTTCAGTTCTAACCGTGCTACTGGTCTTGGTATTCGTCAAGCACTCAGCACTAGCTTGAGCGTTGGCGGTGGCATCACTCGCAACGTAGATACAAAAGATGGTGTTGCTGATAACAAAACAGCAACTGGTTACATCTTGAGTGCTGCATACAACAATGGCCCATTGTCAGTGTCTGGTGCATACCAATTGTCAAACACAACTACTGCAACTGGTGCAACTCCAACAGTTGACAAAGATGTAACAACCTCAATCTTGGGTGCTTCTTACCAATTGCCAATGGCTAAATTGTTCGCCACCTACGGCACTGTGAAAACAGACGATACGAAAACTGCATCTGCAGTTGGCGAAGGTAAGCGTGAGGCGTACAACATTGGCGTGCAAGTCCCAATGGGTGCGTGGACTTTGGCTGCTTTGTATAGCGGCGGTACAAAAACTGAAGCTATCACAGCAGGTAGCGCTGGCGAGAAGCGTGATTACACCGGCTATGGCGTGGGTGCACGTTACGCTTTGAGCAAGCGTACCTTGGCTTATGTGAACTACGGTAAATCTGACTTGAATGCTGGTTCTTCTGCAACTTTCGGCAAAGAAGTGAAGAACACACAAACAGCTATCGGTTTGTTGCACAACTTCTAATCCCCACGCTGGCTTAAGCCAGCTCAGGATTTAAAAGTCTAAAACCCCATCGCCTGCAAGGGCGGTGGGGTTTTTCATTGGATGTTTGGCTTAAAGTACAACGCTTTCTATCTTTGCTTTCAAGGGCTGTTTATGAAGATCGCTATTGCGCGTCATGGGTTGGGGGTTTGCATGGTGTTTGCTCTCGCGTGTGCAGTTGCGAGTGCCCATGCACAAGACTTCCCCACCAAACCCGTGCGCATCCTCACGCCTTTTCCGGTGGGCAGTGGCCCAGAAGGTGTGTTGCGTTTACTGGCTGACAAGCTGTCGCGCACATGGGGTAAATCGGTGGTGGTGGAGAACAAGCCTGGTGGTAACGGCTTTATTGCCATTGACACTTTCAAGCGCGGCGCGACTGATGGCCATGATTTGATTCAGCTCGACAGCGTGCATTTCTCGGCCTACCCGCATTTGTTCAAAAAGCTACCCTACGACCCTAAGTCCGACTTAGAGCCGCTGGTGCCTATTTTCAAAACCTATTTTTTCATGGCGGTGGCCACCGACAGCAAATACAAAACAGTGGCTGATGTGATTGCCGATGCCAAGGCCAATCCGGGCAAGCTCAACTATGGCTCTTGGTCGGTGGGTAACCCTGTCCATTTGGGCTCGGCTTTGTTCGAGTCGATGACGGGTACACAAATGCAACATGTGGTTTACAAAGAAACCACCATGCTCTACAGCGGTGTGGCCAATGGCGAGTTGTCGTTTGCTTTGGGCACCAACGCCACAGCAGGTGCCACTTATCGTGCGGGCAAGCTCCGCTATTTGGCCGTGGCAGCACCTAAGCGTGTGGCGGGTTTTACCGATGTGCCCACAGTGCGTGAGTCGGGCGGGCCGGCAGGCTTTGAGGTAAGTGGCTGGACCATCATTGCCGCGCCGCGTGGTTTGCCAGCCAAAGTGACGGACAAAATTCAGCGTGACATTGAAAAAGCATTGGCCGAGCCAGACATGCGAGAGAAGTTTGCCTCGTTTGCCTATGAGCCGTTCACACTAAGCCGAGAACAGCTTAATGCCTATATCCAGGCTGAGTCAACACGCTATGGCAGCATCATCAAGAAGACGCAAATCTCCTTGGATTGATAGGCCGCCGCCACTTTAGGCAGTCTTCATGCCCAACTTGCCGAGCAATGCTTGGTCACGCTCCCAGTCTGGGTTGCCTGTTGTCAACAGCTTGTCGCCGTAGAAGATCGAATTGGCGCCGGCCATGAAACACAAGGTTTGGATGGCTTCGCCCATTTCTTGGCGGCCAGCCGATAAGCGAACACGTGCCTTAGGCATGGTGATGCGCGCCACAGCGATGGTGCGCACAAACTCAAGCAAGTCCAAAACTTCAGTGCCATGCAAAGGTGTGCCTTCGACTTGAACCAGATTGTTGATAGGCACAGAGTCTGGGTAAGGGTTGAGATTGGCCAATTGGTGCACCAAGGCTGCGCGTTGCGCGCGTGATTCGCCCATGCCCACAATGCCACCGCTGCACACGTTCATGCCCGCAGAGCGCACGTTGTCCAATGTATCTAAACGGTCTTGGTACACGCGGGTAGTGATGATGTTGCCGTAGGTTTCGGGGGCCGTGTCGAGGTTGTGGTTGTAGTAGTCAAGACCTGCGTCTTTGAGTGTGTTGGCGTGTTGCGCAGTCAACATACCCAAGGTGCAGCAAGCTTCTAGGTTGAGATCTTTGACAGTGCGAATGAGTTCGGCTACTTTTTCAATGTCACGGTCTTTGGGTTCGCGCCATGCGGCGCCCATACAAAAACGAGTAGCACCGTTTTTCTTGGCTTCGGTTGCTGCGGCTTTGACGGTGTCAACATCCAGCAGCTTAGAAGCTTCGACGCCTGTGTCGTAACGTGCCGATTGTGGGCAGTAGCCGCAATCTTCCGAGCAGCCACCTGTTTTGATGGAGAGCAATGTGGAGAGTTGAACTTCGTTAGGATTAAAGTTCTCGCGATGGACTTGTTGTGCTTTGAACATCAAGTCGTTGAAAGGAAGGTTAAACAGCTCTTCCACAGCGGCCAACGACCAAGCGTGGTCAGTGACAGCGGGGGCTTTGGCGGGTTTCACGAAATGAACCGGCTGCTCATTTTGCAAAGTAGATTGCATACAGAAAACTTCTAAAAAGGTATCCGCTAAATATAGCAATAAAAGCCAACCTAAGGCTGACGCAGGGTTGCGCAGGGATAATGCGTTATTCAAGGCAAAAGCCCTTCAATCTGAGCTGAGGTTTTTTTGAAAAACACCCATTCATCTGACTTGGTACAACGCAGCCTGCAAAGCGTGTGGCACCCCTGCACCCAAATGCAGCACCACGAGACTGTGCCATTGGTGGCCGTCAAACGTGGCCAAGGCGCGTGGCTTTATGACGGTGACAACCGCCGCTATTTGGACGCCGTCAGTTCGTGGTGGGTGAATTTGTTTGGCCATGCCAACCCGCGCATCAACGCGGCGCTCAAAGACCAGCTCGACACGCTTGAGCACGCCATGTTGGCGGGTTTCACACACGAGCCGGTGGTGGCGTTGTCTGAAAAACTATCTGCCTTGACGAGTGGTGTGCTGGGTCATTGCTTTTACGCGTCTGATGGTGCTTCAGCGGTAGAGATTGCTCTGAAGATGAGTTTTCACTCTTGGCGCAACCAAGGCTTAACGAACAAGCAAGAGTTTGTGTGCCTCAAAGGTGGCTACCACGGTGAAACAGTCGGCGCTTTGTCTGTGACAGATGTAGCCATTTTTCGCGACGCATATGACGCTTTGCTAAAACCCACGCATTGCCTGATGTCGCCCGACGCGCGTTTGGCGCTCGATGGTGAAACTGCTGACGATCAAGCCCGGCGTGCTGCGCACGAGCTAGAGCTGCTTTTGCAAGCGCGTTCGCAGCATATCAGTGCGGTCATCGTCGAGCCCTTGGTGCAATGTGCCAGTGGCATGGCTATGCACAGCGCTTTGTATTTGCAGTTGGTACGCGACTTGTGCGACCAATACCAAGTGCACCTGATTGCAGACGAAATTGCCGTGGGTTGTGGCCGTACCGGCACCTTTTTTGCCTGTGAGCAAGCCCAGATTTGGCCCGATTTTGTGTGCCTGTCCAAAGGCATCAGCGGCGGGTATTTGCCTTTGTCGCTGGTGATGACGCGCAACAGCATTTACCAAACCTTTTACAGCGACAGCGTGGCGCGTGGCTTTTTGCATTCGCACTCGTACACGGGCAATCCACTGGCTTGCCGCGCTGCGCTGGCCACTTTGGCTATTTTTGAAGATGACGATGTACTGGTGCAAAACCGAGTGCGAGCCAAGCGTTTGACCCAAGCGCTCGCGCCTTTGGCCCAGCACAGCCAGGTGAAGAATTTCCGTCAGCAAGGCATGATTTGGGCCTTTGATGCCCAGGTGCACGATGCAGCCCAAGCGGCCACGTTCTCACGCCGTTTTTTTGCCACTGCGCTTGAGCATGAATTGCTCATTCGCCCGATTGGCCGCACGGTGTATTTAATGCCGCCCTATGTGTTGAGTGATGACGAGATTGACTTGCTCGCCTCACGTTTGCACACCGTATTTGAAAAAGTGATGCACGCATGACACACGCTTTGCTTGAAACCCTTCACGCCAAGCTGGCAGACATTGATGCCCAAGGTTTGCGACGCAAGCGCCTTAGCGCCGAGACGCCTTGCCAGCCGCATTTGGTGGTGGATGGCAAACCGATGTTGGCGTTCAACAGCAACGATTACTTAGGTTTGGCGGCACACCCGCAAGTGGTGGAGGCTATGAAAGAGGGCGCTTCTTTGTATGGGGGAGGCAGTGGCGGTTCCCACCTGATCAGCGGCCACTCGCAAGCGCATGTGCGTTTGGAGGAAAAACTCGCGGCCATGCTGTCTCCGTACTTAGAGTCACCCCGCGCGCTTTATTTTTGTACAGGCTACATGGCCAACCTTGGCATCTTGAGCGCTTTGGCCGATAGCGCGCAGGGCGACATCGCCGTGTTTTCGGAGTCGCTCAACCACGCATCGTTGATTGACGGCATTCGCCTGTCGCGCAGCAGTGTGCAGCTGTACCCGCATTGCGATACACAAGCCGTGAGCGATTTGCTCAAAGCCTGTACCAGCAAAACCAAGGTGGTGGTGACAGACAGTGTGTTCAGCATGGATGGCGACATTGCGCCTGTGCGCGAGCTGCTGGCCTTGTGCGAACAACACGGCGCATGGCTGGTCGTGGACGATGCGCATGGCTTTGGCGTGCTGGGCGATACGGGCTGCGGTGTTTTGGAAGCGCTGAATGTGCGCTCACCCAACCTCATCTACATGGGCACCTTGGGTAAAGCCGCAGGTGTGGGCGGCGCGTTTGTGGCGGCGCATGAGAGCTTCATTGATTGGATGGTGCAGCGCTCGCGCCCTTACATCTACACCACGGCTGCGCCGCCTGCGTTGGCGCATGCATTGCTAACCAGCTTGCGCATCATCATGGGTGACGAAGGCAAGGCACGTCGTGCGCACTTGAAAGAGTTGATTGAGCAGTTCTCTACTGCGCCCATTCCATCGGGCTGGCAGCGTTTGGCGTCTGGCACAGCCATTCAACCCATCGTCATTGGCAGCAATGCCGATGTGCTTCAAGCCGCAGCTGCTTTGCAAGCGCAAGGCTTGTGGATCACAGCCATTCGCGCACCCACTGTGCCTGTGGGGACAGCACGTTTGCGCATCACATTGTCGGCCGCGCACTCGGTGGCCGACATCACGCAATTGACCAAAGCCTTAGGTAGCCTGTCATGAAAAGCATATTACCCACGGGGGCGTTCTCGTGTTTTGTCACGGGAACCGACACAGAAATCGGCAAGACCTTGGTGTCTGCCGCTTTGCTGCACATCTTGGTGCAACGCGGTGTGCAAGTGGCAGCCATGAAGCCGATTGCTGCAGGAACCGAGTGGCGAGAAGGTGCTTGGCGCAACGACGATGTCGACATGTTGGCCGCTGAAGTGAATGTGCCATTGCCGCTGGCGCTCACCACGCCGTACTTGCTGCAAACACCAGCAGCCCCGCATATTGCAGCGGCGATTGATAACGTGATGCTGAACCCTGCCCATATCAAAGCCTGTTTTGATCAAGTCAGTGCACAGGCGCAAGCCGTGGTTGTGGAAGGCGTGGGTGGTTTCAAAGTGCCTTTGACCGACAGTTACGACACTGCTGACATGGCGCAGCAGCTGGGTTTGCCCGTCATCTTGGTGGTGGGCTTGCGTTTGGGGTGTATTAGCCAAGCCTTGCTCACGGTCGAGGCCATTCAAGCCCGCGGCCTCAAGCTGATGGGCTGGCTGGCCAATACAGCCGATGCCAAGATGGGCTTTGTGCAAGAAAACATCCAAGCTTTACAAGCGCGCATAGACGCGCCATTGCTGGGGCACATTCCACATTTAGATCAACCAACAGCGGCACAGGCTGCCTCTTACATCGCTCGCGCATCCAGCCATGACTGATATTTCCAGACGACAAGCCTTGCAACTTTTGCCTGGTGCCCTGGGCGCTTTGTCCAGCGTCGATGTGTGGGCTCATACATCAGACAAGTTCCCTAATAAAAGCATCACCCTCATTGCGCCTTGGCCTACAGGAGGCGGCAGTGACGCCTTGATGCGTGCTTTTGCTGAGAGTGCCAGCCGTGTGCTGGGCGTGCCAGTGGTGGTCGAGAACAAGCCCGGTGCGGGCGGCACTTTGGGCGCGACTGCCATGGTCACAGCCAAGCCCGATGGCTACACCCTGACGCAATTGCCACTGGGTGTCTACCGCTTGCCGCACATGCAAAAAACGGCGTATGACCCCCTTAAAGACTTGACGCACATTGTGGGCTTGACAGGCTATACCTTTGGCATCGTCGCCACTGCTGGTGCGCCATTTAAAAGCCTCAAAGACATGGTGGCGTACGCCAAGGCCCACCCTGGGCAGCTTGAGTACGGCAGTACTGGAACTGGAACAACGCCGCATTTGGCGATGGAAGAATTCAGCCAAAAAGCTGGCATCAAACTCAACCACATTCCTTACAAAGGGTCGGCTGAAATCATGCAAGCCATTTTGGGCGGGCAAATCCGTGTCATGTGTGGCATTCCAGAATATGCGCCTTGGGTTAAAGAGGGCAAGCTGCGCTTGTTGGCGACTTTGGGGCGTCATCGCACATCAGCGTTTCCAGACGTGCCGACTGTCAAAGAGAGCGGCTGGCCCACCATCAGCGAGTCGCCTTTTGGTATTGGCGGCCCCAAAAATATGGACCCTGCCGTGGTGGCGGTGTTGCATGATGCATTCAAGAAAACCTTAGAGGACCCCAAAGTGCTCGAGATGCTCGATAAGTTTTCTCAACCTGTGATTTACATGGGTACGGACGAGTACACGCGCTATGCGCAGCAAACATTTGAGGTCGAGAAGGCCACCATCGAACGCTTGGGCATGGCCAAAAAATGAACGCATTGGATGGCATTCGTGTCCTTGACCTGAGCCGTGTTCTTGCAGGGCCTTGGTGCACGCAAACTTTGGCAGATCTGGGGGCGGATGTGATCAAAGTTGAGCGGCCCGGAGTCGGAGATGAAACTCGCACGTGGGGCCCTCCGTTTTTGAAAGACAAACATGGGCAAGACACCACGGACGCTGCCTATTACCTAGGTGCGAACCGAAACAAACGCTCTGTGACCTGTGATATTTCAACCCCAGAAGGTCAGGCGTTGATGCGCCAATTGGTGCAGTCGTGTCATGTGTTCATTGAGAACTACAAAGTGGGTGACATGACACGATACGGTCTCGACTACGACAGCCTAGCTGCGCTCAACCCGCGCTTGGTGTATTGCAGCATCACGGGCTTTGGGCAAACGGGGCCCTACAGCCAACGCGCAGGGTATGACTTTGCGATTCAAGGCATGGGTGGCTTGATGAGTATCACGGGTGAGCGCGATGATTTGGGTGGCTCGCCGCAAAAGGCCGGCATTGCCGTGGCAGACCTGTTCACGGGCATGTATGCCACGGTGTCGATTTTGGCGGCCTTGCGTCATGCAGAGAAAACAGGCCAAGGTCAGTACATCGACATGGCCCTGCTTGATACACAAGTGGCCGTGATTGCCAATTTGGGGGCTAACTATTTGGTCTCAGGCCAACATGAGGGCAAAGTGCCGCAACGTGCGGGTAATGCCCATCAAAATTTAGTGCCTTATCAAGTGTTTGAAGTGGCGCCAACCGCTGAAGGCGATAAGCAACACATGATTTTGGCGATTGGTAACGACAAACAATTCGCCAAATTTTGTGAAGTCGCCAATTGCGCCTACCTAGCCAACGACGCTCGGTTTGCCACCAATGCGCAGCGTGTGCGCCACCGTCAAGTGCTGGTGCCTTTGTTAGAAGACATCATGGGCACACGCCCTAAACAAGACTGGCTAGCGGCTTTAGAGGCTGCCCATGTGCCTTGTGGGGCTATTAATAATTTGGCTGAAGTTTTTGCCGATCCGCAGGTGGTGAGTCGTCAAATGGTCAATACTTGGCAACACCCCAAGGCAAACAACGTTCAGTTAGTGGCCAGCCCCATGAAACTGAGTAAAACACCGGTGCGTCAAGATTTGCCACCCCCTACGCTGGGACAACATACAGTAGAGGTTTTCAGCAATCTGCTAG
>JACCDX010049829.1_pt1 | contig 10013 bp, 10 predicted proteins | sample 7449681 | NCBI WGS metagenome assembly JACCDX01 (sample SAMN15323450, study PRJNA562643) | freshwater metagenome | isolation source: river surface water | place: USA:Blue River Watershed | collected 2017-08-18
GCAACAAACTATTCAATTCTGGCAACAGGAAGTGCTGCGGGTATCGGATTTACAGTGGCTATTTTCATCGCGGATTTGGCTTTTGATGATGCCCAGACTCAAGACATAGCAGTTCTTGCTGTCATAGTCGCCTCTGTAGTTAGTGCATTACTTTCAATAGCATTATTCAAATTGCTTTCTCGAAAGTAAAAAACAAAACCCGCCTTTTTAGGGGCGGGTTTTGTTGTGACTGACTTTTAGATGTCGTAATACAGTTCGAACTCAGCTGGGTGTGGACGTAGTCGAACGTAGTCAACTTCTTCCTTACGCTTGAATGCGATCCAAGTGTCGATCAGATCCTTAGCAAATACTCCACCGCGAGTAAGGAAATCGTGATCATTTTCCAGATTGTTAAGAACTGCATCTAGTGAACCTGGAACCTGAGGAATTGATGCTGCCTCTTCGCCTTCTAGTTCGTAAAGATCCTTATCAACTGGGGCAGGTGGTTCGATCTTATTGACGATTCCATCAAGACCAGCCATCAGCATTGCTGCGAATGCTAGATATGGATTTGATGATGGATCTGGGCAACGGAATTCGATGCGCTTTGCCTTTGGATTGGATCCAGTAATTGGGATACGGATACAAGCAGAGCGGTTACGTGCTGAGTACACAAGGTTTACTGGTGCTTCATAACCTGGAACCAAGCGACGATATGAGTTAACTGTTGGGTTAGTAAAGGCTAGAAGTGATGGAGCATGCTTGAGCAATCCACCGATGTACCAACGTGCCATGTCTGAAAGATCACCGTATGTGCCAGCTTCGAAGAACAGTGGCTTTCCATCTTTCCAAAGTGATTGGTGAACGTGCATACCTGAACCGTTATCGCCAAAGAGTGGCTTTGGCATAAATGTTGCAGTCTTGCCACCTTGCCAAGCGGTATTGCGAATGACGTACTTGAACTTCATAACATCATCACCTGCGGTAAGCACATCTGTAAATCGGTAGTTGATTTCCATCTGGCCAGCTGTTCCAACCTCATGGTGTGAACGCTCTACAAGTAGTCCAACCTTGCCAAGCTGCATCACCATTTCATCGCGAAGATCTGCGAATTGATCAGTTGGTGAAACAGGGAAGTAGCCACCCTTTACACGTGTGCGGTAGCCGCGGTTAGGCGTTCCATCTGCATCGTATTCAACGCCGGTGTTCCAAGCGCCTTCGTATGATTCGATCTCGTGCACTGCTGAATTAATGCCGGTCTTGAAGCGAACGCTGTCAAAGACATAGAACTCTGCTTCAGGTGCAAAGAATGCGGTATCGGCAATTCCCAATGAGCGCATGTAATCAACGGCGCGAGCTACAACGCCACGAGGATCGCGGCTGTATGGAGTGTTATCTACTGGGTTATGAACCGAGAAAATAATGATGAGGGTTTTTTCTTTACGGTATGGATCAATGTATGCAGACTCTGGAACTGGTAACAGTTTCATATCTGATTCATTGATTGTCTGGAAACCTCTGATAGAGGATCCATCAAACATGAGGCCATCGGTAAATACAGCTTCATCAAATGATTCAACAGGAACGTTGAAGTGATGCTGGATACCAGGCAAATCTGTAAAGCGAACGTCAACTAGTTTGACATCCTCTTTCTTGATGTATGCAAAAATTTCTGCGGCGTTCTTAAACATGCTTCTCCCAATTTCACATGTGATGCGCTAGACCCCTCATCATTGAGTTTCTGGCGCTTTTACGTAGTTGAACCCTAGGTCCACACCATGAAATTGACATAACCCGCTTGTTAAATCCATGTTACTTCTGACGGGTTTGGGCGTTAGGCTTGTCTGGTGAGCGTGAATTTCATCCGAGTGTCCCTGGGACGACGAATGTCGGCGTTAATGCTGGATTGGCTGGCCTGCTATTTCATCGTCGCTGCAACAACTGGCGGAATCGGGAAAATGGCGCCGAACCGCTCCTGGCTGGTCTTGGCTTTATTCTTTGCCGAAATCGCGATTCTTTCAGCGCTACAAGGCGCTTCACTCGGGCACCGAGTCTTTGGCATAAAAATCATCAGGTTTGCCGATGGCGGCGTGATTACTCCGCTTCAGGCACTCATTCGCTCGGCACTTTTAATTACCGTTGTCTTTGCTATCACCTTTGATGAAAATGGCAGAGGCTTACACGAGCGATTCAGCGGAACGGTATTGACCCGAAATAGGAGCTTTAGCAGCTAGCGAATTTTTGGGGCGCGAGTTGGCATCGGACCCTTTGGTATTGGCATAGACATTCCACCAACAGCCTTTAGTCGTGCTCGAACTTCGCGCATTTGATGCGCAGTTAACTTCTTTGGCAGCCGGCGCATATGCTTTTGAATTTTACGAATTGGAACTCGTCCATCTTCATTTCCGACCAAAATTTCTGTAATGGGAACGCCAGGTGCGAAACGTTCCGCTTTCTTTCGCTCATCGGCAATCATCTGGCGTACTGAATTACTTCCCTCGCCGGTAAGCACAATTCCTGCACGTCCCACGCTGCGGTGAACCATGTCCTGATTTTTTGCAACAGCGACAGCGGGAGTAGTCGTCCAGCCTTTGCGGATGGCCATCAAAACACTTGCGCCCGCACCAATCTGACCTTCAATTGATGCATAGGCAGCGGTACCGGCTTGTCGAGTAAAGAAGAAAAGAGTGATGAGAACTGCTACTGGTAGAAAAACAAAAGCAAAGTAAATTGTTTGACCAACTGCAGAGCCAATTGCGATTCCAATTGACCAAGAAACAACAAATATTCCAATCAGCGCGTACGGAATCCAGGGCTTTACCTGCTTGGTGACTTTGTAAGCATCGCGGAAGGTCTGAAAACGTGGCTTCTTGATCTTCTTTTCTTTAGCTTTTCTCTTAAACATGTTGTTAGTTTAGTGGGGCAGGTGCGGTTCCACCAAGGCGGGCAGGCGCCCAGCGTTGGCCAACGTGGCTATCAGGGTATTTTTCTTGCACCTGGTGAAGCATAGAAATCATGACTTCACGCAGTTGTAGGGCAGCGGTCTCGATATCTACATCTTTGGCGAAATAGATCGCTGTGCCAAATGAAACTGAAACAGGAGTTTTACCCCGTTTGAAATTTGGCTTAATACCCTTTGTTGAGATCCGTTGACCGCCCCACACAATGGTAGGAATGATTGGCGCTCCCGTATCTGCAGCAAGGCGAAGGGCGCCAGATTTTAATTGCTTAATCTCAAAGCTAGTTGAGATCGTTGCTTCAGGGAAAATGCCAATGATCTCGCCAGAATTCAAGGCCTTAAGAGCAGCGACAAACGATGGAGCGCCGTTGTTGCGATCAACATTGATGTGGTGCATTCCACGCAACAAAGGTCCAGCTATTTTGTGATCAAAGAGTTCTTTCTTTGCCATAAAGCGAACAAATCTCTTAACAGGAAGCGCGCCAGTTCCAGCTAATGCGAAATCAAGATAACTGGTGTGATTGATGGCAAGGATTGCGCCGCCCTTGCGTGGAATATTCTCATCACCGTGAAAATCAAATTGCAAACCTAAGTACTTCCAAAACCCCTTCACCAAAGCGATGACTGGGGGATAGACCAGGTCAGCCACGATTGGATTTCTTTTCCATGGCTTGCTTGTACAAACGACCTGCACGGTATGAAGATCTGACTAATGGTCCACTCATTACTCCAAGGAAACCTACTTGTTCGGCCTCTTGTGCTAATTCAACGAATTCTTCAGGCTTTACCCAACGCTCGACTGGGTGATGCTTATTGGTTGGGCGCAGGTATTGCGTAATTGTGATCAAGTCACAGCCTGCATTATGAAGATCAACTAAGGCTTGAGAAATCTCTTCGCGAGTTTCACCCAGACCTAAGATCAAGTTGGACTTGGTAATAAGTCCAAAATCTTGCGCCATACCAATAACTTTCAATGATTTTTCATAGGTAAAAGCTGGGCGAATCTGTTTGAAAATACGTGGAACGGTTTCAAGATTATGGGCAAAGACTTCAGGGCGAGTTTCAAAGATGGGATTGAGAAGTTCAGGTTTTGCATTGAAATCTGGGGCAAGCATTTCAACGCCAGTACCAGGATTTAATTCATGAACTGCGCGAATAGTTTCGGCGTAGAGCCATGAACCTTCATCTTCAAGATCATCACGGGTGACGCCAGTAATTGTTGCGTAGCGAAGACCCATGGACTTAACCGATTCAGCGACTTTGCGGGGTTCTTCGCGATCGATGGGAAGTGGCTTGCCGGTATCAATATTGCAGAAGTCGCAGCGTCTAGTGCAACGATCTCCACCAATCAAAAACGTTGCTTCTTTATCTTCCCAACATTCAAAAATATTTGGACAAGCCGCTTCTTGGCACACGGTATGCAAGCCTTCGCTCTTTACTAAGGAACGAAGTCGTGTGTATTCAGGACCCATGTTGGCACGGGTCTTGATCCATTCCGGTTTACGTTCAATGGGGACCAGGGCATTACGAGCTTCAATGCGAAGAAGTTTGCGACCTTCAGGAGCCATTGTCATGCGCTCACCCTTCTGAGAGATTCAAAAATATGGCGTTCGACCAACGGTGAAACTTCTTGGATCGTAATTGCGCGATTGAGTTCAATTTCAAGTGAGGTAACTCCAGCGTCAGAGATTCCACAAGGAATGATTGAGTTAAATGATGAAAGATCCGGATTAACGTTTAGCGCAAAGCCGTGCATCGTTACACCTTGAGCAACGCGAACACCAATAGCAGCGATCTTGCGATCTCCCTTTGCATCGCGGATCCAAACCCCTGAACGTCCATCGATGCGCTGTGTCGTTAAACCCAAATCCGCACAGACCGCCATCAATCCAGCTTCAATTTCTCGAACAAATCCGACGAGTTCAGTGGGATTAATTAGTTTCACAATTGGATAACCAACCAATTGACCGGGACCATGCCAGGTGATTCGCCCACCTCGGTCGACTTCGATTACAGGGGTGCCATCAGTTGGCTTTTCTGATTCCTCGGTACGACGACCTGCAGTAAAAACTGATGGATGCTCTAAGAGCAGCAAAGTATTGGGGCGGATTCCATCAGCTACCTCTTGATGAATTGCCTTCTGGGATTCCCACGCCTTTTGATAATCAACCAGCCCATGACGCGATAGCGCTATTGCTGAATCCGAAGGAGTTTCCACGAGAGGCACACCCATAGCCTAAAGGTAGGCTTACCTTGATACCAATTGAGGTTTGAAAGGTCGTACATAGTGGCACTTAGGGTTGGTATTGCCGGATATGGGCTAGCTGGCCGGTATTTCCACGCTCCTTTGCTGAAAGGGTGTGGCTTCGAGATTGCAGCGATTCTGACCAACAATCAATTGCGATCATCACACGCATCGACGGATTTTCCTGGGGTAACAGTTGTACCAACGATGCAAGAAATGCTCACTCATCAACTAGATCTGGTTGTTGTTGCTTCGGCGAATCTGGCGCATGCAGAACAAGCCGCCGCCGCAATTAGCGCCGGAATTCCTGTTGTGGTTGATAAACCAATGGGTCGAAATTTTGAAGAGACAAAATCGATCGTTGAACTTTCAAACAAGCTCGGTGTTCCGGTTTCAACCTTTTTTAATCGAAGATGGGATAGCGATGCCCTGACCATTAAGAAAGTGATTGCAAGCGGCGCATTAGGGCACATTCATCGCATGGATTCAAGGTTTGAACGCTTTCGACCAGAAGTTAACAAAGATTCTTGGAGAGAGAACATGAGCGCCGAAGATGGGGGAGGACAGTTACTTGATCTTCAACCACATTTGATTTCAACTTCAATTGATTGGTTCGGACGGGCAGAATTAGTAACTGCCACAGTTCGTTCAATACGTGGGGCAGCAGATGATGATTCGGTTTTAGTTTTGCGCCATGACAATGGTGTTATGTCATACCTTTCGGCAAGTGCCGTCGTCGGCGCACCAGGACCAAGAATTCGAATTTTGGGTAGCAAGGGCGCATTAGTGATAAATGATTTGGATCCACAAGAGGCACTTTTGCGCGCAGGAAAGTTTCCTGAAGGTGGAATCTGGGCCGAGCCAACAACTTCGACCGCCCATATCTATCGTGGTAGCGAAATCGAAGAAATAGCCGGCGAAGCTGGAAACTATGGACTCTTTTATTTAGCCGTGGCTTCTGCAATTAATGACGGCACGCCGTGGCCTGTTTCCAACGAGGACGCTCTGCTAGTAGCTTCAATAATTGATCAAGCAAGGATTATCGGAACTCATGCCTAGTTCGTCAGATGTTTTGATTATTGGCGCTGGACTTGCCGGACTTAGTGCGGCCATAACGTTGCAAGAAGCTGGCAGAGATGTTCAAGTAATCGATAGTTCAGATCGTCCAGGTGGTCGCGTTACATCTGACATCATTGATGGATTCATTTGTGATCGCGGTTTTCAACTGATCAATTCAAAATATCCAGCTCTTCAAGCGTTAGATGTAATTAAAGAGATTGACTTCATCCCCGCTCCACGCGTTATCGAAGTTGCAATGGGCAGTGACCGAAGAGCATTGGGCGATCCTCGCGTTGCGCCTTGGACAGCGCTAGACAAAGCGACCGGAACTATTCCAGAAAAGTTATCTCTACTTCGCTTTCTTGCGACTACTCCAAAAGAAAATCAGTCCATTGAAGATGTCTTGAAGCCATCAGGGACTGTGTATAACCGAGTGCTGCGACCATTCTTGCAGGGAGTATTTTTGACCGATCCAAAAAATGTCGATGCCAGATATGGTCAATTGATTGTAAAAAGTTTCATTTCAGGATCTCCCGGCATACCACGCAAAGGTGTGGCAGAACTATCAAAAGCTCTGGCAGCTCGCGTCAGTTCAATTACTTACGGAGTTCAAGCAAATAGCCTAGAAGGTGGTGTGACCAAAACTTCTGCCGGTGATTTCAAAGCAGCAACTGTAATTGTTGCTACCGATGCCACCACTGCAACACAGTTGCTTGGTTTAAACGAAGTGCCAAGGATGGCGGGTTGCATTACTTGGTATCACGCAGTCAGAGATAATCCATCAGGAAATGGTCGCCTGATTGTTGATGGTCAAAATCGAGGCCCAGTTATCAATTCGATTGTGATGTCAGATATTTCCTCAAGCTACGCACCTCTTGGGCAGCATTTGGTGTCCACAACTACAGATTTAGGTGCAACTGAATCAGATGTTCGCAGACACCAGGCAATTGTGTGGGGGATAAGTACCCATGATTGGCAATTGATTGCAAAATACGAAATTCCTGCAGCGCTACCAATTCAAAATGTAGGTCGATCTTTAACGCAAACCGTTAAAGTTTCTGACAATATCTTTGTCGTTGGTGACCATCGCGCCGTACCTTCACAGCAAGGCGCACTTTTTTCTGGGCGACTAGCGGCGGAATTAATCCTCAATCAGCGCTGACAGAGCCTCAGAAATGTGCGGATAGTCCCAAGTAAATCCTGCTTCTTGTAAAACATGTGGAATAACTTTCTTTGAGCCAAGAATTTCTGAAGAAAAACCACCCAGTGCAATTTTTAACGCAATAGCAGGGGCCGGGAATAAAGCTGGGCGATGCATGGCTCTGGCTAGGGCTGCAGTGAACTCTTGGTTGGTAACAGGGTTTGGTGCAGTTAGGTTAACTGGACCAGAAATTGGATTTTCAAGTGCAAAAACAATCGCTCTAATTTGATCATGCAAAGTGATCCAGGACCACCACTGCTTACCGTTACCAAGTTTTCCGCCCAGACCTAAACGAAACAGTGGCAACATCTTTCCTAGAGCGCCGCCGGTTGGATCCAATACCAAACCTGTACGAATCTTTACGGTGCGCACATCTTGGGCAAGATCTGCGGCTGCTTCCCATTCGCGACAAACTGCTGCTAGAAAATCATCACCAACTCGATCGGTTTCTACAACCGCTCTATTTCCGCTCTCGCCATACCAGCCGATAGCAGAGGCAGATATGAAAACTTGAGGCTTTAATTCAGCGACAGCTTTTGCAATCGCGGTTGTACCAAGCAAGCGCGAATTTAGAATTTCGCTCTTGTATTTTTTGCTCCAACGCTTATCACCGACACCGACACCCGCTAAATGGATAACTGCATCGACACCGCGCAATGGTTCTAGATCAACAAAGCCGGTTTGTGGATCCCACTGAACTTCATCAGCACCCACCGGTGTGCGTCGAACTAAGCGCTGAACTGTGTGACCTTCAGCTTTTAGATGACCAACTAACGCAGTGCCGATAAGACCGGATGCGCCAGTGATCGCAATTCGCTGGTGTACAGACATAGGAAGCTTAGAGTCCTAGATCAGACTCAAATGCGCCACCTTCGAGACGCTCTTTAAGAGTAACTAGGAAGCGAGCTGCATCTGCGCCATCAACAACACGATGGTCATATGACAAACCAAGGTAAACCATGGAACGGATCGCAATTGTTTCGCCGCCATCTTCGCCACGAACAACCATTGGTCGCTTAACAACTGCGCCAAGACCCAGAATTGCAACCTGTGGCTGGTTAATGATTGGAGTATCAAACAAAGCGCCTCGACTTCCGGTATTTGTCAGAGTGAAAGTTCCACCGCCAAGTTCATCGGGAGTTACCTTGTTGTCGCGGGTACGTGCAGCAAGGTCAGCAATCTTTCGAGCGATTCCGCCCATGTTCAGGTCACCAGCATTTGCAATAACCGGAACTAACAAACCACGCTCTGTATCGACTGCAATACCTAGGTGCTCAGCGCCGTGATAAGTGATTTGGTCGCCTTCAACCGATGAATTAAGTACTGGATGTTGCTTCAACGCTTCGCAAACGGCAACTGCAAAGAATGGAAGGAATGAGAGCTTGACGCCTTCACGTGCTTCAAAGCTTGCCTTCGCGCGATCTCGTAAACGTGCAATCTTTGTAACATCGACTTCAACAACAGTAGTTAGCTGCGCGCTTACTTGAAGTGATTCAACCATGCGAGCTGCAATAACTTTACGAAGTCTAGACATTGTCACTGTTGTTCCACGCAATGGAGAAACTGCAACAACTGGTGGCTTTGCAGCCGATGGTGTTGATGCAACTGATGCAACAGCCGGCGCTGCAGCAGGGCGAGCAAGAGCTTCAACATCTTCACGACGAATTCTTCCGCCGATTCCGGTTCCCTTAACTTGTGCAAGATTTACCCCAAGTTCAGATGCAAGTTTGCGAACTAGGGGAGTTACATAAGCATCTGCTGGTTGTGAAACTGGAGCAGCCGCTGCAACTGGGGCAGGTGGTGGCGTTACGGGTGCGGCAACGACTGGTGCGGATACAACTGGTGCTGGTGGTGGTGTTACCGGTGCGGACACAACTGGTGCTGGTGGTGGTGTCGCTGGAGCAGAAACCGCTCCGCCAGCTGTTCCAATCAAGCCAAGACGTGCTCCCACTGCAACTGTTGTATCAACTGCTACATCAATTGCAAGAAGTGTTCCAGCAACTGGTGAAGGAATTTCTGTATCAACCTTGTCTGTAGAAACTTCTAACAGCGCTTCATCAACTGCAACTGAGTCTCCAACATTTTTTAGCCAACGAGTAACTGTTCCTTCAGAAACACTCTCGCCGAGAGCTGGCATCGTGATGACAGTTCCGGCACCTGTTGGAGCAGGAGCAGCAGGTGCAACGGGTGCAGCTGGCGCAGGAGCAGGTGCGACCGCTTCAGGCACAACGACTGGAGTCACTGGTTGAGCTGGAACCTGTGCCACCGGAGGATTTGAAGTTTCTCCGGACACCGCGATAATCGCAAGCTCTGCTCCAACTGGAACAGTTTGATCAACTTGTACAACAATCTTTTGCAAAGTACCTGAAACTGGTGAAGGAATTTCAGTGTCTACTTTGTCGGTTGAAACTTCTAGTAATGGTTCATCAACATTTACATGATCACCTTCGGCCTTTAACCAACGAGTGACTGTGCCTTCGCTAACGCTCTCGCCAAGTGCGGGCATCGTTACTGAGAATGTCATCTATTTCTCTCCTTGGTTATCCGTGTGCGTGAAGCGGTTTGCCTGC
>JACCDX010500416.1_pt1 | contig 10013 bp, 9 predicted proteins | sample 7449681 | NCBI WGS metagenome assembly JACCDX01 (sample SAMN15323450, study PRJNA562643) | freshwater metagenome | isolation source: river surface water | place: USA:Blue River Watershed | collected 2017-08-18
AGGGGTTTAGGATGAGGCTAAAAGATTTCAAGAAGCCATCACCATGGCTTACCACAATTTCCACGGATTAGAAACGCGAATTATCAGAATTTTCAATACCTACGGACCACGCATGAGACTAAATGACGGTCGCGTGTTACCTGCGTTTATTGGTCAGGCTCTTCGAGGTGAAGACTTGACAATTTTTGGCGATGGAAGTCAAACGAGATCATTTTGTTATGTCGATGATTTAGTTGAAGGTATTGTTAGACTCCTGCATAGTGATTACGCTTATCCCGTAAATATTGGAAATCCTTCGGAAATCACTATCAGAGAATTTGCAGAAGAAATTATCAAACTTACTGGAACTAATCAAAAGGTGGTGTACAAAGATTTACCAACTGATGATCCAAAACAACGAAGACCAGATATTACTAAGGCGCGTGCGATTCTCAATTGGGAACCAAAAATTGACCGTTCCGAAGGTTTGAAAAGAACTTACGCGTTTTTTAAAACCTTGACTCAAGAGGAGTTAATGGAAACAGATCATTACAATTTCGACAAATACATAATAAAATAATATGAGTTATTACGCCCATGAATCTGCTATCATTGATGACGGTTGTCAAATAGGAAACGGAACCAAAATATGGCATTTTTCTCATATCATGCCAAATTGCAAAATGGGCGAAAACTGCAACATTGGTCAAAATGTTGTCGTATCACCCGATGTGATTTTAGGAAATAACGTTAAGGTACAAAACAACGTATCTATTTACACTGGAGTTATCTGCGAAGATGATGTATTTCTTGGTCCTTCAATGGTTTTCACCAATGTGATAAATCCAAGAAGTGGGGTAAACAGAAGAGGGCAATACAGTAAAACAACTGTTAAAAAAGGAGCGAGTATCGGAGCAAATGCTACAATAGTTTGTGGTCACGACATAGGTGAATATGCATTTATAGGTGCAGGTGCAGTGGTCACAAAACATATCCCTGCCTACGCGCTAGTAGTTGGAAATCCAGCAAGACAAATAGGTTGGATGAGCGAATTCGGTCACAGACTAAATTTTGATGCCTCCGGAATTGCCATCTGCCCAGAGAGCCGAGAAAAATATAAATTAGAAAATAATAACGTAAGTAAAATCGGATGACAAACGATACAAAAATAAAGTTTGCTGTTGTTGGCGCTGGTCACATTGGAAAAAGACATGCAGAAATGATTCGCCGTGACAACGAAGGAGAATTAGTGGCAATGGTAGACATCCGCACCAAGGAAGAATGTGGGGCTCAAGATTTCGATGTGCCATTTTTTAGCAGTATTGAAGAACTTCTTTCAAGTGGATTATCATTTGATGTTGTCAATATTTGTACACCCAATGGATTGCACGCTGAACAGTCTTTGAAAGCTCTAGAAGCGAAAAAACATGTTGTTTGCGAAAAACCAATGGGCTTAACAAAAACAAGTTGCGAAGAAATAATTTTCAAAGCTTTGCAAGTTTCAAGACAAGTATTCTGCGTGATGCAAAACAGGTACTCTCCCCCTTCGGAGTGGATAAAATCAATTGTATCTGAAGGTATTCTAGGTGATATTTACATGGTGCAATTAAATTGTTATTGGAATCGCGACGAGCGCTACTACAAACCCGGAGGATGGAAAGGAACAGAAGATTTAGATGGGGGAACGCTATTTACACAATTCTCACATTTCATTGACATCATGTATTGGTTGTTTGGTGATATTGACAACATTCAAGGGAAATTCGCCGACTTTAACCATAAAGATACCACAGCTTTTGAAGATTCGGGATTTGTTAGTTTTGACTTTATTAATGGCGGAATGGGCTGTATTAATTATTCAACAGCGGTGGCCAACCAAAACCTTGAATCTTCCATGACCATTGTTGGTAAAAATGGAAGCGTGAAAATCGGTGGACAATACATGAACGAAGTGGAGGTTTGCAACATAAAAGATTACGAAATGCCAACACTGAAACCATCAAATCCTGCCAATGATTATGGCCCTTACAAAGGATCAGCGGCAAATCACAATTACGTAATTTCCAATGTTATTGATACCTTGAAAGGTAGAACATCTCCAACCACAAATGCGCTAGAAGGCCTTAAGGTTGTGGAAATTATCGAAAGAATTTATAAAATACGAAACAATCAATCAATCTACACTCACTAATATGAATAAACTAATTTACGAACGGCTAGTTGACCACGAAGCGAAACTCGCTGTTATCGGTCTAGGGTATGTAGGACTTCCCATAGCTCTTGAATTCGCAAAAAAAATAAAAGTTGTCGGCTTTGATATCAATCAACAACGCGTTGACTTGATGAAGAAAAATATTGACCCGAGCAATGAACTTGATGCCTCTGCTTTCGAAGGTTGCGACATTCTATTCAGCGCTAACATAGAAGATTTACGAGATGTGAACTTTTTTATCGTTGCTGTACCTACGCCAATTGATGAAGCAAATCTTCCCGATCTCAAACCGCTTTTAGGTGCCAGTAGAACGGTCGGTAAAGTCCTTAAACAAGGAGATTATGTTGTATTTGAATCGACGGTATACCCGGGATGTACAGAGGAAGATTGTATTCCAATACTTGAGGAAATGTCAGGGCTCAAATTCAAACAAGATTTTAAAGTTGGGTATTCACCAGAAAGAATTAATCCCGGAGACAAAGAGCATACCCTCCAAAATGTTATTAAAGTAGCATCGGGTTGTTGTGACGAATCGCTAGATCAAATTGCAAAAACTTATGAATTGGTTGTGAAAGCCGGTGTTCACAGAGCTCCAACTATTAAAGTTGCCGAAGCAGCCAAAATCATTGAGAATACGCAACGTGACTTAAACATTGCCCTCATCAATGAACTTTCTGTTATTTTCAATAAATTGAAAATTAATACGTTTGATGTACTTGAAGCTGCAGGCACCAAATGGAATTTTTTAAAGTTCACTCCTGGTCTTGTTGGTGGACACTGTATTGGTGTAGATCCTTATTATTTGACACACAAGGCCATGCAGGCTGGATATCATGCACAAGTTATTATGAGTGGACGTAAGATTAACGACTCAATGGGGGCATATATCGCAGAACAGGCAGCGAAAAAAATGATTAAACAAGGAAAGCATATCCAAGACACAAAGGTATTGATCATGGGTGCTACGTTTAAAGAAGATGTTAGCGACATCCGAAATTCCAAGGTCATTGACATCGTTAACGAATTGAAAACCTATGAGGTAAATGTCCACATTGTAGATCCACATGCCGACTACAACGAAATGCTTCATGAATATGGTGTTGAGCTCAAAACACAATGCGATGACGACTACGACGCAATTATTGTTGCTGTTAATCACAAGGAATACCTTGGTCTCAACGAATTCTACTTTAAAGGAATAATGAAAAACGAAAAAGGTGTTTTCATCGATGTTAAAGGGATTTTCAGAGGGAAAATTAAGGACTTGGAATATTGGAGTTTGTAATGGAAAATTTTGATCGTAAAATTCTAGTTACAGGTGGTGCAGGATTTATCGGCTCACATGTGGTAAGGCGCTTTTTAACTAATTATCCAAACTACTTGGTCGTAAATGCAGATAAGTTAACATATGCTGGAAACCTTGCCAATTTATCCGATGTTGAACACCTACCAAACTATCGCTTTGAGAAAATTGACATAGTGGATGCCGAAGCAGTAAAAGGAGTTTTTAATAAATACGGCATTACTGATGTTATCCATTTGGCTGCTGAATCCCATGTAGATAGGTCAATAGAAGGGCCTATGGAGTTTGTGATGACCAATGTAGTTGGAACAGTAAACTTATTGCATACAGCGAAAGATGCATGGAAAGGTGAAGCACACGTTTTTCATCATGTTTCTACTGACGAAGTATATGGAAGCTTGGGAGACACTGGTTTATTCACCGAGGAAACTCCTTACGACCCGAGAAGTCCTTATTCGGCATCAAAAGCTTCTTCCGATCATTTTGTAATGGCATTTTACCATACGTACCATTTACCTGTGAAGATGTCGAATTGCTCCAACAATTATGGAAGTCATCATTTTCCTGAGAAGTTGATCCCCTTGATGATTCATAATATTCAAAACAAAAAGCCATTGCCAATTTATGGCAAAGGTGACAATATTCGAGATTGGCTATGGGTGGTTGATCATGCAAGTGCTATTGATGCAATTTTTCACAAAGGAAGAATTGGTGAATCTTACAATGTTGGTGGCTTAAATGAATGGACTAATATTGAATTAGTAAAATTCCTTTGCAAAATCATGGACGAGAAACTTGGTCGGGCAGCGGGAGAATCGGAGTCGCTCATTACCTATGTGACAGATCGCGCAGGTCATGATAAACGATATGCTATTGACGCCTCTAAGTTGGAAAAAGAATTGGGTTGGAAACCATCTATAACTTTTGAGGAAGGACTTTCAAAAACGGTTGATTGGTATTTATCAAATCAAGAATGGGTGGAAAAGGTTACCAGCGGATCTTATCAAGAATACTACGAAACAATGTACGGAAATCGCTAATGGGTATTTTCGATTTTTTCAAGAAAAAAGAAGTTTTACCGCCATTTAATTTGGCGCAAATTGGTATCGATCTACACAGTCATTTAATACCAGGCATAGACGATGGATCACCAACGATGGACCACACCATTGCCATGCTTACAAAATTTAAGGAATTGGGTTATAAAAAAGTAATAACCACTCCTCACATTATGTCCGACGGATTCCCAAATACACCAGAAATTATATTGGGTGGCTTAGCCAAAGTAAAAGAAGAAATCACCAAACTCGGTCTAGAAATTGAAATTGAAGCTGCTGCAGAATACTATTTTGATGAAACGTTAATGCCGAAAATAAAGAATAAAGAACTTCTTACTTTCGGAGATAATTATGTGTTGGTTGAATTTGCATTTCATTCCCCTCCTCAATTTATAGATCAATTATTTTTTGAACTACAATCGAATGGTTACCGTCCTGTAGTCGCTCATTTTGAACGCTATATTTACTATTTAGGAAGCATCGAGAAGGCTGAAACGTGGCGAACGAAAGGCATTAATATTCAAATTAACCTTAACTCCCTTACCGGACATTATGGTCCCGACATACGAAAACAAGCCGAACGACTGATTGATGCAGCAGCCTTTGATTTTGTTGGAACCGATTGCCACAGAATTGAACATTTGATGTTACTCCAGGAGCACCTACACCTTCCCTATTTTCATAAATTAGGTGCATTTTTATTGAAAAATAAAGTGTTGTGATTCTACACCTTCTTCGTCATGCTAAAACCGAAAAATACGCTACTTCCGGAAAGGATTTTGATAGAAATCTTGCAGAACAAGGCCTACGCCAAATTCAGTATTTAAAAGATTATTTCGCAAATGATAAGATAGAAACTTTCTCGCTTTTCGTAAGTGCGGCAAATCGCACCATACAGACAGCAAAGGGTGTTTTTCCGAATTCTCAGCCACAAGTTTATCCCGAACTTTACTTAGCAAGTAGCAAACAGTTACTGATGTTTGTCAATTCATTAGAAACCAATGAAGATATATTTCTCATCGGGCATAACGAAGGCATATCTGAATTCGCTTCATCACTTATTGGGGAATCTGTTCACCTTCAAACCTCTGGATATGTTGCCATAGAATTCTCGTGTAAAAACTCTGCAGAAATATCATCACAAACCGGGAGGATAATTAAATCTTTCAGACCTGAAATTTTAAGCTAAAAGCGTACCTTTACGGCATGGGGGAAGTTTATGACGCGTTAATACTTAGATTGGGTATTCCCGAAAAAATAGATTTTAATGGAGAAGAACTGTTACTTTTTAAGTCAAAAGAGCAGCCACTTTCTTCCATCTTAATGACGAACGGATTATCCGATTGCGCCATGAATACGCACGAAAAACATGTGGATGAGGCGCACAAAGAATTGTACTTTATGTTGCCCAGCTATTGGGAAATTCAAGACCTCAACAACCCAAAATTCAATTGGGTGTTACATTGGTTGATTCGCTTAAAAAACTATGTGATTACAAACAAAACGTGGCTTGGGCACGGTCATACAATGCCCTGCGGAAAAGAGATGAAAGCGCTGTCTGAAACCATGCGGCAGAATCATTTTATTATTAGCAGACCTATCGCCCTTCCTAACGATTTAGCTCCAATTAAATTGGTCGACCGAGAAGTTGGGTTCCTTGCTGTTATTCCAATTTTTGGAGATGAAATGGATTTTAAACAAGGTAAAGGAACGGTTAAGTTTTTTAGAAAATTGGAAGGTGCAAAAATTTCTGAAAAACTAGACGATTTTCGAAAGACAGCATTGCGTGCTAAGTGGCGTTTCTTTGGTTAACATGAAAGATAGCAAGGCTCATCTGGCATTATTGTTTGTGAATGTATTGTACGGAGCAAGTCATGTGCTCGCAAAAGGTATAATGCCTAATTTCTTGAGTCCAAATGTTTTCATTTTATTCCGAGTTGTTGGTGCCACCTTTCTTTTTTGGTTATTGTTAATTTTTATTCGACGTGAAAAAATTCTGAGGGAAGATTTTATTCGACTAGCTTTCTGTGGATTATTTGGAGTAGCCGTAAATCAGCTTTGTTTTTTTCATGGATTAAATTTATCCTCCTCTATAAATTCAGGAATAATAATGGCCTTAAACCCAATTATGGTACTTATTTTATCTTATTTTTTACTTAAAGATAAACCTACAGCTCTTAATACTATTGGAATTTTTATTGGGGCTGTTGGTGCTGTTCTTCTCACATGGAAAGGCGCAACTGGTTCTACCGATTCTTGGAAAGGAGATATATTTTTATTTCTGAATGCGCTCAGCTATGCCATATATTTAGTAATCGCCAAACCATTGATGCTTCGTTATAAACCATTGACCGTAATAACTTGGGTATTCACTTTCGGTTTAGTGTTTGTCCTCTTATTTCCACCCACGGTAAATGACTTAATGCTAACTTCCTTTGAATTTCCAACTTTGATTTGGCTCAAAATTATCTACGTTGTCGTTGGGGTAACCTTTCTCACTTATTTGCTAACGATGTACGGTTTGAAGTTTCTTTCTCCATCCGTTTCTAGTGCCTATATTTACACACAGGCAATTTTTGTTGTGGGATTTACCTTTCTTTTTGCTACCTTAAATTGGTCTGAAGATTATCGCGACAGCATCAGTTTTGAAAAAATTGGCTTTATGTTAATCATTTTTGTTGGTGTATATTTGAGTACCCTTAAAACTAAAAAAATTCAAAAGGAACATGAGTAAAAATCAATTTATCACATTAATCTTCTCATCTATAAGCTTAATGCTTTTCTCGCAAAAAAAAACAATTGACCATAAAGCTTATAAGGAATGGAAAAGAACTGAAAAAGTACAATTATCCCACAATGGTAAATTTGTTGCTTACGAAAGAAATCCACTCATTGGTGACGGTTATCTCTTCATTTACAACACAATGGATTCCCTTATAGATTCGTTCGCTCGCGGTAAAAATGTCTTACTTCCAAAAAATGAATCATTTATAGCGCTTACCATTACACCGGGATACGATACACTAAGATCTTGTGAAATCAACAAAATTGAAAAGAAAAAATGGCCTAAAGATTCTTTATTAATCTATTCTTTGGAGGATGATTCATTGACAGTTGTCCCTAAATTAAAGTCCGTAAAAATGGCGGAAGAGGGATCTGTAATTGGTTACACAACCGAAAAAGTGCCTGCTGCCGTATCTAAGAAGAAAAAAAATATCTTCAAACGAAAAGATAAAACTCCAAAACCTATTGAATCAAACGGTTATCCTCTAAGTGTATACACCCCAGAATTTACATTTCGAAAACCAAACGTAACAGAATTCGAGTTTGAAAAATCGGGAGTGTTTTTGGCTATTATTCAACACGAAAAAAAGGAAGATTCCGATTCGTTCCACCTACAATTGATGACCGTCGAAGAGGTTCCTGAATTAATTTTCGAATCAAGGAATCATACCTCCATTCAATTGCCTGTTTGGAATTCAACTGCAGATAAATTTGCTTTTTTTGCAACGAAAGACACCAATGAAAACAAGCAATTCGATCTTCATGTTTTTAATTTAAATAATCAAGAAATGTGGGTGTTAGGCGACACCTTTAACTATGACTTTGATACCACATTAGGGGTTTATGAAGCTGGTGAATTAGCCTTCATTGAGAACTCTGATTATCTATATTTTCAAGTAGCTGATCGAGTCAAAAATGAAAAAGATACCCTAACTGATAATGAAAAAGTTCACGTGGATATCTGGCATTACAACGACAAAAATATTCAACCTCAACAGCTTGTTCAGTTAGATAGAGATGGACCAGCAACAAAACTATTTGTTGGTAATACACGAGATTTGACTTTATTTCCACTTTCCAACGACACATTAGATGTTTCCATTGAAACGAAAATAAAAGGAACAAAACTTATAGCGACATCCAATATGGCTTATGCTGTTAGCGCGCAATGGAAAAGTCCTGCATTAGAAGATGTTTACACCATTGATATAACAACAGGGAAAACAAACTTAGTAAAATCAGGTGTGTCCTATCATAGTGGAATTTCACCTAAAGGAAAATACTTTAGTTATTTCGATCCAAATAAAAAACAACACTTCATGCTGGATCTTAATTCTTCAAAAGAGACCTGTATTACGTGTAACCTCACAGATGTCGTTTGGACAGAAGAAATAAATGGTCAACCAATGCTTGCAGGTCCAATGGAGACATACGGCTATAATCACGATGAGACAATCTATTACTTTCAATCGCAATATGATATTTGGGGATACGACATTCGTGCAAATAAACTTCTTTCCTTAACAGAGCGAAAAGGAGAAAAGAGAAAGACACAGTTTTCATTGCAAAAATGGAATGCTGATTCACTATATATCAATTTGAAGGATGTTTACGTCACGGGGTTCAATCAAAGTGACAAAAGTACGGGCATATACTCCTTTTATGAAGGTGACGACTTTGGACTTTATCCTAAGAAAGTGGGAGATTTTAAGTTTTTTGGTATCGATAGATCTCGTAATGCTAAAGTACACATGGTTCGGAGAATGTCTGTATCAATGTATCCCGAGGTATCAATTTTAGATAATACCTTTAAAAACGAAAAGGTCATTTCCAAAACGAATCCACAACAAGATGATTATAATTGGGCCAAAGTTCAATTAATAAAATGGAAAGCCCATGACAAGTTGCCTTTAGAAGGTCTACTTTATTCTCCTGAAAATTTTGATCCCTCTAAAAAGTATCCTTTACTCGTTTATTTTTATGAGTTGAACGCTGATAATTTGCATAATTATAATTCTCCTAGACCATCAGCCAGTACGATAAATCCCATTGAATATGCTTCAGCAGGTTACTTTGTGCTGATTCCAGATATTCGCTATACCTATCCAGGTAAGCCTGCCAAATCTGCTTATAATTGCATCGTAAGTGGAACAGAATTCGTCATGAGAAACTTTCCAATTGATTCCTTCAAAATAGGCTTACAAGGGCAAAGTTGGGGTGGTTATCAAACAGCTCAGTTAATCACAATGACAAAGAGATATGCAGCTGCGATGGCCGGAGCTCCAGTATCGAATATGTTTTCTGCGTATGGAGGCATACGATGGGGTTCGGGTTTAAACCGACAATTCCAATATGAATCTCAACAAAGTAGAATTGGAAAAACTATTTGGGAGGCACCGGAACTTTACAGAGAAAATTCTCCATTATTTCATCTACCCAACGTCACAACACCACTTTTAATTATGCACAATGACGAAGACGGCGCCGTACCTTGGTATCAAGGAGTTGAACTTTACAACGGACTGAGAAGACTTCAAAAACCTTGTTGGATGTTGAATTATAACGAAGAAGATCATAACCTAACCCGGGTTGCAAATAAAATTGACTTGAGTATTCGAATGCGCCAGTTTTTTGACCACTACCTCAAAAATGAACCAATGCCAATTTGGATGAAAAA
>JACCDX010510144.1_pt1 | contig 10013 bp, 9 predicted proteins | sample 7449681 | NCBI WGS metagenome assembly JACCDX01 (sample SAMN15323450, study PRJNA562643) | freshwater metagenome | isolation source: river surface water | place: USA:Blue River Watershed | collected 2017-08-18
CCCATCCCGAACAGGACCGTGAAACGACTTAGCGCCGATGATAGTGCGGATTCCCGTGTGAAAGTAGGACATCGTCAGGCTATTACAGCCTCAGAAACCCCCACTCGATTGAGTGGGGGTTTTTGTTTTTATTGGTTCGATTAGTTGATGTTGATGATGTATTCATCAACCATTGTGCAGGCGCCACTTTTCTCCAAACTTTTAAATAACTCGAAGAACCAAGCGTCAAAGCTTTTACTTTCTATATATTTGTCAAAAAGTATTTTTAGATATTGGGTGCCATCTCCCCAAATTAAAAAATCTACTAATCTAACTCGTTGTAATTCGAGTAATTTAAATTTTAAGAGTACTTTTGCTGCATAGCTGGCATGTTTGTCAGGGGCTCTTCGAAATTGATCTAATCGGCTTCTGGCGCGAGCAATTGCATCCGACACGTCTGAAAAGGCTGATCCATGTCCAGGGAGGACAAGTTTTGGTTTTAGATCTTCAATAAGGTTCAACGTAGATCCGACTTCGTCAAACGCGCTAATGCCTTCTATTTCAGGGAAAACAACCCCAAAACCATTTTCCCAAAGCGCATCAGCAGAAATCAAAACACCATGGAACTCGTTAAAGATGACAACAGAGTGAGGGTCATGTCCTGGTGCTGCGTGAATGCGCCAAATTTGATTATTCACAACCACGGCATCCCCATCGTGAAGAGACGCGGTTCGTTTAAAGGGGGGGCAGTGCTGGCCGGTTGGTTTATAGGTTAATGCTTGAGCATCCCAGTCATCCACAAAATCAGCATGTCCTGGAGGGATGTATGTTTTCAGTGCAGGGTAAATCCCTTGAAGATGTGCATTGCCACCGCAATGATCGCTGTGCAAATGCGTGTTGATCAGCATCGTCAATGGCTGCAGATTCAATGCGGTCGAAATCAATGCGTGCGTCTGTTCGGCATGCGTCCAATAGCCACTGTCTACAAGGATGGCTTGTTCTGAATCCTGAATCAATATGTTGTTGGAGGACAGCCATCCTCTTTCAAAAAAACTAATGCCAAGGGGTAATGAATGCATAGTGGTGATGAATAGCATGCAGGAATATCTAAGTATTCTGACAGCATGTGGGATAGCCTATGCTCTAGGACTGTGTTTTAGATGACAGCTTTCCGATTTTCAAGCTTTAGAGTGCCCGCCCTAAACCATGTCAGATAACTGAAAGAATGAGGGGAAACCCGTACAATGATCTCATGTCACTCGTACAAACTCTTGCAAAAACCACCCTTGAAGGGGGGAGGCAAATGTTGCTCTTCACCGGTATATCGCAAGAGCAACTTCGTAAAACCGAAGGGGTTTTAATCCCCATTGCGCCACTGGCTGTGGAGCATTTGCCTCAGATCTTGAAGCATCTGGTTGCTTTGTCTGAGCATGACCGCTATTTGCGGTTTGGCTATAACGCCACAGACGAGCATGTTCAGCGTTATGTCGACAGCTTGAATTTCGACCGCGATGAAATTTACGGTATTTTCAATACCGATCTCGAAATCATCGCGATGGCACATTTGGCGATCATCAAAGATCCGGGACGTGATTTCAGCTCTGAATTCGGGGTTTCTGTTGCCGCGCATGCACGTGGCCGAGGTTACGGCGCGCGCTTGTTTGAACGTGCGGTGATTCATGCCCGTAACGAAAAGGTGTACCAGATGTACATCCATGCCTTGAGTGAAAACGCCCCAATGATTCGCATCGCTCGTAAAGGCGGCGCCAAAATCGAGCGCGATGGCTCAGAAACAGAAGCCTATTTGCGTTTGCCTAAGCGTGACTTGGACAGCCGTGTCACAGAGTTTGTGGCCGACCAGTACGCTAAAACCAACTACAGCATCAAAGAAGACGCCAAGCGTTTCTGGAGCTTTCTGTCCAAAGTACAAGAAATTCGTGAAGGCGTGCGTGATGCGCGGCACCAAGCGGCAGAATAAGTGAATAGCCCAGTGACATGGGCTATGCTTAAGGCTTGTGAGACTCCCGTAGCTTTTCGCTGCAACACTGTGATACCCCCGCAATCCCGAGAAATCGAAAAGCAAGACAAGCGCAGCTATTGGCAACGCTTGCTCGAGTTCATTCACCCAGGTCCTGATTCCCGCGAAGAGTTGCTCGATGCGCTCTCGGATGCAGAAGACAACCAAATCATCGGTGCAGAAAGTCGCCTCATGCTCGAGGGCGTGCTGCGCATGGCTGATTTGACGGCAGGTCAAGTCATGGTGGCCGCGCCACGTATGGACCTCATCAATCTCGATGCGCCGATTGAAGAAAGCCTACATCAGGTGATCGATACAGGCCACTCTCGCTTCCCCGTCTACGAAGGCGAGCGCGACAACTTGGTGGGCATTTTGCTAGCGAAGGACTTGCTCAAGCTCCAGCGTGCACCTTCTCTGAACATCCGCACCTTGTTGCGCCCGCCAGTTTTCATCCCTGAAAGCAAAGGGCTGAACGATTTGTTGCGCGAGTTCCGCAACACACGCAATCACATGGCCTTGGTGGTGGATGAGTTTGGGCGTATCGCGGGGCTCATCACCATTGAAGACGTACTCGAACAAATTGTGGGTGACATTGAAGATGAGTTCGACAGTCAGGAAGACGTGGGCGATATCTTTGCACTGGCTGACCAAACCTATCGCGTCAGCGGAGATGCATCGCTAGAGCGCGTTGGCGAAGCATTTGGCACGCATCTGGAAGTCACAGCGGCCGAAGCATCAGATGACACCCACTTCGACACCATTGGTGGGTTTATTGCACACGCCATGGGCCATGTGCCGCGCCGCGGGGAGCACTTTGAAATCAACAAGCTACGGTTCGAGGTGTTGCACACCCGCGGCGGTGCCGTGAAGTGGTTCAAGGTGTACCCTGAAGACAAAGCGCCGCAGTAAGGCATGCAGCACAGCGCGCAAGTCACACGGCGATGGCCTATCAGTCAACAAGCCACAGTTGTTTTACTGCTGGCCGGCATGGCCCAAGCAGTGTCGCTCGCGTGGCCGTTTGAAGGCACATTCAAGGGCGAAGCACAAGGTTGGTTGCAATGCGTGAGCTTAGCTGTACTTGCATACAACATCGATCGCAGCACATCAGGTAAGCAGGCGTTTATCAAAGCGTGGGTTTATTCGCTGGCATGGCTCGCTTGCAGCATTTGGTGGCTGTTCATTTCGATGCATCGGTATGGCGGCTTGCCAGCTCTCGTGGCAGGCTGGGCTGTTGGCTGGCTGGCCGCTGGCTTGGCGTTGTTCTACGCAGCAGCTGCAGGCGTGTATCACGCCATTTGCAAAACGGGTGTGGGAGTGCTGCCGCGTGCCAGCGTCTTTGCCGCAGTTTGGGTGTTGGCTGAGATGGTTCGTGGCACGCTTTGGACTGGCTTCCCGTGGGGCGCTGTGGGCTATGCGCATGTGGATAGCCTGTTCCAGCACTGGGCGCCGTGGGTGGGGGTTTATGGTCTCTGTGCTGTGTCTGCTTTCATGGCGATGGCTGTCGTTGCTGAAAGAAAAGATAACCGCCCCACCACCCGCGCAACACAACTCGTCGTTGTTGCGATCGTGGCAGTGCTTGGCTACACATGGCTCACGTCTCCAAGTCAAAGTGTGAATGAGGCAGCGCTCTCTAAAAAACCACTCAGCGTGACTTTGCTACAAGGCAACATCGCGCAAGATTTGAAATTCGGAGAAGGCATCAACCTAGCGCTGCGTGACTACCGCGACGCGCTGTTGTCCAGCGCCAGTGACCTCACTGTCACACCAGAAACTGCCATTCCACTGATTCAGCAGCAAATGCCGGAACGCTATTGGAGTCAACTGGAAACGCATTTCTCTAAAAGCGAAAAAGCCGCGCTCATCGGCCTGCCTCTGGCGCAGCGAAGCGAACAAGGCCAGCTGCAATACAGCAACTCAGCCATCGCGCTGATGCCGCAAACCACCCCGGCATCTACCGCCAGCTACCAGTACGACAAACATCACTTGGTGCCTTTTGGTGAGTTTGTGCCACCACTCTTTCAGTGGTTTGTGCGCATGATGAACATCCCGCTGGGCGATTTCAACCGTGGCGATGTTGCGCAGCCAAGTTTTGTGTTCAAAGGCGAGCGCATCGCCCCGAACATTTGTTACGAAGATTTGTTTGGTGAGGAGTTAGCACGCAGCTTTGCGGACCCAGACAAAGCCCCCACCTTGATGGTCAACCTCAGCAACATCGCGTGGTTTGGCGACACCGTGGCCATTGACCAGCATTTGCACATTTCCCGCATGCGCGCCTTAGAGCTAGGCCGTCCCATGCTGCGCGCCACCAACACGGGCGCCACTGCCATCATCAACGCCCAAGGCCAAGTCTCGCACCGCCTGCCCAGCGCCGTGCAAGGTGCCCTGACCGCTAAGGTCTATGGCGTGCATGGTCCCATCACACCCTACGCCCAATGGGTGTCGGTTTGGGGGCTTTGGCCATTGGCGGGCTTGGCTTTGCTGATCCTCTGCATCGTTGCCGCGATGGCGCATGCATCTAGGCACGGCCAGAGGCGTTTCGGCCCGTAAAATCAGAGGTTTGCGGGCGTCTTGACCCGCAGCTTAATTTACCGGCGTTTGCTGGCCACTTTGCATGCTGACTTTTCAACAAATCATTCTCAAACTCCAGTCCTACTGGGCCGAGCAAGGCTGCGCCTTGTTGCAACCCATCGACATGGAAGTCGGTGCGGGCACCTCGCACACTGCCACCTTCTTGCGCGCCTTAGGCCCGGAGCCATGGAAGGCTGCCTATGTGCAGCCTAGCCGTCGTCCTAAGGATGGCCGCTATGGCGAGAACCCCAACCGCTTGCAGCATTACTACCAATACCAAGTGGTATTGAAGCCCGCGCCCAGCAACATCTTGGAGCTGTACTTGGGCTCGCTCGAAGCGCTTGGTTTTGACCTCAAGAAAAACGACATCCGTTTCGTCGAAGACGATTGGGAAAACCCAACCTTGGGTGCATGGGGCTTGGGTTGGGAGGTTTGGTTGAACGGCATGGAAGTCACGCAGTTCACTTACTTCCAACAAGTCGGCGGCATTGACTGCAAACCCATCACCGGCGAAATCACCTACGGCTTAGAGCGTTTGGCCATGTACTTGCAAGGCGTGGATAACGTCTACAACCTTACATGGACCGATGACCTCAAGGGCCACAAACTAACGTACGGCGACGTCTACAAACAAAACGAAGTGGAGCAATCCACTTACAACTTCGAGCACAGCGATGCTGAGTTCTTGTTCACCGCTTTTGGCGCGCACGAAAAACAAGCGCAGCACCTCATGGGCGCGCAGCTCGCATTGCCCGCTTATGAGCAAGTGCTCAAAGCCGCGCACACCTTCAATTTGCTGGATGCCCGTGGCGCCATCAGCGTGACCGAGCGTGCTGCCTACATCGGCCGTATCCGTAACTTGGCGCGCGCCGTGGCGCAAAGCTATTACGAAAGCCGCGAGCGTTTGGGCTTCCCCATGGCGCCGCGCGAGTGGGTCGACCTAATCCCGAAGAAGACCACTTGAGCGTAGGACACAAGAACATGACCACACACAACCTACTCATCGAACTCTTCGTGGAAGAGCTGCCACCCAAGGCCTTGCAAAAACTCGGCGACGCATTTTCAAGCGTGCTGTTTGACCAACTCAAAGCCCAAGGCTTGACTGCGGCTAACTCCGCAGTCACCGCTTACGCTTCGCCACGCCGCTTGGCTGCGCACATCACCGCCGTGTCAGCATTGGCTGCTGACAAAGCCGTGCAGCAAAAACTCATGCCCGTCACCGTGGGCTTAGACGCCAGCGGCAACGCCACTCCCGCCTTGTTGAAAAAACTGCAAGCCTTGGGCGCAGGCCCTGAGGCGGTGGCACAACTCAAACGCGCCCCCGATGGCAAAGTCGACGCCTTGTTTTACGACAGCCTTGTCAAAGGCGCGAGCTTGGTCGATGGTTTGCAAAAAGCCTTGACCGAAGCCATTGCCAAATTGCCCATCCCCAAAGTGATGAGCTATCAGCTTGAGACGGACTGCGAATTGCCAGGCTGGAGCAGCGTCAACTTCGTGCGCCCCGCGCACAGCTTGGTCGCCTTACACGGCAGCGCCGTGGTGCCTGTCAAAGCCTTGGGCTTGACCGCTGGCAACAGCACACAAGGCCACCGCTTTGAAGCCCGTGTGTCGCCCGTGGTGTTGGCCAATGCCGATGGCTACGCTGACACACTCGCCAAAGACGGCGCTGTCATCGCCAGCTTCACCGAGCGCCGTGCTGAAATTGCACGTCAACTCGAAGCTGCAGCCGCAAAGGTCGGCGGTGGCGTGAAGGCCATTGAAGATGCAGCACTGCTCGACGAAGTGACCGCCTTGGTTGAACGCCCCAACGTGTTGGTCTGCGAGTTTGAAAAACAATTCCTCGACGTGCCGCAAGAGTGCCTCATCCTCACGATGAAGGCCAACCAAAAATACTTCCCGCTGCTCGACGCTGTGGGCAAGCTCACCAACAAGTTCTTGGTGGTCAGCAACATCACCCCCGACGACGCGTCGGCCGTGATTGGTGGCAACGAACGCGTGGTGCGCCCCCGTTTGGCTGATGCTAAATTCTTCTTTGACCAAGACCGCAAAAAGACACTCGCTTCGCGCGTGGATGGTTTGGCCAAGGTGGTCTATCACAACAAATTGGGCACGCAAGGCGAGCGCACCGACCGCGTGCGCGCCATTGCCAAAGGCATTGCCGCCTTGTTGCCGCAAGCCAAAGACGCATCTTTCGTGCAAGCCGTCGACACCGCCGCGCAATTGGCCAAAACCGATTTGCTGACCGACATGGTGGGCGAGTTCCCCGAGCTGCAAGGCATCATGGGCGGCTACTACGCGCGTCACGACGGTTTGAGCAACGATGTCGCCGAAGCCATCGAAGACCACTACAAGCCCCGCTTTGCAGGCGACGAGCTGCCACGCAACACCGTGGGCGTGGTGGTCGCTTTGGCAGACAAACTGGAAACTCTGGTCGGCATGTTCGGCATTGGCAATTTGCCCACCGGCGACAAAGACCCCTTCGCTTTGCGTCGTCATGCGTTGGGCGTGGTGCGCATGTTGAGCGAAGCCAATTTGGATGTGGCCTTGGACGCACTGATTGCACAGGCCATTCCCGCCTTCGGCGACAAAATCGCCGATCCTGCGGCGGCGTTGTCCTCTTTCATTTACGACCGCCTTTCCGGCGGTCTGCGCGAGCAAGGCTACTCCGCGCAAGAGGTCGAAGCGGTGTTGGCCTTGCGCCCGCAACGCTTGAGCGATGTGGCTAAGCGCCTCATCGCGGTTCGCGCCTTCGCGGCCTTGCCCGAAGCCGCCGCTTTGGCAGCCGCTAACAAACGCATCGGCAACGTGCTCAAAAAAGCAGGCGAGGTGGACGCCCATGTCAACACCGCTTTGTTCAAAGAAGACGCCGAGCAAGCGTTGTACGCGGTCATGCAAAAGTTGTTGCCTGAATCCGAGGCGCAGTTCAACGCGAGTGACTACACCGCCTCGCTGCAAACTTTAGCCAGCTTGCGTTCGCCTGTGGATGCGTTCTTTGACGACGTCATGGTCAATGCCGAAGAGATGGACCTGCGTTTGAACCGCCAAGGCATGCTCAAGAAACTGCATGAAGCCATGAACCGCGTGGCCGATTTGTCCGCCCTCGCTTCTTAAAGCCAAAGCCTAGCCATGCAAACCAAACTCGTCATCCTCGACCGCGACGGCACGATCAACCAAGACAGCGACGACTACGTTAAGTCGGCCGATGAATGGATCCCACTGCCAGACGCACTCGAAGCGATTGCGCGTTTGAACCATGCGGGCTGGCATGTGGTGGTCGCCTCTAACCAATCCGGTTTGGGGCGTGGTTTGTTTGATGTGGCGGCTTTGAATGCCATGCACACCAAGATGCACAAGCTCTTGGCAGCTGCAGGTGGTCGCATCGACGCCGTGTTTTATTGCCCGCACAGCCCTGAAGAAACATGCAACTGCCGCAAGCCCTTGCCCGGTTTGTATGAGCAAATCGGCGAACGCTATGGCATGGACCTCAAGGGCGTGCACACCGTGGGCGATTCGCTGCGCGACTTGCAAGCCGGTGCGGCTGTGGGCTGCGCCACGCATTTGGTACACACCGGCAAAGGTGCCAAGCTCAAAGGTCAAACCTTGCCTGCTGACTTTCCGCAAGGCACGTTGGCGCATGCCGACCTCAGCGCGTTTGCCGACTGGTTGCTGGCGCAGCCCGAGCCAGCCGCCAAAACCAACAAAGCAGGAGTTCACGCATGATGGCCATGCTCCGTTCAACGCTGCACATGGCGTTCATGTTTGTCACCGTCATTCCCTACACCTTGCTCATCTTGCTGGCGCGCGTGTTGGGCGCCAAAGGTGACGTGCGTTATGCCATTGCGCAAAAGTGGCTCAAGCTCAGTGTGGATGCCGCGCGCGTCATCATGGGCATTCGGTACGCAGTGCAAGGCCAAGAGAACTTGCCCGTGGGTGAAACCAGCCCGGCCATCTTGTTGGTCAAGCACCAGTCCACCTACGAAACGTTTTTGATGCCGGCCATCATGCCGCACCCCTTGGCCTATGTGTTCAAAAAAGAACTGCTCTATGTACCGTTCTTTGGTTGGTCCATTGGCAGCTTGGACATGATTCACATCGACCGCAGCCAACGTGCCAAAGCGTTTGCCAAAGTGGTGGAGCAGGGTAAAGCCTTGTTGGACCGTGGCGTGTGGGTCATCATGTTTCCTGAAGGCACGCGCATTCCACGCGGTGAGCGCGGTAGCTACAAAAGTGGCGGCACACGTTTGGCCATTGCCACCGGCGCGCCTGTCATCCCCGTGGCGGTGACCTCGGCCAAATGCTGGCCACGCAAAGCCTTCATCAAACACCCAGGCGTGGTGGACGTGTCGATTGGCAAGCCTATTCCCAGCGTGGGTCGTGACGCCGATGAATTGATGCGCGAAGTCGAAGCTTGGATTGAAGCCGAAATGCACCGCCTCGACCCCGAGGCCTACGCCAACCCGCACTGAGCCCACACGCATGAGCCGCTTCTTGCAACTCGTGCTCGACATGTTCGATGGGGCCACTGCCAAGGCCTTGCCCGCAGCGCCTGCGCTACACGGACCACATTTGCCCTCTGAACCCCTGGGGCAGGTGCTGCCCAAAGCGCATTACGCGCACCCGCGCGCCACGCGTCGCATTCAACTCGGCACCACCGATGTGGCCTATGCGTTTCGCCGTAGCAAGCGGCGCACCATTGGCATGGCGATTGGCCCTGACGGCCTAGAGGTCAGCGCGCCGCGTTGGGTCACGCTGGGTGAGGTGGAGTCCGCCTTGCATGAAAAAGCCGATTGGATTGCGCGCAAGTTGGTGGAGATGCAAGAGCGTCAACAACAGCTCGGTGCTGCGCGCATCGTGTGGGCCGATGGAGTGGTGTTGCCGTATTTGGGCGAGCAGTTGCAAGTGGTGCTCGACTCGTCCAGCGCACTCAAAAAGAACAGCGCACAGTTTGAACCCGTGATATCACGAGAGGGGCTGGCGCATGGTGCCGAAGCTGCCTCACAAGCCCTAACACCCCTTGTCCACACCTTGCGTCTTGGGCTCCCCCTCAATGCCGAGCCCAAGCAAATTCGCGATGCCGTGCAGGCTTGGCTCATGCGCCAAGCCAAAGCCTTGTTTGTGGAGCGGCTCAACCACTACGCCCCACAGTTGGGCGTGCAGTGGCAGCGCGTGTCGCTCAGCAGCGCGGCCACGCGTTGGGGCAGTGCCAGCGCCAATGGCGCCATTCGCCTCAACTGGCGGCTGGTGCACCACAAGCGCGACGTGATCGACTACGTGGTCGCCCATGAACTCAGCCATTTGCGCGTGATGGACCACAGCCCGCGCTTTTGGGAAACCGTGCAAAGCGTCATGCCCGACTATGCCCAGCGCAGGCGAATTCTTAAGGATGAACCCTTACCTCCGTGGTCTTGACTTGGTTTTTGGAGATTTCCCGTCATAATTGACGTTTACG
>JACCDX010667864.1_pt1 | contig 10013 bp, 14 predicted proteins | sample 7449681 | NCBI WGS metagenome assembly JACCDX01 (sample SAMN15323450, study PRJNA562643) | freshwater metagenome | isolation source: river surface water | place: USA:Blue River Watershed | collected 2017-08-18
ACCCATCCACTGCACCGGATCTTCATACTTGTACATCGGTGGCTTCCAGTTATACATCAAGATATCACCGGGGCGTGAGTCACCAGTTACGCCGAGTAGATACTTTCCGATCTGGATTATCTTGGGCGTCTGCGTACTAATGACGCGTTGATCGTTATCAGTAATCTGAGAATCGGCGGCTAAGACTACAAAATCAGGGCCGTTGATACCTACTAAGGTTGTCATACTTACAAGTATAACACGGCGTGTCTAATTTCACATTACTAGGTTGAGGTGATTATAATTCGAGCCGTAGGCGAGATGCGGTACGGCCCCCTTACGGGGCCGAGGCGACTGACCACAGGAAGGAGCCGAGCAATGCGGTTCCACCCCTTTGTAATGCCTAAATTCTTGCGCCGTAAGGCGCCACAGGATGGCCTTCCTGAGCCTTACGGCACCGATTTAAGGGCCTTTGGCCCCATCCACGTGTGTCCGTGTGGGTCGCAGGTCTTTAACGTTATGGCGTCCTTTGAGGACTACGAATTATCCTGGTATTTCTTAGACGCAACCTGCGTCAACTGTGGCAATTTGGTTGTTGTTCCCTGCCCAGTAGATAGAAGTTAATAGAAGTAAATTGACTTTGAGTTGAGGCGATATCTACCCTTGACCCATACAATCACCCTACCCAGTGCTGAAAGTGTCTCAACTCGCCATCTTTCCTGCCTAAAAAGGGCATAAAAAAAGAAGCCCCCCACCCCGAAGGGTGGAGGGCTATTGCCTCGCGTTTATGGGTTACTTAGACCCACGACCAAACTCTGTTGCCTTTGGATCTAAAGCCTTGAGTAATGGGCCTGCAATAGCAGCGATACCTGCTGTTGCTAAAGCCTTTGGATCGGTTACTCCAGCTAGGTAAAGCGCAATTACTGACGCAATACCAGCACGGAGATATGTTCCTGCGAGTGCTGTTAAAGTTTTCTTATTCATTGGTTCCCCTCAATCTTTGAACTTCGGTGAGCCAAAGCCCACAATAAAGTTCTTTAGGTTCTTCTTATTGTCCGTGCGATAAGCACGTACCTTCTGTACAACTTCTCCACCATTTCGTTCACTTGCAGACTTCTTCTTATCGCCTGAAGTATTGCCTTCAATGGTAGTTACTGTTCCGTCGCCGTTATCACGGACAACGATCCCAACGTGATCTATTGGGTTTCCCCCTTCGGCAAAGTCAAAGAAAGCCAAGTCACCGGGAGCAGGCTTAGCAGTTTCTGCATTAGCCCAACGTCCTGTTCCTTGGAACTTTGCTGCACCATCAGTAGTAGATACTACGTTTGGAATCTTTAAGCCAACCTGATTAGCGCACCACATAATAAAAGAGCCACACCAAGGTTTGAAGTTAGCCTTAGTAAAAGCTCCATACTTAGTTTCGTTATCTTTTGGTCCTTCGACTGTGCCAATTTCAGCACGTGCTGTCATAAGGAATTGGTTACGTTGACCCATTTATTTCCCCGCAATCAGTTTATATAGATCGTCAATACGTTCTTCAAGTCTTTTGACGGAATCCTTTAGCGAGCTGCCACCATTGGGTTTAAGTTCATTTAGGTAGTGCTTAACTAACCAGCGTATTGCTGCCGTAAAGCCTCCAATGATTGTCATTACTGCTACCGCTACAGTTGCATAGTCTTGGGCTTGCATTAGACCGTCCGAATCGTGACTAGGAGCAGGCCGCCGTACCCGGAGAACCGCTTATCTGGTGGTGTTCTGTTGATGAAGTCCATCTCTTCGATGAGTCCGATATAAGACTCACCAGTTCTAAAGTCTTCAACCTTGATGGTGTCGCCAACATTTTCTACTGATTCTATTTGGCTCATACGGTCATAGGCGGCGCCTTCATAACCTGTCTCATTATTAAACTTATCCATCTCACGGTCATAGCACATCAACGGATACTGGATAAGTCTCTGACGTGGGATAGCAGGTAACGCCTTGATCTGGTAACCAGTAAAGAGTGGCCCGGCATTTACATCTGTAGTCGAACGGTTGAAAGTAAACTTAAAGGCAAGATACTGCTGAGCACCAGTTGGGTAGTTTACGTTAACTTCAGGTACGTTATCGCCTTGTGCAAAGGTACCGATTGTGTACTCAGTACCAGTAGAGGTAATAGACTGGATGCTGAAAGCACCGTCTGTAGTATCTACTCGACCTTGTACCAACTTGAAGATCTTATTCTCAAGTGTGTTGTAACGGATGAAGCCAGTCTGTAGGTAACCAGTTTCTAGTACTTCACCGTCTGACTGGATGTAGATAGTTCCATCAGAACCGTTACCAGCATTGCAGAAGGCAAGGCGAGTGGTATCTCCCATAAAGGCACAGGTGGTTGTGTAATGACCTAGCGTGTCATCTGGATCGTATAGATCCCAAGAGTAAGCAAATATAAGTGGGCTGATTTCAGTACCAAGATTGATACGGGTAACTCCTGCTTGCCCGTCAACTCCTGTTGTAGCCCAGATGTACTTATCACGGAAGGCAAAGTCATATACTGGTTGGTCTGATTCAAAGAGTAGCGGGCCATAGGCGATAGATCCATCCTGATCTGATACCTGAGCAATACGCATACCTTGGTTAGTACCGATAGCCATATAGCCGAGGTAGTAAGAAACCTTAAAGCAAGTCTCACCTACTGGTAGTTCAGCTGCAGTAATAGCAGATGACAGGGTAGGCATAGCACCGGTTGATTCCAGTGTGAACTTGTAGATGTTGGACTGGATACCGCTATATCCTGCAACGTAGATAGCAGCACCGCTAGAGGTAATGCTAGTAAAGATATGATCTGGGTCGTTGTGTTGATAGACCGCAGTAGGTAGTGTTGTTGCTGATGTAGAGAACTCATAGATGCTGTCGTTAACGCACATAATGATACGTTCTTTGGTGTACTCGATTACCGCATTGGTAACGGTAATGCTGTTAGCGCTAATCATCAGGGTAGGAGATACGGAACTATCATCAGATAGTAACTTCTTATAGACTCTTAGCCTTGGAGTTCCAGCATTAAGTACGTTGGTTACCCAGTAGGCATAGACTCCATCATCGCAGATGGCTTGTACTGGATAGTCACTGCCTGAGTTGTAGTCAATGAAGTGGATAATCTCAGCTACGCCAGTGCCTACTGGAGATACTGCTGTTGAGGTTACGTTAGCCGCAGTCTTGGCGTAAGTAAAAGTGGTTGTGGTTGGTACACCAGTGATGGTGTATTCACCGTTAAACGTGGCATCTACGCCAGTAATGGTGATATCCATACCTGTAGATAGACCGTGTGCTGCTGTAGTTGTCAGCGTTGCTACGTTGCTTGTCAGCGCTTTGTTGTTAATGGATACAGTGATAGCAGGAAATACTTTATCTACGTCATACTCATCTGCTAGCAGTATGCCGTTGTAGGTATTGCTGTTCTTATCCCACTGGATAGAACGCGCTATCTGCCAAGGGCGACCATCAGTTCTGATGCCACCTGTAATTACGTGTTGGCTGTTGCACTTAGGAAGCAAGGTTGCCTGTCCTTTAGTCCAGACATCCATACCCTTTGACTCTGTGTACTGGAAGCGTAGCGATTCATCCTGTGCTGGTTCAAAGAACTTAATGCCTTGACCAAAGTGGAATGATGACTGTGAACGTAGCCACCAACCAGTGAGCGTCTGCTCACCTGGTTCGCGGGTAGTATCTAGTTGCTGCTTGCGGTATTGAGCAGTGACTCGACGGTAAGGTGAGTCATCTAATGGGCTGATGAAGAATGGCAATCCTGCGATTGCAACATCGTAGGCATAACCACTAGGTGTGTAAGTGGCACCTGCAGGGTTGGAAAGGGTTAAAGGTAAACCCTCGCTGATGTCATCGCCGTATGCCACTGTTACTCCTTAGTATATTTGTTCTTCCGCTTCATCAACTGCATCATCCAAGCTCCGGTGTAGCGGAACTAGATCTTCAAGCATTACTTAGATAGCGCTGCGATTTCGTCAGCAGTTAAACCGAGTGCTGCCAACTTAGCCTGTGCTGATGCCTTGGCTGCTGCTGCTGCTTCTGCGGCTGCATCTTCCTCTGCCTTGCGTGCTGCGTATGCTGCTGCATCTGCTTCACGCTGAGTGATTTCTTCTGCAGTTAATGGGCGTTCTGTAACTTCGCCGGTAGTGCAGTTCATTTCTATTGCTGTTGGTGTTGTCATTATTTCTCCTTATGAGTTCTTGATGCCGTATAGATATGCACTTGAGTGTTGAGCAATACCTGAAGTAATTTGTATTTTAATTGATGTTATTGCAGCCGTATTATCCCAAAGGTAAGCCATAGGCACAATATAAGCTGTAGTAGCGTTGGCTTCCTGAACATTGTCTAAGGATATAGATTTTTTATTGCTACTTAAATAGTTTGGAATATACAACTCCATATTACTAAAAGTATTGGCAGCCGATGCAGGATATTGCGGGTTCATCCACGCGTTAGTTCCTGAAAATGAATAAACATTTGTACCGTCAGCCCAAATAGAACGATAAGTAAAATTACTAGATAGTCCATTAAAGGTTACTAAAATATCAGTTGTACCGTTCATACTTAAAATTAGTTTTAAATCAGTATAAGTAGTTGGAATGGAATTAAAGTTAAACTCCGTAACGCCAGTACCTGCGGTTGCTGATGCAATTTGAACATATGTAGCCATATTTATGCCGCCTTAATGCCGTAAAGTGTGAAAGTTGAGCCAGAAGCGAATTGGATAGAACTGTTTGGATAAACATCTATTTGAGTAATCGCTGCCGTGGAACGCCATAGATTTACTAGCACCTGTGCCACATTTGCCGCATCAGAACCTCGACTTAAAGTAGTTTTAAAAGTGGTCGAATTGGAATAGTTACTTATTTGTGCGATAACCGTGTTAGGCGATGAAGCCGAGCCAGCAAGGTCGGCAAACGCACCCTGATTATTTGAGGTAATTCTGCCAGATGAGGCAGATGAACCGTTACCATTCAAATAAGTAAAGGAATAGTTTGTGCCGCTGTCTGAATTAAACCTAAACTGCAACCCAACTGCTCCGCCTGTGTTGGCTTTTGCGTTTATGACCAAAACTAAGTCAGTATAAGTACCAGCAATAGATGAAAATGTTACTGTGCTTTGTGCGCTACCTAGTGTTGTAGTTGCTATAGGTTGATAAGTTTTTGGCATTATTTTATCCCATACAGAGCGAATTGAGTATATTGAACATAACTACCAGAGTTTGGAAATAAACGGATTGATGTTACCGCAGCAGTATTCATCCATAAGCCAGACCAAAACTGAACTTCACCAGAACCATTACCATCATATCCATTTAAAATTCTAACTGTTTTATTTTTATTTGTATTTGTATAATCTAAAATATCATATATTTGTCCAGCAAAACAGTTGGCGGTAAAATTTGCAGATGGGTCTTGCGCTAGCATTACATTTGAACTTGTTCCTGCACCAGCAGTGGCACTTGCTCCATTTCCAGTTAATACGTGAAGAGCATAACTATTTCCCGTATCTCCGTTAAATCTGAAATAAGTATTAGAACCAGTTGCCGCACGGTTATTTCTTACAAGCGCTCTTATTTGTAGATGCTTATAGGTTTGTGGAATACTTGTAAAATCAATGGATGTACTTAGTCCAGCACCAACGTTTACCGTAGCAATAGACTCATAATCGCCTGCTAAATTAGCAGCAGAAGAACTAGAAGCTAAGATTCCTAAAATTGGACTCACGCTATATCTCCAATCACATACCAAGTATCGGTTGCGACCTTTACCAAAGTTGCAGATGAGTACTGTGCTCGCAGTTTAGGTGCTGCAGGAGTTGCTCCGGTTGATAGCACGCTAGTCGTACCGCTAGTCACTGCGTTTATGGTTACCTGCCCAGCTCCGATTTGGATTATGTTAATTTGGCAACCGATGGGGAACGCTACCGAGGCGTTCGTTGGAATCGAGTAAGTCTGAGCAGATGCGTTGCTAGCCGTAATCAACTCGTTGTTAGCATCAGCTAATACAAAGGTATAAGTTGTGCCAGTCTTGGCATCAATGGCAAGTGCTGCCGATGCCTGTACTGTGCCGCCTACAATGTTAATAGCCATTAGTTAGCCTCACTTCCAAACGCGCTAAATGATGAAGTACCAGTTGTCGAGTACACGGTAACCACATCTGTATTTGCCAAGGTAATTCCACCTTGGATTGAGAAGACTCCACCTGATGGAACCTGTACGCCATAAGTTATGTAGTGCTGATTAGCAAGAGTTGCACCAGCAGGTCGAACTGCAATTCGGATTAGATCAGCAGCACCACCTATATTTGCTACGTTAAGCGTAGAAATAATTGTTGCGTTAGTTGCTGTATAGAGCGTGGTTGCAGTTGCTGCACTAGGTGCAGACTGAGCCAGAACCTTATATGTTGGCATTAGGCGAGATCCCCGATCACTGTGAAGTTGTTGCTTGATGTACAGATAATTGTCGCCGCTGAGTACTGGGCGCGTAGTTTAGGCGCAGTTGATGTAGCACCGGTTGAAGTCAGCACGGTTGTTCCATCAGATTGAACTGTAACTTGACCAGCGCCAAGTGCCTGCACGTTGATCTGCTGGCCTGTGGTAAAGACACCGTTAGGTACAGTCAAGGTAATAGCGCTAGCGTTGCTAAGCGTTACCAACTTATTGACGTCACCTGCTACTAGAGTGTAAGTAGTTCCAGTCTGGGCATTGAAAGTTAAGTTAACATCAGTAGGTGTAGCCCACTTGAGTCCAGTTGCTGTAGTTGAATCAACTGTAAGGACTTGGTTGTTAGTACCAGCACCAAGGCGAGCCGGTGTAGCGCTAGCAGTAGCGGTAATGATATCGCCCTTAGTAGTGACCAAAGACTTTGGAATTGCGGCATCTGCTGTAGCAACGCCTGCGGTAAAGAAGGTTGCGTCATCTCCAGTAAAGACGTGCTTTGCAGAAGCACCGGCAGTATGGCTAATGCCAGATGTACCAGCACGAGCACGGACTACAGTAAGTGTGTCTCCAGAGATTGCAGTAACTGCAACGATCTCTTCGTTATTAGTATCTACATCAAGTGCAATCAGGAACTGATCTACGTTACCTGCAGCAAGGGATACACCACCCATAAGTGATGACCCAGTACCAGCGGCTACTGTTATCGTAGTAGCACTGTTGGATATAGTTGCAGCAAGCGTTGTTGCTACCGAGGTAGTCGAGTACTTACGGGTCATAGTTTATCCTGCCTTATTTTGTGTAATGTAGACGTATTGGGAATTTGTCTGAAAGTTTGAGTGACTCATCATTAAGGCGCTGGTTGTAAAGAGCGTAGATATAACGAGATGAGTTAGCGCCAGCTGCTCCTGGAACCTTGCTATCTGCCAAGTCTGCTTCAGCAGAGGTCAAGTTGATACGACCTGGATCTACATATGAGAGCAGACGGTATGCAGCACCGAGAGTAATTACATCGCGGCAAGAGTCTGGCAACCCAGTAACGTCTGCAAAGTCATCAGTATTAGCATCCATCGTAGATGGGTTTGCTGCATACCAAACCTGTACAGTTCGTCCGGGCTGAATGTTCTCGTAGATATTCACAGTCTTCTGTGAGTTAAAGGTTGGTGTGTTAGCCATCAAGTCTTGGCGCCAACGGTTAATAGGCAACCATTCTCTAGATGAACCAGTTGTCTGCCAAGACATATAGATAACATTTTCTGCATCATCTGGCAAAGCGTAAGTAGTCTGGCTTGCGTTAAAGGTAAAGGTGGTTGAGTAGATAGCCCACAACTTAGGATAGACCGAGTTGATCGTATCGTTAATAGCCTGCTTAATCATTGTGCGAGGAAATGTTGGAGTTAGCACAACCTGTGAATACTGGGCGTGTGGTGCAGGGCTTGTGTTCTGGTAACCACGACCAAAGCCAGGAGCCGCGTTAAGCGTATTAGTAGCCTTAACAAAGTTATCAATCCAGATTAGTTCGTCATCAATTTCAATGATGCCTTTAGCAAGGTTGTCTGCTGAACCAACCTGAATAGCGGTATCAGTAGTTGTTATCGCTGAGTCGAGATAGGTAATGCGATCTTGGCGCAGGGTGTATCCGGCGAGGGAAGATCTAACTTCCTGTACCATTGAATCAAGTGTTGCCATTGTTTACCTTTTCCTCATAGAACCGAAGGTTGCTTGCTAATCGTTTTTCGTTAGGGTCTAGCTCTACTGCTTTTCTACCGTGTATTACTGCTGTCTCATAATCACCTAGTTGCCAACTGCTGATTGCAATAAAGTCATCAGCCATTGGACCCCAAGCCCAAGACTCTGCTAAGAATGACATTGGCTTTGTGTTGTACTCCAACGCCTTCTTAGAAACTAATAGGCACTCATCCCACTTCTTGTTAACGTAGTAATAGTTAGCAAGGGCTAGGATTGATTCTCTGCTTGGGTATTCTTCTGTACCCCGCATCAGCCATTCTTCTGCATTGCGTGAATCACACTTAGATAAGATGCGGCACGCTGCGCTTTTCTCTTCTGGAAAGATTGATATCTCTAGATACTTCTTCAGAGTCTCTGTGGACTCCTTGTACTGCTGGTGGTATGACTGCTCCCGACCAAGGTAGTACAAGTTACGAGCATCTGGATTCTCTTTTACCGCAGCCTCTAGTAGAGTTAAGTACTGCGCTCTTGATTTAGTTTTATCCTGCAGGTGGTGAGTCTCAAAGCCATCTATTCTTACCTTGACTTCTTCACGCTCTTCATACCATTCAGGTACTTCGTGTATCGGATACTTCCATCTAATACCTCTGCGACGGTGAACCTTAAAGCCATCAAACTCTGAAGCTACTGATCCATCTTCGTTAAAGGCTTCAATACGTCGGTATGACGGACGATCAATACCAAGATCGTGAGCCTTCTCCAAAGCCTGACGCCAGCCCGGTGTAAGTACTTCATCTACATCAAGTGCAACGCAGTAGTCAACATCTTCTGGTACTAGCGCAAGCGAAGCGTTTCTTGCATCATCGAACCTAAATGGTAGAACCCTAATCGGTATGACAGTGATGCCCAGAGAGGTAGCGATTTCGACAGTTCTGTCGGTAGAGCCTGTATCGGCAAGCAGGTGGTAATCGGCTTCCTTAGTGGAGTTGTACCAACGCTCAACGTGCTTTTCCTCATTCTTACTAATAGTGTAGATAGCGATTTTCATACGCTAATACTACATCCCGCCTAACATTAAAATTATTGGCAAACCTGTTGCGTCAGCACCAGTTGGCCCTGTTGCACCAGTAGCACCAGTAGCACCTGTTGGACCAGTCGGTCCTGTATCACCAGTTAATCCAGTGGCGCCAGTTGGTCCAGTTGCTCCAGTAGATCCGGTAGGTCCAGTTGGGCCTGTTGCTCCCGTTGCTCCTGTATCGCCTGTAGCACCCGTAGGTCCAGTATTTCCCGTTGCACCTGTCGCTCCTGTTGCCCCTGTAGGGCCTGTAGCGCCCGTATCTCCTGTCGGACCTGTTGGTCCAACTAAACCTGTTGGGCCTACTGGCCCTGTGTCACCAGTTGCTCCTGTGGCACCTGTGGCACCAGTTGGTCCAGTCGCTCCCGTACTTCCTGCAGGACCTGTAGGTCCTGTTGCTCCTGTGCTTCCAGTAGCTCCCGTAGCACCTGTGCTTCCTGTGGCTCCAGTGGATCCTTGTGGGCCAGTCGGTCCAGTAGATCCTGTGGCTCCTGTTGCACCGGTCGCACCCGTTGAGCCTGTGGCTCCTGTTGGGCCAGTACTTCCAGTTGGGCCAGTAGGCCCAGTAGCGCCAGTACTACCAGTGGCACCAGTGGCACCAGTAGCGCCTGTAGAACCTGTTGCACCTGTTGCTCCTATCGGTCCAGTTGGGCCTGCAGGCCCTGTTGGTCCTGTAGCACCCTGACCACCTTGTGGTCCTTGGTCTGCTGCAAAAGTTACTGAGACTTGTGGAGTAATGGATTCGATAACAATTATTGTCTCGCTCATACTGTCACTCCCGGAGTCACGATAAATTTACCTTCTA
>JACCDX010007009.1_pt1 | contig 10011 bp, 4 predicted proteins | sample 7449681 | NCBI WGS metagenome assembly JACCDX01 (sample SAMN15323450, study PRJNA562643) | freshwater metagenome | isolation source: river surface water | place: USA:Blue River Watershed | collected 2017-08-18
AGAAATTAATCTTATCAAGGATTGTGCAAAGGCGGCTTTAGCTGGTTATCGACATTTGCGGAATTTTATTCGTGAGGGTGTGACAGAAAGACAAATTCAGATTGAATTTGAATATGAAACTTTTAAAGCAGGATCTCATCGGACTCCCTATGAAACCATCGTCGGTGCCGCCGAGAGAGCGGCTGTATTGCATGCTCTCCCCACTGAGAAAAAAGTCAGGGCCGGGGATTTAGTTCTCATCGATGCGGGTGCGGATATTCATGATTACTGTGTGGATATCACACGTATTTTTTATGCGGATCAAAAGCCGACGACTCAGCAGAGGGAAATTTTTGAGATCGTTCATAAAGCGCAGTTAAAGGCCATTGAAACAGCAAGGCCCGGAGTCGAATGGCATGAATGCCATAAAGCCGCCGCCCACGTGATCGGTCAAGGGCTGATCGATCTGGGGCTCATTCGAGGATCGCTGCAAGAAATCTTAGAGCTAGGAGTTGTGGGTCAGTTTTTTCCTCACGGTGTTGGCCATATGGTTGGGCAAAGGGTCCGCGATGTTGGTGGCGCTCAGTTGGGTCGGCCGGCGAGGAAAGTTTACGGCAACGGAGTGCGAGTTGATTTGCCTTTGGAAGAAAATTTTTTAATGACCTTCGAGCCCGGGCTTTATTTTATTGAAGCTCTTCTCATGCAAGAAAAGAATCGCGAGAAATTTAAGGATATTATTCAATATTCAAAATTAGATTCTTGGTTGAAGCTGGGCGGTATTCGCATCGAAGATGATGTGTTGATTCGCCAAAGCGGAAATATTAATTTAACTGCAGACATACCACTGTAGGCTAAAAAAGCATCAAAGAGTTCCTATGAGCAGCCCAAATTGACGGCGCCGCTTTTTTCCTCAGCAACAATCACAGCTGACTTTTAGTCAGTAATTGTCACAGCTGACTTTTAGTCAGCAATAATCATAGAAGAGATGCATTTGGTGTCAATACCATAGGAATAAAAAGGTGCAGATCCAACACGGGTTAAAACCTGCGTATTGTCAACCCCGATCTGTGAAGGCGTATAGGTAAATTTCTCGATTGAATAGTTAACGACTGTTGTTGCAGTCGAAATGGCCGTCGAAACATAGAGGACAGAGTTGGTCGAATCTAAATACATTGAAGAGATATTATAAAGGCTCAGGCCACTGGAAGTCGTGATGTCGTAGAGGGTGTATGCAGTTCCGAAAGCACCTGTCGTGTCGTTGTAGTCATAAGCAATAATCATATTTGTATTCGCCGTCGTCGCGCTATTTCCCCAAGCAACAATCAGCTTGTTGTTCGTCGAATCATAAACAGCATCCAGTGGCCAAGCGGTACCACCGCCGGGAGCCGCTTGAGCTGCTAAACATTGGGTCGCGCTACTAGCCCCAGTTGATGATAGACTAACGAGTCGGTTGGATCCCGCAACAGCATGGCCAGAAATAATTTTGCCAGAGGGTGACTGAACTGAGAAATTGTAAAGAGTATTCGTATTGCCGCAAGTAGCGCCAAGAGCAGCTGTTACGTAAGTCGCTGATGCTGCTGGACCTGATTGGCGAACTCCGCTGGAAGAAATTTTGTCAATAGCTGCCGAGCGGATGGTAAATAAGCTTCCATCGATTGCTTTTGACATATATCTTGGAATTGCAGAAAAAATTGTTGTCGGCCCAGGATTTGTTCCAAAAATGCTCCGTGTGCCACCGGCTTTAGGAACGAGTTCAAGTCTTCCCGAAGCGCCATTTCCGATCAGGGCTGCTAAATAATTAGAATCCCAATCGATAATTCCCACAGGGGAATCCCCAGCTGAAGCAGGGAAAGACGTGTAGTCAGCGATAATCGCCTCCCGCTGACCTGTTGAGAGATTCACTTTAACAACTAAATTAGAAGAAGTGGTCGCAGAAAATGTTGTAACACCAGCTCCAGCTTTGCAAACGCCAGATGAAAAATAAAGATATTTCGTGGATCCTGTTGAATCCGAATCAGCTCCATCAGCAGCAGTTTTTTTGGGTGTGCAACCCAACAGGCCGAGTGCTGTAACTAAAATAAAAATGAAAACATTTTTGGTATCGATCATTCTATTTTTTGTTTTCCTTTGAAACATACGCTCCGCAAATATTAAGTTTTCATAAAACTTATCGGCTAATTAATAAGCAATATTTAGAAAATACTTAAAATAATTTAGGCGTTTCATTCGTCGAGCAAAATGAGACCATATTGTCTCAAAGGGAGAAAATGTATCATGGTAGCTAGCCTTATGAATTGACTGTCTTGAACGAGCTCGACTGAAGTCTTTGCCTGTGCCGCGAAGAATTGAGGAGCTGATATGTCAGTAAAAGTGATTTCAATGACTGATAATTACCCGTTACCAATTAAGGGTACTTATGGTTTTGCGGCAATGACCTGAACAAAAACTTGCGTAGTACCCGAGCTTGAAGAGCTTCCTACACTTGCCACTACTTGAGCAAACACTTGGGTTGTTCTGAAGGAGGTTGTATTTCCGACGCTCGAAATGATTTGTACAAAACTTTGCGTGGTTTGCGATGTTGTCGAATTGCCAACGGAGCCAATGATTTGCACGAAGGCTTGGGTGGTTGAGAGCCAAGGGGTGCCACCACTCCCTGCTGCTCGCCAAAAAGCAAATCCGTGTCCGGGCCTAGCCCAGGCTTCGCGGTTGTAAGGAATCGGGCAAAAGGCGGTGATCACGCTCCAGCGAAGGGCGCGTGAAAACAATTGTCTGCGATTCAGTTTATCCGAAGAATCTGCCATTTATTTAGATCTCACTCCAAACTGCAAAGAGTTCACATCTGTCGGAGTCCATGCACCACCACCCGGTTTTTCCGCAAAAATATCCTGACCCCAACGAAAGCTATTCAACACTGGCTGAGTGATTGTGCCATTGGTTTCTGTTCCACTGAGATTGATGACATTTTGCATCTGTCTCGTACCCGTATCATTTTTTCGCGTTTGATTACCAACGCCTACGGCATGGACCGTCGCCACGCTGCCAGGGAGACTGGGAAAAGTATAAAGATCTAATACATCAGCCGCCGAGGCCGACACATAATCAGTTGTATTCGCCGGGAAATCATTGACGCAATCCCAGTTATTCCCCGTCGAAGGGGTCATGCCAGTGGATGATCCAGCACCCGAAGGAGCCATCGTGTAGAGATTAATCGGTCCCAAGAAATCAGTGTGGGTTGTGCCTGTATTATTTAAAATATAAACATCATCAAAATAATTGTAATCGGCAGAGCTATAAGTCGCTGAGCCAATCGCCACATTCTCGAAACCGCCCGTGATGCCATTGGCTGTATTCATATTGGTAGCAGAGCCAGCTGCCACTCCGTCGATTCGCAGTTCGATGCTTCCAGTGGTGGTCCCAAAGACGACTTTAGTTTCTACATAATACCAAGTATTAAGAGTAAACCGACCTGCTGTGCCGGTAAAAACAACCGACCACCCGCTATTATTAAGTCTTAGACGTAAAGCGCCGGTATTTACGGACTCGAGGTAAACTCCGTTGATGCCGCCTCCACCCAATGCGGCGGCATTAATAATATTACCGGACCAGCCGGATCTTAGACTCCACATAGCTCCCCAATTAGTTTGATAGACAGCAAAGCCAATCACAATCGTAGTGGATGACGGAATCGCTGCATGCATAAATGAATCATATCTATGCGAGATCGACTTAGAGGTGGTGTTCACCTGCGTGGTGTGAATGGGTGTCGTTGTGAGAGTACTCCAGCCAGTGCTTGCGCTCGCCGCCCAATAACCAGGCCCGGGATTGGCTCCTTGGTACATCGTGGAGGTCAAATCAGTGGTGGCATTATACTGCTCAAATCCATCTACAAGTAACAAAGCCATAAATACTCCCTTATTTAAAATCCCGTAATCCAAGAAATGTAAACTGTGTTGCCGGCTCTCATCATTGAATAAACTGTGTGTGAACTGGCTGTTCGAACGGCATTTGCTGGAACAAATCGATAACTGACAGTTGCCGCATCATCACCCGTCGTCGTTGTTGAAAAGTTACAAGCTGTCGTTCCAGTGGAAGTCACAATCAAGGTGTAAGAGGCGCCTTCCAGCATATTGGCCATGGTTAGATTCGTTGAGCAATCAAAGGACGTCATGATGGTATTTCCACCGGACCAGTCGAGGGCACCGGTTGTAATGGATTGCACAGGTGTTCGCACTTGGCCACTGACATCGAGTTTTGCTTTAGGTGCAGAATTACCAATGCCGACGTTGCCAGTCGAAGTGATTCGCATTTTCTCCGAAGCGGCAGATGCGTTGTCCACGGTATTGAATAACATGGCTCCCGAACGGGTCGCATGAGTCCCATCAGTGAGCACCATCTGCAAAGAGCCTAATTCATGGGGAGATCCAGAAGATGTTTCACCTTTGAAAACTATCCCAGCACCAATGCCTGTACCCCCGCCGCCGCCACTGTATGAACCATACAAAGTTAATACACGTGCAATACCAGCCGGATTGATGTTATTTCCAAATTCAACAGCACCTGTCTCATCACTTGAAAGAAGTTTAAGTACATAGTCTGGATTTGTGACCCCTATTCCAACTTTGCCATTTTGTGAAATGATGATCGCTGTGGTGTTGTTAGTTTTTATACTCAATGCTTGATTATCGTTCGTGCCAATACTGATACTCCCGGCGGTGGTATTTCCTCCGTTGACGATGGCTCCGCTAAAGGATGTAGAGACCAAATCAACATAAGCGCCGCCATTTTCACTGACACGAAATTTATTGGTGGCGTAGTCGAAGAAAATGCGGCCTTGATTGCTCGCCGATACGCTTGGAGCCGAGGAGAGGCCGCGGGCCGTAAAAGCTCCGGAGATGTCGAGGGTAGTGGACGGAGAATTTGTACCAATTCCGACATTTCCGGCAGATGTGATCCGCATTTTCTCAGACAGTCCGGTATTATTTGTAAGAGTTGTATTAAAAGTCAGTGCTGTAGGAATAATTCCACTGGAGACTGTATTATCCACCTGAGGAATAATACTGGCTCCGATGTGCATCCCAGAAGTCGGAGTTGTATTTGTTTGACCAGCAAAACCTATCCCAGAAAGGTAGTGGCCATTGGAATGAGCGTTGGTCGCTCCTGTCCAAGTCGAGTTAGGTTTTGAAAGTAGAAGAATACCATAACGGGCCAAATCATTGTTAGTGCCAGCCGTTGCTGCGTGGATAGCGCCGCCAGTTGGATCTGTGGCCTTGTAGGCATTCAAGGCACCAAAATATGCGGGATCTTCTGAATGATTGACGCCCATCCAATAGGTAGAAGCATTAAAATAAGATGCACCAGCTTGGATTGCCCCATTCACGGTCAGCAAAGAAGATGGCGTTGTTGTCCCAATGCCCACATTTCCATTTTGTGAGATGGTCATTGCTGTGGAGTTATTTGTTTTGAATGACAGAGTTTTATTATCATTGGTCCCTATGCTGATATCAGCCCCTGTCGAGTTCCCGCCGTTAGCGATGAACTGCGAACCCGCGATGGAACTTAAGTTGTAGCATGCATAATTTCCGCTTCCGTCGAAGCTGATGACCTGATTGGGGGCACAACCAACACTTTGTAATGCCGATCCTGTTCCATTTGAAGCAATGATTCGATTTGCAGTGAAAGAGGTCGAGTTGGTACCGCCCTGACCTACAGATATGGTCCCACTGATAGAGCCGCCAGCGCCGACGAGATCTACATAAGCTCCGCCATTTTCAGAGACACGGAATTTATTAGTGGCGTAGTCGAAAAAAATTCGACCTTGATTGCTTGGTGACACACTGGGTGCGGATGAAAGACCTCGAGCGGTGAGAGAACCAGAGATATCAAGGGCAGAGGTTGGTGAGTCAGTGCCAATACCGACACTGCCATCGGTTTGAATTCTGAAGACTTCAGTGGTTGAATCCGTAGGTGCTTGACCCCCTGAATGAAATTTAAAGTATTGGCCAGTAGGTAAATAAAAATCAACACCGGTGTTTTGATAAGCAATACCGGCTTGACCTCCGGCTCCGGGGTCAAAGAGCCGAATCTTATCCCCGGTGTTCTGAGCAAAACTAAGGGGTGCACCAGGTGTTGGAATTCCTATTCCAACATTTCCGGATGCATCAACAACCAAATGCCCACTGCCACCACCTCCCGCTAACTGGAGCTTGCCTGATGCATGCCTTGCAGTAATGTGAAAATCAGCATTCGACCCGTAAGAAATTAACTCTCCAAATGAAGTTCCTCCTTTGGACAATTGAACCGAGGTATAGGTTCCTGTTCCAGATGAGTCAAAGATTGCCGTACTTGCAGCCGACCTTAAAATATGTAAATTTGCCTGTGGCGCCAAAGTGCCTACGCCCACATTTCCATTTTGTGAAATGGTCATCGCCACTGTGTTGTTAGTCTCCAACTGCAAAGGATGATTGGAATTCGTACCGAGCACAGCTGCAGCCGTCACTGTATTACCACCATCAACAAAGGCGCCACTGACGCTGCCACCGGTGCCGACGAGATCCTGATAGGCCCCACCATTTTCTGAAACGCGAAATTTGTTGGCGGTGTAATCAAAATAGATGCGACCTTGATTTGATGGCGCAACTGAGGGTGCTGATGATAGGCCGCGAGCAGTAAAAGCTCCGCTCATGTCGAGAGCTGTGGCTGGCGAAGCTGTCCCGATTCCAACGTAGCCCCCTGTGGCGATTCGCATAAACTCTGTTAATGTATTATCCGTTGCCGCAACTTTCCCTTTGAACAACAAATCAGCGGCCCCATTGCTGGAATCAGCTACTACTTGAGATTCAATTGCATTTTGGCGATAGGATGGGCTTGAATATAATGCGTAGAAATCCAATGCAGAAACGCCATTGGAATTATTTGGGGCACTTCCCTGATTCGTAATACTTAAGCGTGTTGGGCCAGCGGCCGGATTGCTAATGTGTAAACGAGAAGCCGGAGTCGAAGTTCCAATTCCGACGTCGCCGGTGAAATCAGCGCTGCCATTAACACTCAATGCATTCGTTGGAGCAAAAGTATTGATCCCAACTTTTCCAGACGTGATGGATGTATCAGGATTCAAAGCTAAAGTTGAGCCTCCCGACCGATAGCTCTGGATATAACCCATCTGTCGAGCTTGATCAGTTCCAAAGTGGAGAGTGTTACCAGTCCCGACTATATCACCAATTGAGATCCCAGCTTCCCAGTTGTACATACCACCCGAAATAGTTGAGACGACTTTTTGGATTTGAAGTTTTCCTCCAGCACCAAGGGTGGAAGTTGAAATACCCACATTTCCATTTTGTGAGATGGTCATTGCTGCCGAGTTGTTGGTTTTAAATTGAAGAGCTTGATTGTCGTTTGTACCGATGCTTATCGCAGCCCCTGTCGAGTTCCCGCCATTCAAGATCGCTCCACTCACGCTGCCACCTGTGCCGACGAGATCTACATAAGCTCCGCCGTTTTCACTGACGCGGAATTTGTTGGTGGTGTAATCGAAATAAATTCGGCCCGTATTCAAATCTGAAACACTGGGCGCAGTCGATAAGCCCCTCGCGGTCAAGGCTCCACTTACATCTAAAGCAGAGCTTGGAGAAGCCCCACCAATTCCGACATAACCAATAGCGCTCACACTAAAAAGATTAGCATTTGTTGAATCTTTGAACTGGACGATATCTGCGACTTGCCCGCCAATTCCTTTTACTATCAGGGGAGTCGCACCACTTCCAGAAATGTTTGTTACTGAAATCCCCTGGTTAGCCATTGTTATACTTGTACCAGCGAAGCCAAATCCAACATATGAACCGCCGGGATGAGGAGTGAAACCCCAGGCGACCCCGCCGCCTTCAATGGCTAGGCTTCCATTAACATGAAGTTTAGCACTGGGTGTCCCAGTCCCAAGCCCGATATTGCCGTTTTGTGAAATCGTCATTGCGACCGTGTTATTAGATTTTAATTGTAATGGCTGATTATCGTTTGTCCCGAGACTCACAGCGGCTCCTGTTGAGTTACCACCATTAGCGATGAACTGCGATCCCGCGATTGAGCTCAAATTGTAACATCCATAATTCCCTGTCACATCAAAACTTAAAACTTGATTCAAAGAACAGCCCACAGCTTGCAGAGCCGTACCTGTTCCGTTGCTCGCGATCATGCGATTGGCCGCGAAAGATGTGGCGTTCGTTCCGCCCTGACCGACGCTGATGGTTCCAGCGACGCCACCGCTGGGAGTGATCCAACTCAAAACTCCAGAACCATTCGTTGCCATCACCTGTCCGCTGATCCCATCCGCTGGCGGAAGAGCCAAGGAATAATTTGAGCTCATTGTCTGAGCGGTGAGTTGTACATACTGGGCACCATTGAAAATTCTCAAATTAGCAGCCTGGACAGTTGATCCTGAAAGAGTTGTCCCTTGCACACTCGATCCACTGATGGTGGTCGCAATGACAGTGGCACCATTAATTTGATTGCCCGAGACATTGCCCGTAGTGACTAAGTTTCCTGTGGTATTGATCGCCGTATTACCTGAGATCGTTCCACTGGTGATGCTACTGCCGCTAACAGCTCCGGTAGCTCCTAATGTCTGAGTCCCGGCGTTGCTCTGGTATTTGATCTCATTCGTCGCAGAGTCATACCACATATCCCCAATGCTGACACCCGCAGGTGTGGAAGCATAGCTCGGCAAAGTCGCACCACTCGTGTCCGTGCGCAGGAAATTGCCAGACAGAATGCTTTGCAGATTGGTCCAAGCAGTGCCCGTGAAAGCAGTTTCTAAATTGCTTTGACTGAGAGAGACTCCGCCAGCAGTGTTAACTACTAAAACTTGCGCTCTCTCAAGTCCTTGCAAACTTTGCGCAACAATAGCTTGTGGAACACTATTCATCAAAATATCGGGAGTTAAGACATCCGCCACTGAGGTCGAACTAGGAGTCACCGTGATGCGACAATATCTTATGTCTGCGGCAGCCGGCACATAGCTCAGTCCTGCGCAGGTCTGCGAAGGGGCATTGGCTGCAGGAATCGCGACAGCGTTCTGAAAGATTCGCGCCATCAAATTCCCGGGATCGGTCACGGCTCTCTTGGGGGAAGCCAAAGAGGAGCCCACCTGGATATTGAAATATCCCTTTGTTGTCGAGGTGTCGACAGTTTGAGATTCTTCATACAAAAGACATGTGGCCGTGGGATTTAAAATCTGTATTTTCAACTGAACGTTTGAGTCGGTGAGGGGACTGGTAGTGCCTTTGCGGTAAAGCACACCATCCAAAGTCACACTTTGCGGAGCTTCGTTCGCAGCCCATGACGAATTGCCATGAATGAAAATCATAAACAATAGATTCAATTTGAGAAATTGTCGCCAATACTTCACGTACAATCTTTCGGCATTTTTCGAACCAATCTAAAATAAATATCTCAATTTGATTCATTTTTTCTGGGCGGCGCATTTTCATGCATCTTCTCGAAATAAATGAATATTGGGGCAATAAATGGCAATCCTGGCTAGACCTTTATCCAGATGGGCTGCGTAATCTTCAATTTTTGCTCCCTTATAAAATTGAAACTTTAGATCATGTTAGAGATGAAAAATTTAATTCTTCGAGCGCTTTTGTGCTCACTGACTTTTTTTATATCGAAAACTGCTTTTGCATATCCGACATTCATTGGAACTGGATATGCAAATTGTATGACCTGTCACTATAATCCCCATGGCCATGGTCAACTGAACGATTATGGAAAAGCCCTTTTTGCCAGCGAAGTTGCTGCCAAACCATTTTGGAAACCAGACGTTACTGACGAGGAGCTCTCGGCAACTTCAGGCTTCTTTTTTAATGAGCCTCAACCGCGGATGTTCAGACCTTCGATAAAATTCAGAGAGCTCTATGTCACCTCAAGCCCTGGTGGTAATAATTCCTACAAGAGATATGTCATGCAAGGTGATTTGGGGCTCGCTGTTCACTTTGATGAAAATGATAAGTATGTCTTGGTCATGTCAGCCGGTTACAC
>JACCDX011300525.1_pt1 | contig 10011 bp, 9 predicted proteins | sample 7449681 | NCBI WGS metagenome assembly JACCDX01 (sample SAMN15323450, study PRJNA562643) | freshwater metagenome | isolation source: river surface water | place: USA:Blue River Watershed | collected 2017-08-18
AATAATAGCAACAACAATAACATAAATTTTTTTATTGAGTTTAAAGTTCCAGAATCACAAACCAAAAAATTACCCAATTCTTATCCTTCACCAAAAGAGTACAAAAGATTAGCCGTTTCAAATATGGTGTATAAAAGACTTTTAGCAGAGGTAATATCGGATATACAATGTAGCAATGATATTAATGGAGATTTAAGTCTTGACATTTCACAAATAAATGCCGTTAGAATTTATCACGAAATCATGAAGCAACATGCAATCAAACAGATATTTGATTTCGCGGAGAATATGATAGACAAACATTATATGGACTATTATAAGGATGAAGATAAAGAGGATGGTGAAAATAACGAAGAAGAGAAACAGAAGGAAGTAAAAGAAGAGATTAAAGAGGTTAAAACTGTAAAAGAGGATATAAAGAAAAAGAATAATAAAAAAAATGATAAAAATGTAAAGAGTGATAATATTGACAAAAATGTCAAGAATGAAAATGATGATGAAATGGAAACTGACATCGAAGTTATCGAAAGAGAGATAGCATTATTTAGAAGCAAATATGGTGGAGATGATTAATTTAAAAACGACAATAAATGTAATTGACATAACGATATCATAATTCCAGTAAAAAGGTAATTTATAAATTTTTGATTTTTAATCTTACATAATTTCGACATTAGAATTTAATTCCGTAATTGTAATGCGAAAGTTATTTCCATCATTTGATAAATAGGTAAGGTAGTGATAACCTACTCTTTCCAATCCTTCAAACGGTAATTTATTTAAGTCCACAAATTTATCAAATTCACAAGCACGATCATATAAATGTGATTTGACGAGTTTTAGATTATCAAGTATCTTTTTCAATCTTTTTTTATCCTCTTTTTTCCCCATATTATGTATCTTGTTTTATACAGAATTTATATTAAACTTTGTATTTTCATTATAATTTTTACAATAAAAACAGTAAAATAGGGAAAAAATAAATCAATTTTTTACGCAAAAAAATTGATTTATTTTTTTAGAATAATCATCTGTATCCAATCGAATTAAATTAAATATACTAATATAATATAATAATGTTTTCGACATTTTATCAATCATTTTATCCTAAAAAAGGAGCTACATATAAGGTTGTTTTAGATAACAAAGAGACAATAAATTTGACATTTACAGAAGAGAATGATGTATATGAAGAGGAAGAGTATGCAGGTTATGATAATTATGAATCTTATGATGATAATGAAAAAAGATATATATATTACGTACAAAAATACCAAACCAGTAATGTTTGTTGCTTAAAATCCAGAGATATTGAAGGCGAAGAGATAACATATTATATAGCTGAAATTTACCACAATAACAAATTGGTATATGATAACACATAACGACATTATATAACCAAATTTGTAAAAAATATTATAATTAAAATAATTGAAATAAAATAAAAAAAGGAATCATAAAAAAAAGGAATTAGAAAAAAAAGAAATTATAAAAAAAGGAGGGTTTTTAGGGAACCTTGGTTCCCTAATAGTACTTAAAAAGATATTATCATATATATATCTATATAAAAACATTAAGCTCATGTAATGAGATTTATCCATTCATTTGCTTTATAAGACAGCATATAGGTGGTAATAATCTTTGTGAAATGGAATAATAATTGTATATTCAATCATTATTCTAATGAATAAAAAAAATTGATTTTTTTTTATTATGTATGTCATGTTATATGAAAATGATTATAAATAACAAAATATTTTTTATTTTAAACACACAAACAGCGAATTGAAACGGAAATGTCTGAAATTTACTTGTCAAATTTACTCAACCAAGGTGGTTGTTTAAGTTGCATTAAATGCAAATGTAATGTTGCAAATTGTAGCAATACATCTACAGATAAGAAAATTAATGATATTTTTAAAGATTTTGTTATTGATCCTACGAGAAATTTAGATGTTCGCAAGAGTATTCAAGAGAGTAAGTTAGATTTCGATGGGAAAAAGCCATTTTATACTATTTGTAATTTTGTCAATAAAAACTGTATTAATTGCAAGAGTGGAAGAGTGAAGTATGTTAATTTTAATAAGAGTCGTTTTGCAGTATGTTATGGTATTAGTAAGTTTAATACTATAACTGTTGGAGTACATATTGATTTTAAATTACAGATTTTGAATGAAAGTAAAAATTCATTTAAGTTGATTCCTATTCTTTTAGATGCACATGAACGTGATTTAAATGATGGAAGTGAGATTGAGATCGGTCAAGGAACCGATATTGAGACTACAACTACTACTGAAGTTAAACTTGAAGCGAAAGCTAAAGTTGAACCAAAGTACAGAGAGAGTAGAGAGAACAGAGACAATAGAGACAACAGATCTAAATTCAAGAATGAAAAAGTGGGATCTTTGGAAGATTCTACGGAGATTTCTCGTGATTTTAAGCCTACATATGACAATACAAAAGCTGACCATGAAATTAAACCTGATAATGAAATAAAAGACAATGAAATAAAAAACACTGAAAAGGAGACTAAACCTACTGTTGATACAACAGCACCATCTTTTGAAGATATGTGGCCTTCTCTTGGTAGCCCCGTTAAATCGGTAACAAGTACGCCAAAGACGGCATTATCTTCTCCTTCACCTTCTCCATCATCAATCCAATCACCAATTAGCTTTTCAAAGATTGCTAATGAAATGAAGATTGAAAAGGAGAAAGAGGACAAAGAAAGAGAATTAATTGCAATGCGATTTAGGGAAAAAGAGATGGCGAAAGATGCTATTTCGTCAAGAGAATTAAATAAAGAGATTCTCTCTCTTAGAGAGAAAATCAGTAAATTGGAAAGAGAAGTTCAAAAATTGAACTATGAGAAAGAAAATATCTTTAAAAATAAAAGTATTTATGAAGAGATGTTTTTAAATAAAAATAGCATTAATACTGCTGTTTATGACACTTTTATGTCATTAAAAGAGTATCAATACGAATGGAAATAAATCAGGAAACGTAGTTTCCCCAACCCTTCCTTTTATTGAACAACAACATTTATCCAATGTTTATTTATAAAAATGGATTGTAAATAAAAGGAGGGGTTTTTAGGGGAACCTTGGTTCCCTAACTAGCTATTTATCCTTACTTCCTCTATAATATGTTTAAATATTTCTTTTTTATATTTTTCGTCCGATAATTTAAGTATGTACATTTGATTTAAAAATAAATCTTCGTGACTTATATCGTTTGAATCCAAATTATTATATTTTATAAACAGATCCTGAAAATTCATGCATATCACATTCATTGAATGATGTCCGTACAAATCCGGATTCCATTTTTTCATATCATAAAACTCGAATGAACGCACACTCTTTATCTTGATTGGATAAACAGACTCTCCTTCAGTTTTATTTTTATAATGTAATCTAAATAGTGTTATAATTGATCTGTAATCTCGATAACTCAATGCCTTTAATATATCCTTTTTCTCAATGGTTGTTATACTCTCTGTTTTTAATTCTTTAAGATTTTGTGTTGGACTGTTCTCATTCGTTTTACCTCCCGAATTTATTTTACTTTCTATATTTAAAAAACTCTTTGTAATTTCGCCAAATTTATCATTAATTACTGTATCAATATTTATAACATTCTCATCTAATAAATCAAACTTTTCATCAAGTGATTCTATTCTCTCATCTGCCGATTTAATATACTCTTCGACAACTGTCATTCTTTTCTCGAGTTTATCCATGCGATTATTTATATTTGCGTTTAACTCATCAAATTTATCAAACATCTTCTCGAAAATAAGTTCAAGATGACTGATTTTACTCTTTTCTGCACTAACTGTAACTGTAAGTTTCTTTTGTTCAACGTTATTTATTGTTTTTGTACTCATTTTAAAATGTTATCTTTTTGGATTAAATAAAAAATAATTAAATAATATTTTTCATTTTTTTTTTTATTGTTAACAAATAATATAATATAAGAATAATGAGTAATCGACCTTATCTTTTTGATATAAAAAAGATTAAGAATAAAAGTGATAACAAAAAAATATTGTTAACAAAATCAAAAAATAACAAATTTAAAAAAGATTTCTCCCCACTATCAGGAGCTGAACGCGATTATAATCCCAACTTATGGAACAAAAATGATAAGATTAGAGAGACACATAATTGTTATAGCTATGCATTGGGTAAAATTGTTAAGAAATTAAATTCAAAGGCACAGCCAGGTTATGCATCGGGTTTTAGTCATATAGAGGACGACGATTATGACTGTAATGAGTTTAAAAAGCGACTTCAAAAGGATTCTCCAGGAAGTTATTTGGAAAAATTCGATAATGCGTGCCTTCCTGGTTTCTACAAAATATTTTTGGCACTTGATGTTAAAAATGATTATCATTGGTGGGTTCAAAATAAGAACAAATACTGGTCGCATAAACCGGGAGCAACAAATGTTATTGATATAGATGGTAGTGGAAAAAAGATTAAAAATCCTGTATTATCAAATAGGAAATTTAAACATCGTGATTATCATAAACCTTGCTTCTTCGCATGCGTCTATAGTGATTTGACGCGTTCAATTGATGAAATTTATTCACAATAAATAATGAAAAAATATATAACAAATAAAAACAATAAATAACAAATAACAATAAATAACAAATAACAATAAATAACAAATAACAAAAAATAAAAGTTATGAAATAAAATATTTTTATGTATATTATATAATATATATAGTAATGGGTATAAAGAAAAAAAATATTAATAAATCAAACAAACCTTATCTGTTTGAAATTAATAAAATAAAAAATAGTAATTTAACAGATGATAATTTAAATTTTAAAAAAGAATTTTCTCCACTATCAGGGTCTGAGAGAGCATATGATCCCGATTTATGGAACAAAAACAAAGATATTAAAGAGACTCATAATTGTTATAGTTATGCATTAGGTAAAATTGTTAAAAAATTAAATTCTAAAGCACAGCCTGGATATGCATCGGGCTTTAATCATATAGAGGACGACGATTATGACTGTAATGAGTTTAAAAAGCGACTTCAAAAAGATTCTCCTGGAAGTTATTTGGAGAAATTCGATAATGCGTGCCTTCCAGGTTTCTATAAAATATTTTTAGCACTTGATGTTAAAAATGATTATCATTGGTGGGTTCAAAATAAGAATAAATATTGGTCACATAAACCAGGTTCAACTGAAGTTGTTGATGTAGATGCAAGTGGTAAGAAGATTAAGAATCCAATGACATCAAATAGAAAATATGATTCTCTCAATTATTACAAACCATGCTTTTTCGCATGTGTTTATAGTGATTTAACCCGTTCACTTGACGAGATTTACTCGTAAAATAGTATTTTCATTTCCATTATCATTTTTATTTTTGTTTTGTTCTCTCTTTATATTCCTTTGAAATTAGTTTTTTCAATTTTGTTTCTAATTTCAATAATTTATTATCGTAATTTTGTGAATTTGTGTCATTGCTATTTTTAAGATTAGAAATTTGATTTTCAATCGATTTTATTTTTTCTCCAATATTCTTAATCTTTTTATCATTGTTTGTATATTTTTTCATATTATCACTATTTGATTTATCATTCTTATTTTTATCATTAATAGATTTATCTTTATTCTTCCCCGCATTCGTATTTTTATTGGCATTTTTCTCTTTGTTTTTGTTTTTCTCTTTTTCTTCATTCTTTAAATCAAACATTTTGTTAACAATTATTATAAATTTTTCATAAACCGTTTTTTTCAATGAGTAAATGTAATATAATATTAAAATTAATTTTGTTTTAATTTTAGATAAATAATTGTCAATTTCAACTTTGTTATTTTCATTCAATAATAATGGCAAAAATTGATAAATATCATATATTAATTTAGTATCTTTCAATTTATTAATAAAATCATTTTTTTTCAATGATTTATTTTTAGCAATGTCAATTATATCACTTATTGCAATATCGCTACCTGGTTTAAATGGATTTTCAATTGAAGGTATTTTATTATATTCGACATTTTTTAATTTGTCACCATATATTCCAATAAAGTATTTTTTCATAATCTCTTGAAATGGAATATAGTATATTTCTCTCAAATTTCTAGACGGTGTTCCAGGAACATAACAAGTATTAAAAATATTATTATAAAATAGTTTATTGTCTATTTTATTATTCTTTTTATTGCCTTTATTGCTTTTATTCTTTTTATTACTTTTGTTCTTTTTATTGCTTTTATTGCTTTTATTACTTTTATTGTTATTTCCACCTCCCTTTGCCATTTTTTTTAATAGATTCTTTAATTTTGAATTATTTTTCTTCTTTTTATTTTTTTTATCACTATTTTTACTTTTCTTTTTCAATAATTCCTCAATATGTTTTTTTAACATATTATAATTAAAAATCGTTTCATAATTACTATTTTTGTCAAACATATAACCTATCAAAAACAAGAATATAAGCCAATATTTAAAATTATTATTTATTTTAGAAAAACTATTAAAAACAACTTTATCAGTATTCAAATTCGATTTTTCATAATCGACAAAACTCCTTATTTTTGCATTATCATAAAATTCATCAACTGTATTCACACCATTCTTTTTATTAATGCCATTATTAACTGAACTAAATATATATCTCGTCATTATTTCACCTAAAATTATTGAATATTCTTTGTAATCTTTCATATAAAGCACACTTTTATTTTCAAAATTAAGCCTTAATGAACTATTTAATGATAAGTATTTTTGTAATGTTAATTGAACGAATAGTTTGTTTAGTAAATCACAATGAGAATTACATTCATTTAGCTTTTTAACAATCTCCTCCTTTTTACGCATAATACTATTCTTTAATTCCTCTTTAAGAGATGGCTCATAATTTGATATTTTTGTTTTAATCGTACCTATATATTTATCAATAATATATTCTATATTATTAGTAATTCGTTCAATATTATCTTTATAATCTTCCTCTTTAATTTCATTAACTATATCACTAAATAATAGATAGTAAAAAGATTTTTTATACAAATCATTATTATTAATTAATGGAAGCAATTTTTTTATTTCATTTGTATATTCTTTTTTAATCTTTTCAGTATTCATATAAATTTTACATATATTTTTTTTTATTTATAATGTTTTCATATTCTTTTTTTATTTTGTACAATTTTTCAAGTAATTCATTTTTAAAATCAGTATCAGCAATTAATATTTTTGACATATAAATTGTACTAAGGGCTTTGATAGAGAATAGTTTAGATATGAAGAGCAATTTATTTTCAGTCATCCTTAATGATTCAATATCATTATGAGTATTCATATTCTTTATTTTTTTTCTTAATTCCAATACTTTAATAAAATTATTAGTGGATTTTTCTAAAAAATTTTCAAACTCTTCGATCAAAATATTTTCAATATCCTCTTTATTATTTTTATTGAATCTATTTTGGTGCGGTAATCTATCCATATCAAAATCATCCTTAATTAATTCGTATGGAAATTTATTATAAACAACTGTATTGTCAATTAAAATATTTATTATTTTTACTAAAAAATTATTTGTATTTTCTGTCTCTTCATAATATTTGTCAAATGTTTTAAGAGATTTTTTCATAATTGAATAGTTTCCATATTTAGCACCCATTTGTAAAATATGTTTTTTATTGTAAATATCAGTTTTATTTGATAAATTTAGAATAAAATCCTTTAGATCATCATGAATATTATTTGAAAATTTAAGTTTAGGTTCATTTTCTATTTTTTTAAACGGATAGCTTTCATAAATATTTTCATTTATATTTAAAAATTGAGATTCAGCAACGAAACTTCCATTATCATTTATTTTCATACCGTAATTTCCATCATTTATTTTAGTAGGTAAAAAGACGTAATAAAAATTATTCAACATTATTGTTTTAAAATTATTTATTGATATATTAAGATTTGTTGTATAATCAAATGCATCTTTTATATTTAAAACACCAAATCTTTTTTCTCCCAGAGAAATAACATTTTTTAAAATTTCGTCTATTTTATCAATATATTGTTTTAAATAATCATATGTCAAATGAATTGAATAAAATAGATAAGATGCAATTATATTTTTGTAATGACTTTTATCCATATTTTTCAAACAATTTTCTTTACTTAACATAAAAGTATCATTTATAACATGTTTTATTAATGCATTATTTTTAGCAATGAGTGTTTTGGGATTTTCATTATACTCTTCATAATCATATTTTGATAATGGTGTGATCGATATTTTTTTGTTATTTGATTCTGTTAGTTTAAATGGAATTATATATTTTCGTTTAAGTTTTTTTATTGTTCGATTATTCTCTTTTTTTGATGTTACTAAAAGATCATTTATATTGACATTTATATTGTTTATCATACTTTTTATTAAATCTTCATTATTATTATTACTTATTTCAAATAAAACGTCTGCAACATTGTCAGCAATATCAATACTTAATAATGGATTTTTTCTTTGAATATCATTTTCATTCTCTCCATCAAATTCCATTAAAGAAGAGATAAATTCAACATACGTATTAACCTCTGTTTTTTTTGTAAAATTATTGTAAATAACTCCAATAGTGGGTAATGATAAATTTATAATTTGATTTTGAGATAAAATATCAAACATTATTGGTATATTTTTTTTATTTTCTTTATCAACATTATTTTTCTTTAAAATATCTTTATTAAATCCATTGAAAGCAATATATTCATTATCAATTGGATTTTCATAAATAAAATTTTCATCATATTCTTTTATTATTTTTTTATTAAATTTTTTAAATATTGCATGAAAATCAATGCTTTTGTCAATACTTTTTTTAATTATATTTTTAGTTGCATATATTAAATCAATAAATAATTCATAATTATCTCCATTTGACATAGTTGAATAGTAACTATCATTTAAAGTATTTAAAATTTTATTTTTTTTTAATGAAGTTATGTTTAATTTATTTTTTTTTATATATTCATTAATCTCTTTTTCATAGTCATTTAATATGGAAGTTTCATCATTAGAATTATATAAATACAATAATGTGTCTTTTGATTCATATTCTAAATTTTTAAGACTCATATTTTTTATAGTTTGAAATAGATCAAATGGATAATCATTCATCATTTATATATATTTATAAATGATAATATTTTTATAAGAAAGGATTAAATAAATTAAGTATTTGTTCCAGCAACGAGTGCATTTATACTAATTCCATCAAGGCCAAGATGAGGAGATGAAGGATATAATGTTCTTGGTAATTCATTTGATAAATTTTCATTTGACATTGAAATAACTATTACATAAATTATCAAGAATAATAAAAATATGGCTAAAAATGATTCCATTGAACCAAACCCCATAACAGGATAAACAATAACAAATGATATTATTAAACATACAATAATAGTTATCCAACTTGAATAACTTTTTCCACTTAAATTAGGTAATGATAACATAAAATGTTCTCTCATCATATATTAATAAAAAATATATTTTTATCGATCAATTGATTATAATTATTATTTTATTATATATATATATTCTTTATTTCTTCTTTATTTTGTTTTTCTTCTTTATTTTATTTCTTCAATATTTTTATCAGTTGACAAATGACAACAAATTAAAAACAAAATCCGGATCCATTTGAATATTCGAATGTGAACCATTACAAATATATAATTTATCAGCATACTCTTTTAATGTATCAGCGTGAATGACATCTATTAATTCATCATCATTACTGTGTATAATTAAAGTTTTCATTTTTTTTGTTAATTTATTTATCTTATGTCTTTTTTTTAAATTTTCTAAAGTTTGAAAACCGACGTCAATTATTGAAAGATTTAGTGTTGTTATTATTTTAATAATCTCTTTTATATCAGTAAATGTTGATTGTAAAATAAGATATTTTGCATTATATATATTTGCAACTGATGAGGCTATTGAACCACCTATGGATTCTCC
>JACCDX010123333.1_pt1 | contig 10009 bp, 10 predicted proteins | sample 7449681 | NCBI WGS metagenome assembly JACCDX01 (sample SAMN15323450, study PRJNA562643) | freshwater metagenome | isolation source: river surface water | place: USA:Blue River Watershed | collected 2017-08-18
CTACAGCGCACTTCAAACCGACGCTCAACGCGACTCGTTCAGCCTTCGTTGGAGTTGCAGGTTCACGTTTCCTCACGCTTGTGGCGTGGGCTAGAGCAAACAGCTTTCAGATGAAAGTGGCTATGAGCTGGGCGGCCTCTTGCGCCGGCCAGGCCATGCCAAAAAATACCCCTCGCTGTAGCGAGGGGAACGTTACGTTAATGCGTTGCAGCAGCAAGGTCAAGGGAAATCTTGGAAAAAGCCAATGAAATCAACCCTTTTGGGGCGATCTGGCGGCTTTGGGCGCGACGCTGCGCCGCATGAATGCAGGGCTGGCATCGCAAACGCTTACAATGCCGGTCTCTGACCGTGCTGCCCCATCATCGTGACCGACACCCCGCCTTCCGCTAGCCCGACCGCCGCCCCGACCACTGCCTTGAACGCCTCGGACACCCCGGTTTCAGCGCCGCTGAAGAACCGGCTGCTGTGTATGGTCTACGAAGCGATGCTGCTGTTCGGCGTGCTGTTCATCGCCACATGGCTGTTCTCGACGCTGCTGCAGCAGCGCCATGCGCTGTACCTGCGCGATGCCCTGCAGGACTGGCTGTTCGTGGTGCTGGGCGTGTACTTCTGCTGGTTCTGGACGCACAGCGGACAGACGCTGGCGATGAAAACCTGGCGCATCCGCGTCATCGGCCGCGATGGCCAGCCGGTCGGCTGGCGGCGCGCGCTGGTACGCTACTTGATGGCCTGGGGCTGGTTCCTGCCGGGCCTGGGACTGGCGCGCGTCATCGGTGCGCAAGGCTGGATGCTGTTGCTGCTGCCGGCGCTGAACTTTGCGGTGTGGGCCGCGGCCGCGCTGCTCGACCGTGACCGCCAGTTCCTGCACGACCGACTGGCAGGCACCCGCGTCGTCCTCAAACCCGGCCTCGACAAGAAGGACGCGAAGGCTGCCGCCGAGGATGCCAGCGAGTTCCGAGTCTCCCGAGTCTCCCGCGCCTCCAGCACCTCCAGCACCACCCGTAGCACCGGCGACGGCCCGCAGTCCTGAACCGGAAAGCGGGCATGATCGCTACCCTGACCCGCTTCATCATCCTGCTGCAGCTGGCAACGCTGGCTGCGATCAGCTACCTGTTCGTTCATTTCGAGCTCATCGCCGCGCCGGCACTGGCGTTGCTGGCCAGCGCCGGCCTGCTGTCGTCATTGCGCGCAGCGATCATCTTCAATAACTACCTGCTGTCCGGCGCGCTGAAGCAGCGCATGAGCGACGGCTCGCGTCCCCCGCTACCCAGGCTGGTTGCCCGCATCGTGCAGGAATTCTGGTGCAGCATGCTGTGCTGGTTCCGCCTGTTTCCGTGGGCCCGGCCGGCGGTCGTCGCCCTCGATGGCGACCGCGGATTGCCGGTCCTGATGCTGCATGGCTTCGGCGCCAACAGCGGCTTCTGGCGGCCGCTCGCACAGCGCCTGCGCCGAGCCGGCATCAGCCATGCGACGGTCGACCTCGAACCGGTCCTGGGCAGCATCGATGACTATGCCGACCTGATCGAAGCGCAAGCCACGATGCTGTGCGCGGCCACCGGCGCCACCCAACTCGTCGTCGTTGGCCACAGCATGGGCGGGCTGGCCGCCCGCGCGTGGATGCGCCGCCACGGCAGCGCGCGCGTGGCGCTGCTCGTCACGTTGGGCACCCCTCACTTCGGCAGCTGGCTGGCCAGCTATGGCAGCGGACGCAATGCAAAGCAGATGGTGCCGCCGGGTGCCGACCCGAACGCATGGCTGAACCGGCTTGCGGCGTCGGAGGATGCGCAGCTGCGCGCACGCGTGATTTCGATTCGCTCGCGCCACGACAATATCGTGTCGCCGCAAGACGCAGCGGTGTTGCCGGGGGCCGAAAATGTCGCGCTCGACCTCGTCGGTCATGTCGCGCTGGGATTCGACCCTGCCGTGCTCGACAGGGTGATCAGAGAAATTACTTCAGTCCGTCAAAGCAAGTCGACAGCATGAAGCCGACGACCTTTTCGTCGTCATACTGTTCGTTGAGGCGCAGGTAATCGACGGTCGGGTCGCAGGAACGCGCATAGATCGTGAACAGCACGACATCGGTCGGCAGGTCGGCACGGATCGCGCCTTCGGCACGCGCCTTCTCGATCAGCTCGCCCATCAACTCGTTGAGGTCCATCAGGCGGGTGATGTAGCGCGTGCTGTTCATCAGCGCATCGCGCAGGCTGTTGTTCTCGGCCGGCAGGGTCGGCAGGCCGCCCTTCATCCGTATCTCCAGCGCCCATCGCAGCACGGCCTTCAATTGCTCCATCGCCGACATCTCTGTCGGCATGCTGCGCACATAGGCCAGCGTGTTCTCCAGCAGGCGGATCATCGCCGCGCCCGCCAGCGCCTCCTTGGACGGGAAGTGCTTGTAGAGGCTGGCCTTCGCGATTCCGACCTCGGCAGCGACCTCGTCCATCGTCATCAGGTCATAGCCTTTCTTCGCCAGCAGCGTGTTGGTGGCGTCGACGATCGCATTCTCCCGGACGATCAATTGCTGTTGCTTGAACGAGAGCTTGGGTTCTGTACTCATCGGTTACGAAAGAGGCTAGGCAGTTTTGAACTTTGCCGATTATACGGCAGCCGAATCAGGGAAGCCGACTTTATCGTTATAGCAATGCGAATTTTTCCTTCCATCCTCTGGCAGCGCAGGCCGGGCTACCTGCCGGCCATGCTGCTGCTGTGCAGCATGGCCATCACGAACGCCCGCGCGGACGATTTGCTCGACACCGCCCGCCGTGCCGGGTCGTTCAAGCATTTCGTCGACGCGGTACGGGTGGCCGGCCTGACCCGGCAGCTGAAAGCCGACGGCCCGTACACCCTGTTCATCCCCAGCGACAGCGCCTTCGACAAGTTGCCGGATGGCGAGTGGCAGTCGCTGCTGAAAGACCGCGAACGCCTGTCGCGCGTGCTCCGCTACCACATCGTCAGCGGCCGCATGAAGGTGGCCGAGGTCAAGCCGGGGCCCGTGCGCAGCGATGAAGGCCAACCCCTGAAACTGACCTCGGACAACGGTATGGTGACCGTGAACGGCGCGCGCGTGACCGAGAGCGATCTGGCCGCCGACAACGGCATCATTCACGCCATTGACGACGTGCTGCTGCCGCCGGACTGAGGCGTGCAGTCGTGCGCAGTCGGCGCAAAGGCTTCGGTTATGATCAATGCATGAACAAGAAGATACGCACGCTGTGCGTCTATTGCGGCGCCTCGACCGGCCATGATCCCTCCCATGCGACCGCTGCACGCACGCTCGGCACCCTGATGGCCGACCGCGGCATCGGCCTGGTCTATGGCGGCGGCCATGTGGGGCTGATGGGCATGATTGCCGATGCCGTGCTGGCAGCCGGCGGCGAAGTGACCGGCGTCATTCCGACAGCCTTGATGTCGACCGAGATCGGCCATGAGCAGCTGACGAAATTGCATGTCGTGAAGGACATGCATGAGCGCAAGGCACTGATGGCCGACAAGGCGGATGGTTTCATCGCGATGCCCGGTGGCATAGGCACGCTGGAAGAATTGTTTGAAGTGATGACCTGGCTGCAGCTCGGCTATCACGCCAAGCCGGTCGGCGTACTGAACGTCAATGGCTTCTATGATGGCTTGCTGGCCTTCCTCGACCGGCAGCGCGATGAGGGTTACCTGCGCAGCGAGCATCGCTCGCTGCTGATCGAAGATGGCAAGGCGGAAGCCCTGCTCGACCGCATCTGCAGTTTCGAGATGCCGGAAGGCGTCAGCTATTTCAGCCGCCGCGCGGCGCGCACGCTCGGACCCTGACGCCCGTCAGGCGTCAGGTATCGGGTATCAGGCGTCGAGTGCCTGGCGGAAGTCTTCGACCAGGTCTTCGGTATCTTCGATACCGACCGACACGCGGATCAGCGATTCCGCAATCCCCATCGATGCACGGCGCTCAGGCCCCATCTCATGGAAGATGGTGTGCGCCACCGGTATCACCAGCGTGCGCACGTCGCCGAGGTTGCTGGCCGGGACGGCCAGCTTCAGGCGGTTCAGGTAATCGAAGCAATCGATGCCCGGCGCCAGTTCGAAGCTGAACAGGCCGCCGCAGGCGCGGAACAGCGATGCGGCAAGCGCATGCTGCGGATGCGAAGGCAGGCCCGGATAGTGGACCGCGGCCACGCGCGGATCTTCGGACAGCATGTGCGCCAGCGCTAGCGCATTCGACGATTCACGCTCGATACGCAAGGCCATGGTTTCCGACCCGACCGACAGATGGTGGGCTGCTTCAGGGCCGAGGGCGGCGCCGAAGTCGCGCAAGGCTTTGGCGCGTAACTGGGCCATGCCCCAGACCTTGGGGTCGTAGCGCTTGTAGTTCTCTGCGATATTGGGGTAAGTCGTCCAGTCGAACAGACCGGTGTCGGTCAGGCTGCCACCCAGCGCGTTGCCGTGGCCGCCGATGGACTTGGTCAGCGCATTGATGACGATGCTCGCACCCACCGCCTTCGGGCGGAACAGGTAAGGCGACGTCATCGTGTTGTCGACCACATACAGGATGCCGCGCTCGCGGCACAGCTTGCCGATGCGCTCGAGGTCAGCGACCTGAGTGCGCGGGTTGGCGATGGTCTCGACGAACACCATGCGCGTGTTCGGCTGAAGCGCTGCTTCGACATGGGCGACATCGGTCGCATCGACGAAGGACACCGGCATGCCCTGCTGGGTCACGGTCTGCCACAGGCTGTTGGTGTTCCCGAACAGGAAGGAGGACGACAGTACGTGGTCGCCGGCGCGCAGCAAGCCCTGCACCAGCGCACCGACCGCGGCCATGCCGGTGGCGAAGCACAGCGTGGCCATGCCGTCTTCCATGCGGGTGATCTTGTCTTCCAGCGCCGATACGGTCGGGTTGCCCTGGCGGCCGTAGCGGTAGCCCGGCTTCTTGCCCTGGAAAACGTCGGCCAGTTCGCGCGCATCCTTGTAGCCGAAGGCGACGGCGGTATGGATAGGCTTGTGCAGCGAACCATGCTCGATCGGCTTTTGCCGATCGCTGTGCAGCACGGTAGTGGTAAATCCGTAGGTCTTTTTGTCAGTCATTGACAGTCAAGGACAAAGCTGCGCGCCGCTTAGTCGACGCGCGCAAGGTTCAGGTTCAACTGGGTGCGCACCGCGTCTTCAGCGACCGGCTTCGGGTTCGCGCGCACGTACTCGATGCGATCGAGGTAGTCCGGCGAAATGTCGCCGGTCACGTACTGACCGTCGAAGCACGAGGCTTCAAAGTGCTTCAGCTGCGGATTGACGTCCATGATCGACTGCTTCATCGCCTCGATGTCCTGGTAGACCAGCGCATCGGCGGTGATCTCGCGGCACACCTCTTCTTCGGTGCGGCCGTAGGCGATCAGTTCGCTGCGGGTCGGCATGTCGATGCCGTACACGTTGGGGAATTTCACCGGCGGCGCGGCCGACGCGAAGATCACGCGCTTGGCGCCCGAGTCGCGCGCCATCTGCACGATCTCGCGGCTGGTGGTGCCGCGCACGATCGAGTCGTCGACCAGCAGCACGCTCTTGCCCTTGAATTCGGAGCTGATGGCGTTGAGCTTCTGGCGCACCGACTTCTTGCGCACGCCCTGCCCCGGCATGATGAAGGTACGGCCGATGTAGCGGTTCTTGATGAAGCCTTCGCGGAAGGTCAGGTTCAGCTTGAGCGCCAGTTCCATCGCGGCCGGGCGCGAGGAATCGGGGATCGGCATCACCACGTCGATGTCACCATCGGTGATCTCGCGGCGGATCTTCTCGGCGAGGTGCTCGCCCATCTTCAGGCGGCTGGCATAGACGGAGGCGCCATCGATCACGGAATCGGGACGCGCGAGGTACACGAACTCGAACGCGCACGGATTGAGCGTCGGGTTCTCCGCGCACTGCTGGTTGTACAGCTTGCCGTCGTTGTCGATGAAGATCGCTTCGCCAGGCATCACGTCACGCAGGAAGTGGAAGCCCAGCCCTTCGAGCGCGACCGACTCGCTGGCGATCACATATTCCGGACCCTTGTCGGTGTCATTGAAGCCGATGCACAGCGGACGAATGCCGTAGGGGTCACGGAAAGCCAGCAGGCCGTGGCCGGCGATCTGCGAGACGACGGCGTACGAACCACGCACGCGCTTGTGCAGCTCCTGCACGGCCTTGAATATTGTGCCCGGGTCGAGCGACAGGCCGGTGGTGCACTGCTGGATTTCATGCGCGAGCACGTTCAGCAGCACCTCAGAATCGGAGTCGGTGTTGATGTGCCGGCGGTCGTTCTTGAACATCTCCAGCTTCAGCTGCACGGCATTGGTCAGGTTGCCGTTGTGCGCGAGCGTAATGCCGAACGGCGCGTTCACGTAGAACGGCTGCGCCTCTTCTTCGCTCGACGAGCCGGCCGTCGGATAACGGCACTGGCCGATGCCGGTGTTGCCGGGCAGCGAGCGCATATTGCGGGTACGGAAGACATCACGCACCAGGCCATTGGCCTTGTGCATGCTGAAAGTCGAACCATGGTTGGTCGCAATACCGGCTGCGTCCTGGCCGCGATGCTGCAACAGCAGCAGTGCGTCATAGATCAACTGGTTGACCGGGCTGTGGGAAACGACACCAACGATGCCACACATGGGTGGACTCCTTAAAAAACTGCCGGCCCGCCGTTATACAGGGACCGGAACAACTGAAACAATTGCCCGCCGATCAGGCGGGCTGTATCGCGGCCGACAGGCCCATCTTGCCGAGGCGGGTGCGCATCTTGTCCGCTTCATCGCGCGAGCCGAAGGGGCCGACACGAATGCGGTAACGCTCACCATCCTTGGTGCTGACTTTCTGCGAATACGCTTTGATGCCCGCCTTCTTCAGACGGTTCTGTAATTCTTCGGCCTTGGCCTTGTTCGCCACCGCTGCCACCTGCAGGATGTAGCGTCCCTTGTCCTTGTCAGCCTTGGCGGCAGCTTTGTCAGTCTTGCTGTCGGCCAGCTTCTCGGACTTGGCCGCGGGCTTGTCAGCCGGCTTCTCTGCCTTGGCTTTCTCGGCCACCTTCTCAGTCGGCTTCTCGGCTGATTTATCTGCGGGCTTGTCGGCCACCTTGTCGGCTGCCTTGTCGGCGACTTTGTCTGCGGGCTTATCGGCCACCAGCTTCGCGGCTTCCGGCTTGGCGGGCTCGGCCTTGGCCGGCTCAGGCGTCGGTGCCTCAGCCTTGCCGGCTTCGGCCGGCGCCTGCTCGGGCGATGGCGGCAGCGGCATTGGGGTGCTGTTGTTCGGGCCGCTCTTGTCACGCGAAGGAATCTGCACCGCGACATCGTCGGACAGCGGCTTGGGCTCGGTATCGAAGATCATCGGCAAGCCGATGACGGCAGCCAGCACCAGGGCAGTAGCGCCGATCAGGCGGCGGCGGGCGCGCTTCTTCTCCGGCAGCATCGGGTCGAGCGGCTCGTCTTCCTGGGCCTTCGCGCGGCGGCGTGGCTTCACGGGAATGTCGAGGTCGTCCTCAGTGTCCTGCTTTTTTTTGCCGAAGAGCGAGAAGCCCATAAGGAATTCGTGAATTGGCGTTGAGCGCTGAAGAGGTCGCAGAGATTTTCCGCTTGTTGCTGCGGGCCTGCGCGCCAGTGGTCAGGCCTTCCCGTGCACTGCCAGCACGCCGGCGACGGTAAGGAAGGATCCGAAGACCGCAATTCTATCATTCTCACCGGCACGCTTCCTCGCATCCGCATAGGCATCGGCGGGGTTGGCGAAGCAGCGCACGCTGCGCTCGGCACCCGTGGCGGTGTTGTCGCTTATGCCAGCCTCTTGCAGCTTGGCTGCCAGCGCGGCGGCCGATGCGGCGCGCGGCATCGGCAGGTCGGTCAGACACCAGTGATCGATCTTGTCTTTCACGTGCGCCAGCACGCCGGCAATGTCCTTGTCCGCCATCGCGCCGAACACGGCGAAGGTGTACGGATGAAAGCCCATGTTGTCGAGGTTCTGCGCCAGCGTCGCTGCCGCGTGCGGGTTGTGTGCCACGTCGAGGATCACTGACGGCCGGCCCGGCAGCACCTGGAAGCGGCCCGGCAAATCGACCAGCACGAGGCCGGTGCGCGTCTCTTGCGCACCCAGCGGCAGCCGGTCGCGCAGCGCTTCGAGCGCCGCCAGCGCGGCACTGGCATTGAGCAACTGGTTGGCGCCGCGCAGGCTGGGATAGGCCAGCGAATTGCGGCGCATCGCGCGGCCGCCGTAGTTCCATTGCTGGCGGTCGCCCGAGTAATTGAAGTCGCGGCCAAACAGCCACAGGTCGGCGCCGATCGCCGCTGCATGGTCCACCAGCGATTGCGGCGGCTGCGGGTCGCTGCAGATCGCCGCCTTGCCTGCCCTGAAAATGCCAGCCTTTTCGAAACCGATCTTTTCGCGCGTGTCGCCGAGGTAGTCCATGTGGTCGAGATCAACGCTGGTGACAATGGCCACATCCGCATCGATGATGTTGACCGCATCCAGACGGCCGCCCAGCCCCACTTCGAGTATGACCGCATCGAGCCCCGCATCGGCGAACAGCTTCAGGGTCGCCAGCGTGGTGAATTCGAAATACGTCAGCGAGATGTCGCCGCGCGCCGCCTCGACGGCTTCGAAAGCGGTGACGAGTTGCGCGTCGCTGGCCATCCGGCCATCGATGCGCGCGCGCTCATTGAAGTCGATCAGGTGCGGCGACGTGTAGAGGCCAACGTGATAGCCGCCCTGCAGCAGGATGGATTCCAGCATCGCGCAGGTCGAGCCCTTGCCATTGGTGCCGCCGACGGTGATCACCGGGCAGGCCAGCGTCACGCCCATGCGCTGCCAGACCGAAGCCACGCGCTCGAGGCCCATGTCGATTGCCTTCGGGTGCAGGGATTCGAGGCGGGTAAGCCAGTCGTTCAACGTGGATGGGGCTTGCATGAGGTAACGGTTTGGAAGAACGCGGCTCGATCGGGATGAGCGTGATGAAATTCAGATCAGGACGGCAGCGGTTCGCCCACGCCACGGCATGCATGCCGTGGCGCTTCGGCAGGCGCAACGCATGCGTTGCGAAACCCCTGCCTCACCCCAGCGACTTTCTGAATTTACGATTCAGGCCAGGATTCAGGCCAGCACTTCCGGCGCCTGATTCTGCAGTAATGCGAGCAGGTGCGCGATTTCTTCGCGCATCTTGCGACGGTCGACGATCATGTCGATCGCGCCCTTCGTCAGGATGAACTCGGAACGCTGGAAGCCTTCCGGCAGCTTTTCACGCACGGTGTTTTCGATCACGCGCGGACCGGCAAAACCGATCAGGGCCTTCGGCTCGGCGATCACCACGTCGCCCATGAAGGCGAACGAGGCCGACACACCGCCCATGGTCGGGTCGGTCAGCACGGAAATGAAGGGCAGCTTCTTCTCGGCCAGCTTGGTCAGCATGGAGGTGGTCTTGGCCATCTGCATCAGCGACAGCAGGCCTTCCTGCATGCGCGCACCGCCGGTGGCGGTGATGCAGATGAACGGCACCTTCTGTTCGAGCGCCATCTGCGCGCCGCGGGCGAAACGCTCGCCAACGACGGCGCCCATCGAGCCGCCCATGAATTCGAATTCGAAGCAGGCCACAACGACCGGCAGCGACATGATGGCGCCGCCCAGCACGATCAGCGCATCGGTTTCGCCGGTGGCGTCGAGCGCCTGTTTCAGGCGGTCCGGGTACTTCTTGCTGTCCTTGAATTTCAGCGTATCGACCGGCAGCACTTCCTGGCCGATTTCATAGCGTCCTTCCGGGTCCAGCAGCGCGTCGAGACGATCACGCGCGCGGATACGCATGTGGTGGTCGCACTTCGGGCAGACTTGCTGGTTGGATTCGAGGTCGGTGCGGTACAGCACGGACTCGCAGGACGGGCACTTGACCCACAGGCCTTCGGGGACCGAACGGCGGGTGGTGGGGTCAGAACGTTGGATGCGGGGCGGGAGGAGTTTTTCTAGCCAGCTCATGGAGGCTCACTTTCTCGAGTCGGGCGTGGTTCGCCGATTAACCCGGTATTTTACTGGGATAAGC
>JACCDX010956314.1_pt1 | contig 10009 bp, 4 predicted proteins | sample 7449681 | NCBI WGS metagenome assembly JACCDX01 (sample SAMN15323450, study PRJNA562643) | freshwater metagenome | isolation source: river surface water | place: USA:Blue River Watershed | collected 2017-08-18
GTCCAAGCCAGCTCACGTGAAGTATTGCCCCCCATGCCTGAAGCCCTTCGTACTGGTGCTGAAACATTTGGGGATCGTGTCTCTGCCTCGGCCTCCGCCTCCGCAATGCCCTATCAGGAATCGGAACAAGTAGAAGCACTTGCGGAAGGATCATATGAAGAGGCTCCTGTACGACTCAAGAATGTGTATGCTCTAAATGAGATATATCAATTCTATGAGGGAATTCCCAAAGAAAAGGGTGTAGATAATGAAATTGTTATACCCTATGCAAAGCGATGGGTATCGCCTTCTGCTCATTTTCCCATTCCAGATCCAGAAATTACTTCAGTTATCTATCCCAGCATTTATAACTTTTATGTTGCAATGTACTATAAACATGCGCTTTCTCCAAAGGGGACGAGCGCCAATCCAGCAGGACTTGCGTCGAGTCTCTTTAGTATTGAAGGAAGTATTCATAATGAATACAAACAAAAGGTACAGGCACTCAAGATTGCTGGAACCTATAACGAGGATAAAAATCAAGAACTTATTTTAGAAGAATTTACAAAGGTTAAGGAACAATTTGGAGAAGTTGCGACCAATAAACGTAAGAACCAATTTCAAGTGGATGAAGCCAAGTGGGCGGCCGTCAAGGATAAAGTTTTAAAATATGCAATTAAGTACCGTGTAGAACGCGATGAAAATCTGCGTGCGATTCTTGAAGTTATTCGTAAGCGTCGCAAGATTCTTCTCTATTACGTTCCAAAAGGGGCATTCGAATTGGGTGGGGCGATTTCGGCGACACAAGGAAACAAACTGGTTGGAGAAAACAAATACGGCCGTTTCATGATGGAGGCCTTTGGTGGATTTAACTTTGATTAGACTTCAAATCTGATTGATTTGGGAATCGTTTTTTATGATGTAAAATTGGTATAAAGCAGGGCATTGTACAGTATATAGATATAATCTACAATGCCAAAGAATCCCTTGCCATGGCAAAGTCTGGCCGTACAAAATCGTCACCCACGTGATCTGGATATTGAATTTGATGAGCCATCGCACCGTTATTATATTAAGGGGGATACGAATGGCTGGATATCCTGTACCGGTTTCCTTCATGCGTTCTTCCCTCATTTTGACGCCGAAAAGACAATTCAAAAAATGATGAAGTCGGCAAATTGGCCCAACAGTAAATATTACGGAAAAACAGCAAAAGAAATCAAGGCAGAATGGGATGCGAACGGAAAGGAAGCCAGTAATGCCGGCACCCTTGTTCATCTGGGAATTGAACAATTTCATAATGGGGCCACGGATCTTATTACAAAGGAAGTCAAAAAGGCGGCCGAATGGAAGTACTTTTCCAACTTTTGGAAAACGGCACAAGAAACCTTGGAACCCTATCGCACAGAATGGGAAGTCTGGTCTGAAGAATATAAGCTGGCTGGATCTATTGATATGATTTATCGCCGTAAGTCGGATGGAAAATTTGAAATCTATGACTGGAAACGGTCCAAAGAAATTAAAACTGGGAACGATTTTGAAACTGGATACCCTCCCCTGGAACATCTACCCCATTGTAATTATTGGCATTATACATTACAATTGAATATTTATCGATGGTTTCTTCAGAAATATTATGGCCTTGAAATTGTGGATCTCTATCTGGTCATTGTCCATCCAGATAATAAGAATTATAAGCGTTTCCGCCTGAATATCCTTGAAAAAGAAGTGGAAGATATGCTTGCGTGCCGAGCACGTGCGATCGCCTGTAAATCAAAGGAACCGGTCCTTCTCCCCCTTCCTGAAAGTATTGAGGAAGAAGAGACGGCGCAATGCGATTTTGTGGATGACGATTAAAGGGGTGGTGGGGGTGGGGCTGTTGCGGTTGCCGTTTCGGATGTCATTGGAGGGACTGGAACTGGGACCGCCGTGGCAGTAGCCATAGTACGCTCACGCTGACGCTGAAGGATTCTTTCACGCGCTTCTTGTTTTTTACGTTCTACTGCTAAACGTTGCGCATGTTCTAATGCTTTTTGTTTTGCGGTTTTTTGTTCTGGGAGAATGGGTGCTACGTTTGTTACAGCAGGAGGCTGGGGAGCAGGCTGTGTCTGTGAAGTTTGTTGGCGAGCACGCGCGCGAGCAAGAGCTTCTTCACGTGTCATTCTTGTCACAGCAGGAGGGGGGGCGGTGGGTGGTACTATATTGGCCACGATTGGCGGTACTGGGACCATTGTGGCAGGCCCTGGCATTGGAACGGTTGTATTGGCCACAAGCGGTGACACTGGGACCATTGTGGCAGGCCCTGGTATTGGAACAGTTGTATTGGCTACAATTGGAGGTACTGGGACCATTGTGGCAGGCCCTGGCATTGGTAGGGTTGTATTGGCTACAAGCGGTGATACTGGAACCATTGTGGCAGGCCCTGGCATTGTTGGTGGGACAGTTGTACGTGGAATTGCCGTTAATGCCTGTACCGTTCGATTTCTCGCAGTCGGCCCTACATCCGAACGTTGAATCAAATCCTGGAGTCCAGGGTCAAATTCCACTGACGGTTGTAAAATACGACTAAATGTATCTTTATTATATACGACACCAACTTGCCCATAATAATTGGGGAAAAATACAATGGCAGAATTTTTTGCGTCACGTGAATCAGACGCAACGGTTATTTCTCCATCTGGTGTAATTTGTACAAGTGTCTTTTTCGGAGTAATTTTTCCTGCGATCATGGATAATTCTGCTTGGGTAAAAGCGTCATTATTCCAACGAGGCCCAAATGCCTTTATAATTGCTGGAGAGACTTCCAAAAGTTTTGCGATTGTGATCGTCGAACTTCGTGTAGGACTTATATTTGTTTCTGGATAAATCTGAAACACATTAACTCCAAGGCGCGCCTCAGGTGAAAAATATGGGAGGGCATAGGGGGGCAATGGCTGTAATAAGTCTTCATTTTCTTCTTCACGTGGGTTTCTGGAAAATTCTTCGTAGAAACGTGGGCGCTCAAATTGTTTAATGACCTTTTCGGTACGCAACAGTTCATACCAGGCCGGCACATTTTCTGGAATAATCCATTCTCCATCAATATGAATATTTGTCTTAGGTACCTTAATCTTACTTACTTTCTGATACAAAAGCTCACGACGGTAATGGGGGATTCGCACAAGTTCATCCAGGAGTCTTGTAATAAATACATCTTGTACAGAAACTCTGCGATTGGAAGAAACCGGTACCGTGGTTGGAGTATGGAGCAGACACCGATTTTCATCCGCCTTCCACTTACAGACACCATTACATTTTCCTGGATCTCGAATGTCTAAACAGTCTTTGCGTGTCAGATAGGTACGATTCTCAAAAGGACCATCATCTGGATAAATCCAACGTTCCATTGTGGGTCGTAACATAATTTCTAGACGTGTTCGCTTTACTAAATCGGATATATCCGTTCGTTCCACAATACTATTGACAAGGCGTCGCACCGAGGGACCAGCTTCATTAGATTCCACCCAGTTTGTAAAGAGAAGGCGAAAGTGTTCATAATATTCATCCGCTTGCTGACGCTCTACTACGGCTACACTCAGTCCTTGTGTATCAACACCGGCACTTAATTCTTGCCCTGTTAGAGCAACTTCTCGGTTTGTATCATAATCAAATGGCATGACTTCATTACTTGGAACACTTTGAATAAGTCCTTGTGGGATCTGAATACCAGGATCCACAAACTCAGAACGTAATTCTTGATTATCCAGACACTTGAAACGCAATTTTTCGGATGTTTCTGAACCGAGAATATAACTATAAAAGAGGTTTGTGTCCGTTGTTTTTTCAAATCCGTAAATTGTATAAAAGGGGCTTTTGAATTTTGAAAGGGCGGGTGTAATAATATTGGTGTACATCATATAGACTTGTTCTGCGGTCGCAAGATTAATACAGTCAAAACCAAGATGGGTTCGCAATTTTCGCAAGGTATAATCAATGGACCCATCATCGACAACAGGTACAACAATTTCACGACCCTCGCTTGGTTTATCAATATCAAGGCCGATCGTAATCGCAACAATATGATTATAGATATCACGCACGATACCCACTGGAGAATAATCGGTCTGTGATAATTCACGTAATACCATACTAATCGGTAAGATTTGGCGACTATCAATTCCTTGTTGCGCAGTGTAAATACCACGATAACTTGATCGACATTGTCCAATAAATTCTTGATATCGTCGTCGAACAAGTTGTAACATACCAGTTGGATTCTCAATTTCTTTCTGGGGTATTGTATAACGCCCTTCTTGTTTTACGATCGTAGAATTTGGAATCTGTTTTCGTTGGACAAATATGAGAGTTTCCCAGAAACCATAGGCATCATGGGTTAAAAAGGCAATCGCATTTTTACTGTGACGAATGGGGTCATATCCAAGAATGGGACATTTTACATCCAACTGAACGTCCATCATACTTGCGACCCCCTTGTATTCTAAAACAATCGGTGTAATCCCAGGCGTATTTGGATAAATAAGACCAGGTTCCATTAAGAATTGAATAAAATGGCGGAGCTGTTTTCGTTGTGTGGGGTCATACAGATAATTCTTAAAACGGTGGTATGATTTATAGAGGCGCATTAATTCATACATATTATAGTCGTTTTCGCAGACATTCGTAAAAATATCATACTTTTGGGCCCACTTTACAAGTGCCATCTCATTTTCAGGCCCTGGATCTCCTGGTCGAAAAAATTCAAGCAGAAGATTCCCAAAATTCAGATGAAGATATTCTTTAGGAGTAATCCGTTCATTAAATAGATCTGCGACCCCCTTAATTGTTTCACGCTGTAATATCGGAGCAAGGGCGGCAAACAGACTATCATGAATCGAATCTGGACGGTTATAGACTCCCACGCGGAAAAATCCTTCAATGGAATTCTTAATTTCCTGCTTTGTTCGCACACGCACCACAAGTTGGCTCGATTCTTGGCCAAAATAGGCATCCAGTGCCTTATTACACATCCCTACCTTTTCAGGTTCGAGGGGATATTTCTCAGGACCCAAGATATATTCTTGCCCAATCTTATAAGGGATCTGCGCATACTTGAATTTTACCGAGGAAGGGAGAATATTTTTTCGCGATGTGTTTCCTGATTCTTCTCCTATAATCACATTATGCGCAGGGGCTTCTGCGGCGGTTTCAAATGCCCCCATTTTTCCACGAGCATAGGCCTTTGCAGCAAGAAACCCTTTATCATCTGGTGGTATTTCCTTTTTCAGGCCAAAACAACATGGCAGTGAAAGGCCTTCAGGGTGGTGACTGAATTTCATAAATTGGATAAAACTTTGAAGTGTTTTTGGATTATCGGCAACCTTTGGTTCTCGTTCTAATACTGTTTGACCAGGACCTGGGACGCGCTTTTTTATAATTGGTGTCCCCCCACAAAAAGGGCATCGATTTCCTCCATCTCGAAATACAGAAGGCCGTATAATAAGATTATCACGCACACAAAAAAACTGCGCACACACATAATAATTTGGTTTCTTTGGGTTGGATCCGTATCGAAGCACATGAATAATGTCCTGCTTCCCCTTTGCATTCTGAATTTCACGCTCGAGATCTTCTTCTTTTACATTATCACGATAGACAATAAAGGCAATATTGGGGTCATTTCGATATACTTCAAGATTATGATCAAATTCTGCTTGCGTTAGACCAAGTGGTTGTCGATCATCATTGACACCGCATGAGGATGCATAGAGTTTCGCCTTTGGATTGACAAGTTTATATTTAAAAAGAGTCGGATCAAGGCGCATTAGACGGTTAATATAAAACTTGAAGGCAACCGCACTATCACTTTCTTCTCGATTTGCGGTATTATTCTCTTCACGAAATGTATTTGGAAACGCAGAAGCGGAAGCAGAAGCAGAAGACGATTCAATCCCTTCAAATGGTTTTGGAATAAACGTACTGAGTTGTTCCGTCGCTGTATTTTGACGTGGCGCCATATCTGGAAGTGCCGTAAAGGTACGATCCTGTTCTTGTAAGAGACGTTCAAGTTCTTCGTCATCTAAATCTTGATATTCATCTTCGTTTCCTACATTTACATAGGGGTTTATAGAGGCTGCCTGGGTAATCGTTGCGACACGCCCTGTTACATCCGCATCAGGATCCGCAAACTCCTCGTCTGGGTTCACAAATTCCTCCTCGTCTGGGTTCACAAACTCCTCGTCTGGATTTACAAACTCCTCCTCGTCTGGATTTACAAATTCCTCCTCGTCTGGGTTTACAAATTCATTCGTTGTTCCTTGCGGCGGTACAGTTAAAAATGGTCCTGTACGATTTGACTGTAATATATCTTCATCCATATCCATATCCATATCCATTTCCTTTGTTTCTGTATCTTCTGGCATTAATGTCATACGCGGTACCGTCGCAGATTCTCCGAGAAGAGTTGTACGCAATTGAGTTGTACTTGGGACTTGTGTCCAATACGTATTCGGTGTCGAAAATAATATCATCAGAAGAGTACAGATAATACGGAAATCCAGAAGTGATTGAATACTAAAAATATTAAATCGATACAGGGGCTGTTCTGCGAAGATTGCAATATCGGTCCCAGAATTATGAATGGGGACAAACTCCTTTAATCGTGTATCTGCTACACTCACCGCACCACGTGTTCGTAACCATGCAGCTACTGCTTCTTGTGCCTCTTGTCTTGGAATCTGAAATTCTTTTGCCACATTTTCTACAAATTCAGGCCCAATCGTATCGCCACGTAAGAATCGACGGTCTGTAATATGGGATAAATAGGCTGCCAAACGGTCCTCACGAACAAAATTACTGACCGCCTTATACCGCAACATAATTAAGGGGGATTCGTCGCTTGGTGGCTGTATTTCCTGGAAAAAAGTCCCCATCTGTGAAACACGTGATCGCATTTCCGCCTTTGTTAGACCCAGAGATCCCTGGGGGAAACGCACATCTACAATTAAAGATGCCTTTCCAAAACTCGTATTTTCAATGGTAAAAGGCAGATCTTCTAAGATTCCTTGTACAAGATTATAAAGTGGAACAATATCATCGACTGGATGTAAATAACCCACCTTTTTGGGGGGCTGTAACACAAAATCACCGGTACCATCTTCTAAGACACGCAGTGTTCCAAAGACTGGAAGTTTGCCTGCGGAGGGGGGTCGCACAAGAACTTTTGAAAAGAAAAAGTCATTCATTTCTGTGGGGGACCGTTCTTGTGACCATTCGCGAAGCAAAAGCGGATCATTGATCATAGGAGGTTGAAGGGGATTTGGTTGATATAATTTTGTCATAGGAAGGCCACTGGGGGGTAATAATCTCATAAATGGCCGTAATGGATTCACATGCGAACTATAAAATAAAATATCACACCCTTCAAATTCTTCTTGGGGCACCTTCCATTCAAAGGATAAGTAGCGAATCCCAGATGTTCGTAATTGGGGAATTGGATAGGTTGTCAATATCTGATTTACGAATTGAATCTGTGAATTTCGCGTCATAAAGTATTCACTGGATCGTGTAATATTCTGAATTTCCTCCTCCGTCGCAGTATATGGGCCATTTTGATTCACTTTTGGGAAATAGGGGTAAAAAAGGCCATACCAATTACGTTCTGAAATCGGCTGTACCCCTCCATAGACTCGAAGGAGTTGTTGAAGGGTAAATACATGGATTCGTGGAATGACATTTGTTTTAAACGCATCATATAATGTAACACGGTTTCTTACACTTGCTGATACAGGTCGTAATTGCCCATCATTTGTAACAAAACGACCGTCAATCTGGCCGGATCGAATTATTTCCAAGGGGTTTTCCAATACCAATAATTCGCGTTCTTCTTCTGAAATTGCCTGAAGCCAATTTATCGTAAGAGATGAATACTTTAATTCTGATGTAGGGGATTCGGATGGAGTATTCGGAATTCCAAAAAATACATAATTTGGGTGATATGCTGGATCTTGCCCCATTTGTAACCATAATGCACGTGCGATATCTTCACATGTGCTAAACGTGTATATATTATTCAATGCGACACCCATCGATTCGCCACTCAAAATATCACGGATTATATGTAAGTGTATGGGAACTCGTAATTCATCAAATCCTACAATCGGTGTAGGACTCTGGATGGTACGAATTTGTTCCTGAAACGTATCCATACTCTACTATGATAGTTTTCTTCTTATATTCATATTTGACGTAACTCCTATATGAAAATAATTATACGAACTTCTTATGAAAATATTTGACCAATCTGGAAATCTGTTCCGGATTCCTTTTCTTTATCCTTTGCTGGATCATATTTTGGGGCATCCGTAATCTTTACCCCACAATACATTACCGGATGTGCGCGAAAGTTTCGTGGCGTATATAGTTTACTTGCTTCTGCTTCACGAAGGAGCCATCCAAAATTATTCCAAAATTCGGTATCATGACCCACCGATTTTGTGAGCGTATGCGCCATTTCGTGAATTGCAACAAACATCATAACATCTTCATCTACGATTGATTCATCGCCACCTCCGCGATTTCGAAGACATAAATGAATTTCTTCCCCCTTATTCACGCTATAGGAGGTATGTTCCGCATCCGGTGTGCTTTCAAAAAAACGACTTGGATCTGGTACAAAATTCTGCTTGAGGCGCTGTACCTGTGGTTTTGAAGGATACTTTTGTACAAGAATACTCATAAATTCAGTAAGGCGTAATCGCATCTTCGCAAGTAAATCTGCGGCCTTTTGTTTATCCGGGAGGTCACGTACCTTATAGGTTTTTCCATCAACATTACTTCTGACTTGTGTCGTTGGGTAATTTCCATTTGTACTAAACATATTTTGTACTGCTGAACGAAAACTGGTTAGCATATTTTCATTATACGACATTCGTCCCCTACTTTATATTTCCTTGTAATTTTTTCCAGTGACAAGTAGAGAGAAGTATGCGATTGTTTACACGTATATTTCACATTCTTGAAAGTATCCAATATGGCGCCATGTATATGATTGCCGCCTTTTTTGGAGGTGTTACACTCGACTACGTTTTTCCCCATTACGACGAAAATAAACCAACCGGTATTATATTAGCAGAAACAATCGGGCAATGCTTATGTCTTATTATAACAGTTTATATGCTTCGATGGGGAATTAAGAAGGTCCCTTTACTTTTCCCAGTCCCATCGAACGCAAACTTTATTCCCTATACCACCCCTGAATTTAGCGGTGAGATGATGATGGGGGCAGTCTTTATTGGCAGTCAATTGAATCTGATTAATAAACTCGACTTGCTTTCTAAGCGCTTTTATTATTGGATGTATAATGAACAACGTGATAAAGGAAATAGTTCTGTTCAATTACAAAAGGATGATGGAAATGACAACGTCGATTCAGCAGATAACACCGAAAATGAATAATTCGTATAATAATATTTATATAAATGATATATTTCTTTTATATAAATCACACAACTACCTTATAGATTTCCAATATTTACTGGATTTCAAGAGGGCGGCGCATAGTATCAGGTTCAATCGTGGATTGATTGAAAATACTGACTGGGACCTGTGGGTTTGGCACAGTTCCACGAATATCCCAACTGGCGTTACGGAGGGACTGTCCAACGGTGTTAATACCAATTAAGGCACCGGCACTGAGGAAGTTCTTTCCCTTGAGAGAGCCAGGTCCCATGGGGTTTTGCTGGGCCCAGACATTACTGTTGTCCTTGGGGAGGAGTTCTGCTGGGGTGAGCTGATCCTTGGCGTAGCAACCGGCAGGGGCAACAGCAGAACCAAAATCGGCAGGGCCATCTTCAAATCCTTCTAAATTTGCAAAAGCAGAGGTACTTGCAATATTCTTATTGGCACTATTCTGAGTCTGCTGGACTGCACCGGCAGTGTTGTACTGGTCGGAAGGCATAGCTCCGTGGGCCATTGCTGCGTCTTCAAAAGCTTCTTCATCGTCCTCTTCTTTGGCGGCATCGCTGAATCCTTGGCGAGACTTCATAATACCGAA
>JACCDX010120591.1_pt1 | contig 10005 bp, 9 predicted proteins | sample 7449681 | NCBI WGS metagenome assembly JACCDX01 (sample SAMN15323450, study PRJNA562643) | freshwater metagenome | isolation source: river surface water | place: USA:Blue River Watershed | collected 2017-08-18
GCCTCGAGCGCGGCCGCAAAGCCCAGAATGGCGGGCAGGTTTTCAGTGCCGCCCCGATACCCCTTTTCCTGCCCCCCCGACGGCACCAAAAGACCAAGATCACGCACCAGCAACGCGCCAATGCCCGGCGGCCCGCCAAGCTTATGCGCCGAAACGGCGATCAAATCCGCTTCGGGCAAGGCAAGCTTGCCTGCTGTCTGCGCACAATCGACAAAGAAAAGGCCCTTTTTTTCCCGGACAATTTGGCCCAGCTCTGCCAATGGCTGGAGCACGCCCGTCTCATTATTGGCATGCTGAATGGCGACGAGGGGTTGATCCGCCCCCAAAGCTGACAAGCGGCCATAAAGGGCGTCGGAGGCAACCCGGCCATCGGCGGTGACCGGCAGCAGATAGGCCTCGGGACGGGCGCGGTGAACGGCATCATGCTCAACCGTCGAGATCAGGGCGGCATCGGCCCGCGCGCGGGCAAGCGCGATCATGATCGATTCGCTCGCGCCGCTCGTAAAAATCAGATCATAAGGCCAATCAAGCGCGGCGCAGATCCGCGCCCGTGCGTCTTCCAACGCAGCCCGCGCGGCGCGACCCTCGGCATGGGGGGAAGAGGGGTTGGCCCAGCGCGTCAGCGCATCGGCCATCGCCGCACGCGCCGAGGCGATCACCGGCGTTGTGGCAGCATGGTCCAGATAGAGGCGTTCAGGCATGGTGCCACCCAAAGATTGCGAAATGACAGCATCTTCCTATATAGGCCGCGCCCAAGGCGCAAAGGCTGCGCTGGTCCCTTTGTCGATTTTCTGTGCGAGACCTATGCCCGAAGTCATTTTTCCCGGCCCTGAGGGTCGCCTCGAAGGTCGTTTCAACCCCGGTCCGCGTCCTCGCGCCCCCGTGGCGATGATCTTGCATCCGCACCCCAAAGCCGGGGGCACGATGAATAACCGCATCGTGCAGGCGCTGTATCAAACCTTTGTGCGCCGTGGCTTTGCGACACTGCGCTTTAACTTCCGGGGCGTTGGCCGCAGCGAAGGCGCGTTTGACAATGGCATTGGCGAATTGTCGGATGCTGCCGCCGCGCTTGATTGGGTGCAGTCGATCCACCCCGAAGCCCAGCAAACCTGGGTTGCGGGCTATAGCTTTGGTGCGCTGATTGGGATGCAGTCGTTGATGCGGCGGCCGGAAATTCGCGGCTTCATCTCCATTGCGCCGCCCGCCAACATGTATGATTTCAGCTTTCTTGCCCCTTGCCCCTCGTCGGGCATTTTGGTGCAGGGAACAGCGGATGAAGTGGTGGCGCCGGGCGCGGTGCAAAAGCTGGTCGATAAGCTGCGGACGCAGCGCCACATCACCATCCATCATGACGAGATCAAAGGCGCTAACCATTTCTTTGAAAACGAAATGACCGAATTGATGGGCTCTGTGGACGGATATCTTGATTTCCGGCTCGATCCGGCGTGCACGATTCGGTAAAAAGGCCTAATCGACAGTCAGACTATCGGGAACGGCCCACACGGAACACGCGTGATGAAGTCGATCATTGAAGACAAGACGATCCTCCATCTCTTTACCGAGATTGCGATTGTCGAACATCTGTTGCGCAACCGCTATGATCGGGTCACGCCCGCGGGCATGACGACTGCGCAATTTGGTGTGCTTACGCATTTCATTCGCAATGCCAAATCGGAAGAGCGGCTGGCAACGCTGGCTTGGGCCTTTCAGGACAGCGAAGATTATATGGCGGAAAAGGTCGCCTCGCTGGTGGCGCGGGGGATGCTTTCATCCCAGCCGGTTGATGGCGACACCCGCGACATGATCGTTTCCATCACCGATCTGGGTCGGCGCGCCCATGCTGACGCGCTTGACGAAATCGGCCCTGAAATCCTTCAATTGCTTGAAGGCATTGATGAGGATGAGCTGAAAACCAGCCTGAGGGTCGTTCAGGAAATTCGTCGCACGCTCGACAATTTGCCGGATCGCTAGACCAACCGGTCAATAGCCCATCAGGCTCATGACTTCTTTCCGGCTGCTCGAATTTTCGAGGAAACAGCCAAGCAGTCGGCTCGTTGTCATCGCGACGCCCGGCGTGCGCACGCCCCGGCCCGTCATGCAACCATGGGTCGCCTCAATCACCACAGCAACGCCTTGCGGCTGAAGATTATCCCAAATGCACTTGGCGACTTCGGCGGTCAGGCGTTCTTGGACTTGCAGCCGCTGGGCATAGCCATGGAGGACCCGGGCGAGCTTTGAAATGCCAACAACCCGGTTCTTGGGCAGATAGGCGATAGATGCCTTGCCGACGATCGGCGCCATATGATGTTCGCAATGCGATTGGAACGGGATGTCTTTCAACAAGACGACCTCGTCATACCCGCCGACTTCCTCAAAAGTGCGGGAAAGATGCAAGCCCGGGTCTTCGCCATAGCCTGCACAATATTCGCGCCAGGCGCGGGCCACCCGCTTGGGGGTATCCAGCAAGCCTTCGCGCGAGGGATCATCCCCCGCCCAAGTGATGAGTGTGCGGATGGCATCTGCCACCTCGTTCGGAACGGCGGGCTTATTTTCATCGGACATGTCGGGGTCTTTACGGCACGATGCGCCAAATGCCCATACCGCCTTAAGGCCCGGGCTGAACCTTTAGAGGTGCTCAGCACAATCAGGGCCAGATGATGCAGATGAGCAACATAAGACAGGAAACACGCTATTTCCGTTACGTCACCCGCTAAATTTATCAAAGGCAAAGCCATTTCTCGGGGTTTGCGCCCAGATTGGCGTCATTTCGGCCATTGACGGACGCGTAAAGGCAACGCAGGATGCCTTTTAACGCGCGTCATGGAACAGGCGCGACAAGCCGGACCACCGGCATCATATGGGAGATGGGGAAAATGAAACAATTTTACGTCACGGGTGCCTCTGCTCTTGCCATGCTTGTGGCAACGCCCGCCCTTGCACAGGGTGCCCAGGCAGATGACAGCTTCAGGTCGGACGAAATCATCGTTACCGCGCAGCGCCAATCGCAAACCCTGCAGGAAGTGCCAATCGCGGTTTCCGCCTTTTCGGCCGAAGCGCTTGAAAAGCAGCAGATTGAAAACAGCAGCGATCTTCAGTTGACGCTGCCGAACGTGACCTTCTCCAAGGGGAACTTCACCGGCTCCAGCTTTACGATCCGCGGCATTGGCGATCTCTGCGTTGGCGTGACGTGCGATTCTGCAACTGCTATTCACGTGAACGACCAGCCGCTGCTCGGCACCCGCTTGTTTGAAACCGAATTTTTCGATCTTGAGCGCGTCGAAGTGCTGCGTGGCCCGCAAGGGACGCTTTATGGCCGTAACGCCACCTCCGGCGTAATCAACTTCATCACCGCGAAGCCTGACCTGACAGCGGTCAAAGGCTCTGGCGAAGTTGAGTATGGCAATTTTAACTCGATCAAGATGAAGGGCATGGTTAACCTGCCCGTCAGCGATAAGCTCGGCGTTCGGGTTGCGGGCTATTACATGAAGCGCGACGGCTACACGGAAAATCTCTATGCCGGGGCAGACCAGAAGCACATCGATGACCGCGACATGTTTGCGGTTCGCGGTTCGGTTCGTTGGGAACCGACAGATACCACCCGCGTCGACTTGATGGCCTATTATTTCCGCGAAAATGATAGCCGCATGCGCATCCAAAAGCAGATGTGCCGCCGCGACCCGACGGGCGTGCTGGGCTGTCTGCCCGGCGGCCGTGAGTTTGAAACCAGCAATGCAAACTCGACCTTGGCCTCTATTTTGTCGTCGAGAGAGTTGATCACGGTTGCGTTCGCTCCGGTGCTTGGCCCGGCGGCTGCGGCGGGCGCTGGTGCCGCCTATGGATTGGGCAGCATTTACGGCCCCGACGCTTTGGCCAGCTTCGTCAACCCGGCGAATGTGCGTCAGGTCAGCACCGCCTTCACGCCGGAATATTTTACGAGCGAGCAGCAATATAGCGCCCATATCGAGCAAGATCTGGGGGCGTTTAACATCCAGCTGAGCGGCCTGTACCAAAAGGCTGTGGTCGATTCTCGGCAGGACTATAACAACGCTATCCAAAGCACGGCGACGATGATCCCGGCGCTCACCGCGCTTGCTTTCACGCCGTCGTTGTCGAAGGTTGCCAAGGCTTTGATCCCGAACGGCCCGAATGGCCCTTACTGCATCTCGGACACCGATCCCTCGGGCACGGGTGTCTATGGCGGTCATTCAGTCTGTCGTGCCGTGCCTTTTGCGCTCGATCGGTCCAACCAGGACAGCAGCAACTATTCGGTTGAAGCGATTATCGACAGCAAGTTCGATGGCCCGTTCAACTTCCTCATCGGCGGTATCTTTGTTGACGGGAAGCTTGGCGAAAACAGCTATTATGTGAATACCTTTGGCCTCGATTATTTCGCGGGCGTGGTAGGTGGCCTTGCTACTGGTGGCGCGGCGTTCCGTGCTCCGCCTTACTATCGCAACAACACCGATGACTTCCGGTTGAAGTCAAAGGGTCTGTTCGGCGAAGCCTACTATGATATTTCTGAATCGGTGAAGTTCACTGTCGGCCTGCGCTACAACCACGACAAGAAATATGTGAAGGCGCGCACGACCCTTTTCTCTGCTGTTGGATTGCCGGAAATTGTTTCCAACCCTCTTTCTCCGACGAAGACGGTTGTGGCGGATATCCCGTCGGTTGCGGTCTATTTGCCGCACGGCGCGACCAGCCTGACACAAGCTGCGGGCTATGCCGGGCTTGACTTCGATGCGACCCGTCCCGGTGCGCAGGAGTATCAGATTGACGAAGCAACCTTCAGCAAGATGACGGGTCGCGCCGTCCTCGACTGGAAGGTTTCAGAAGATAATCTGATCTACCTGTCTTACTCGCGTGGTTACAAGTCGGGGGGCATCAACCCGCCGCTCAGCCCGATCTTCTCGGTGCCGAAGCAGTTTGCCCCGGAAAAGGTTGATTCCTTCGAACTGGGTTCAAAGAACAGCTTTGCGAATGGCAAGTTCATCCTGAACGCAACGGCCTTCTACTATAAGTATAAGGGCCTCCAGCTCAGCCGCATCGTCGCGCGTACGTCGGTCAACGACAACATCGATGCGGATATCTACGGTTTGGAATTGGAAAGCATCATCCGTCCGACCCGCGAACTCGCGATCAACATTGGTGCCAGCTATCTGCACACCAAAGTGTCGTCGGACAAATATCTGAGCAACCCGCGTGATCCGTCAGGTGGCCGGGCTGATGCAGTTGTGATCAAGGATTTGATCAGTAGCTCCAACTGCTCCGTCACGCCGAACGTTGCGGGTAACGCTGCAGGGGTTAACCAGTTTGTTGGTGCTGTGAACTCGGCTCTGGGTCTTCGGGCACCGACCAGCTTTGGTGCCAATAGCGGCATTGCGGCTACGGGGGCCTACTCAGTCTGTGCGCAGTTGATCAAAGCGATCGTCAATCCGTCAGCGCCGCTTCAGGCCTTGTTCGGCGTGAACGCAGATGGCTGGTTGCCGTTCAGCGTCAATCTGGCGGGCGAGCCTGTCAACCTGAAGGGCAAGAAGCTGCCGCAGGCACCGAACTATAAGTTCTCGGCGGGTGCGCAATACACCGCTGAACTGTCGAACGGCATGGTTCTCACCCCGCGTGTTGACTTCGCTTATACCGGTGACAGCTATGGCAACATCTTCAATGGCCCGGTTAACAAGATCAAAGGCTATTCGCAGCTGAATGGCCAGATCCAGCTGAACGGCGAAGATGACCGTTGGTTCCTGCGTGGCTTTGTGCAGAACATCACCAACAACAACGCCACCACCGGCCTTTATGTGACGGACCAGTCTTCCGGTCTGTTCACCAACATCTTCACGCTTGAACCGCGCCGCTACGGTGTCGCTGCCGGCTTCAAGTTCTGACCGAAACCTCAAGGGGAGGTTGCCTGGCCCCGGTGCGCATGTCGCACCGGGGCTCTTTTTTTGGGCCGATAAGGCGCGCAGGTGAATTGTTGGGGTTGCAGCCAATCCCCAACCCCATGCGTCTCGCCAATATCCCTAGTGGCAATCTTGGGCTGGCTCCCCTAAGGGGCGGCTATTCGAGTCAATTGATAAGCAAAGGTCAGGCCACATCGTGCGCATTGCCATCGCCTCTGATCATGCCGCGCTAGAGCTGAAGACGGCGCTTTCCGAATGGTTGATTGCCGCCGGGCACGAGGTTGCAGATCTTGGCCCTTACGACACGACCAGCGTGGATTATCCTGATTATGGCTATCTGCTTGCCGGGGTTGTTGCCGAAGGCACGGCAGAACGCGGCATTGCGCTGTGCGGTTCTGGTATCGGCATTTCGATCGCGGTGAACCGCCACCCCGGTGCCCGCTGCGCGTTGGTTTCAGAGCCGCTTTCGGCGCGGCTTTCACGCGACCATAATGACGCCAATGTCCTCGCGATGGGCGCGCGCCTTACCGGCATTGAAATGGCCAAGGCCTGTGTCGAGGCCTTTCTTGAAACCCCGTTCGGCGGCGACCGCCATGTGCGCCGCGTTCAGAAATTGTCCAACCCCGTGCTGTCCAAGGATCCCGCATGAGCACCAACCCCGCCTATACTGTGACCGATGGATTTTTCTCCCGTAGTCTTGCTGAAAGTGACCCCGATATTGCGGGCTGGATCGGCAAAGAACTGGGTCGGCAGCGCGATAAGATTGAACTGATCGCCTCGGAAAATATCTGCTCGCGCGCGGTGCTTGAGGCGCAGGGGTCGATCCTCACCAACAAATATGCCGAAGGCTATCCGGGCCGCCGTTATTATGGCGGGTGCGAATATGTGGACGAGATTGAAACCATCGCGATTGAGCGCGCGAAAAAGCTGTTTGGGGCGAACTTTGCCAATGTGCAGCCCAATTCGGGCAGCCAGATGAACCAAGCGGTGTTCTTGGCGCTGCTCCAGCCCGGCGACAGCTTCATGGGGCTCGACCTCGCCGCAGGTGGGCATTTAACCCATGGCTCGCCCGTCAACATGTCGGGCAAATGGTTCAAGCCCGTGCCCTATGGCGTGCGCCGTGAAGACCAGGTGATCGATATGGACGAAGTCGCCCGTATCGCGCGGGAAAATCGACCCAAGCTCATCATCTGCGGCGGCACGGCCTATTCGCGCTTCTGGGATTGGGCCCGCTTCCGCGAGATTGCGGACGAAGTCGGCGCGTTCCTTTTGGCGGATATGTCGCATATTTCGGGCTTGGTCGCAGGCGGTGTCCACCCCAGCCCCGTGCCCCATGCGCATGTCACAACCACGACAACGCATAAGTCGCTGCGCGGTCCGCGTTCGGGCATTATCTTGTCGAACGATGAAGCCATTGCGAAGAAGATGAACAGCGCGATCTTCCCGGGCCTTCAGGGCGGGCCGTTGATGCATATCGTTGCGGCGAAGGCGGTCGCCTTTGCCGAGGCGATGAAGCCGGAATTCAAGGCTTATGCGCAAGCGATTGTCGATAATGCCAAGGCGCTGGCGGCTTCGCTGCAGGAACAGGGGCTCGATATCGTGTCGGGCGGGACGGACAACCATCTGATGCTCGTCGATCTGCGGCCGAAACAGGCCAAGGGCAAGCACGCCGAACATGCGCTCGATCGCGCCTCGATCACCTGCAACAAGAATAACATCCCTTATGACGATGAAAAGCCCGCGCTTACCTCGGGCGTCCGCTTGGGGACCCCGGCGGGGACGACGCGGGGCTTTGGCCCGGCAGAGTTCCGCCAGATCGGCCAGATGATCGCGGAAGTGGTCGATGGTCTGCGCAAAAATGGCGAAGCTGGTGATGCGCAGGTCGAAGCTCATGTGGGTGAGCGGGTGCAGGAGCTGTGCGCCCGTTTCCCCATCTACCAAGGGCTTTGATCGTTGCGCTGCCCGTTTTGCGGACACGAAGATAGCCAGGTCAAGGACTCGCGCCCGACCGAAGACAATGCCGCGATCCGCCGGCGGCGCCAGTGTGAAGCGTGCGGCGCGCGCTTTACGACCTTTGAGCGGATTCAGCTGCGCGAACTGACGGTCGTCAAATCGGAAGGGCGGCGGGAGACGTTTGAGCGCGAAAAGCTTGAACGCTCCGTCACCATCGCGTGCCGCAAGCGGCCGATTGATCCGGCCAAGATCGAACGGCTTGTCTCGGGCATCCAGCGCCAGCTCGAAACCTCGGGCGAGAGCGAAGTGAGCGCGGCCACCATCGGGGAATTGGTGATGGAGGGCCTGAAAGGACTGGATGGCGTTGCGTATATCCGCTTTGCGTCCGTCTATCGCGACTTCACCGAGCCGCGCGATTTTGAAGATTTCGCGGGCAATGTCGCGGAAGCTGCGCGGAAATAAGCGTGCCGCCCGTCTTCATTCTTGTTCGCCCGCAATTGGGTGAAAATATTGGCAAAGCCGCGCGCGCGATGCTCAATTTCGGGTTGACCGAGATGCGGCTTGTCGCCCCGCGCGATGGCTGGCCCAATCCGTCCGCAGGGCCAGCCGCAGCGGGCGCCGATATCGTCCTCGAACAAGCGCAGGTGTTTGACACGCTGGCTGAGGCCATCGCCGATTGCAGCGAGGTTTATGCGACAACGGTGCGCAAGCGTGGGCTGGTAAAGCCGGTTGTCACGCCCGAGGTTGCCGCGCAGGAAATGCACGCCGCCCCCGGACGCACCGCGATTTTGTTCGGGCCGGAACGAGCGGGGCTCGAAACCGATGATGTAGCGGTGGCACGCAAGATTTTGACCGTGCCGATCAACCCTGAATTCGGGTCGCTTAACCTGGCGCAAGCGGTGATCCTTGTCGCTTATGAATGGTCAAAGCATGTCGCGCTGGAAAGCCCGCCCAAGATCGACCTTGATCCCGCCGCCTCGCAGGAGGAGTTGGACGGGTTGATCGCGCATCTGGACGCGATGTTGGAAGATTCGGGCTATTTCTTCCCGCCAGATCGGGTGCCCGCCACGAAGCGGACCTTGCGTTCGGTCCTCACCAAGCCGGGCTGGAACGCCAACGAAGTGCGCACCTTGCGCGGGGTGTTGAGCGCGCTTGAAGGCGCGCATCGGGCGCGAAAAGCTTGACTCTTTGCCCGGCGGCGTTAATGGCGCGGCCTTCCGCAATTGACACTGCACTCCGGTGAAGCAGGTGTCCGGCGAGTCGAATGGCTTTGTCGCGCGGTTCCGGACCTTGAAGTGAACGCAATTGGAGAAAGATCATGTCGAAGCGCCAGAGCGCCAAGCATAAGCTCGATCGCCGCATGGGCGAAAATATCTGGGGTCGTCCGAAGTCCCCGGTTAACAAGCGGGAATATGGTCCCGGTCAGCACGGCCAGCGCCGCAAGGGCAAGATGTCGGATTACGGCATTCAGCTGCGCGCCAAGCAGAAGCTGAAGGGCTATTATGGCGACGTGACCGAAAAGCAGTTTAAGCGCGCCTATCAGGAAGCTGACCGTATGGTTGGCGATACCTCGCAGAACCTGATTGGTCTGCTTGAGCGTCGTCTGGACGCCATTGTCTATCGCGCCAAATTTGCGCCGACGATTTTCGCGGCCCGTCAGCTCGTGTCGCACGGTCACGTTCGCGTGAACGGTGAGAAGTGCAATATTGCTTCGCGTCAGGTGAAGCCGGGTGATGAAATCAGCCTAGGCAACAAGGCGCAGGAAATGGCGCTGGTTATCGAAGCACAGGGCCTCGCTGAGCGTGACATTCCCGATTACATCGCTGCCGATGGTCAGGCGAAGGTGACCTTCACGCGCGTCCCGACGCTCGATGAAGTGCCCTATCCGGTGAAGATGGAACCGAATCTGGTCGTCGAATTCTATTCGCGCTAAGTTGACGTTCATCGAAAAATTCAAAGGGCGGTCCCTCGGGGCCGCCCTTTTTCATTGTCGGCGGGCGCGCGCTTTGCCATGACCCGGCGATCATTGAGTTCGGAGAGTCTTATGGGTCGCAAACTTCTTCTTGCCTCATCGCTTTTGATGGTGCCTGCCGCGCTGATGGCAGCCACGCCCGATATTTCGGTGGGCACGCTGAAAGAGGTCACCAAGACC
>JACCDX010421929.1_pt1 | contig 10004 bp, 3 predicted proteins | sample 7449681 | NCBI WGS metagenome assembly JACCDX01 (sample SAMN15323450, study PRJNA562643) | freshwater metagenome | isolation source: river surface water | place: USA:Blue River Watershed | collected 2017-08-18
GAGGCCGACGACCGAGACCGTAAACCCGGCGGTGGTATTGCCGGAGACGGTGGCCACGGCGGGATTGCTGCTGGCGAACGAGACCGGAAGCGTGGACGTCGCCGTGGCGGTGAGGGGGAAGGGCGCTGCGGTGATAAGGCGCGGCGAGCCCACCGAGCCGGCGGAGGAGGTGATCGTCTGCGGGGCCTTGGCGACGACGAGGTTACCCGTGGCAGTCCCGGCGTAGTTCGGGTTGTCGAGCGTGGCCGTGACCGCGTAGGTGCCGGCGTTGACCGGCGGCATCGCGGGCGCCGCGGTGCCGGCGTAGGCAAAGACGATGTTGAGCAGGCCGGCGGGGGTGGTGGTGGCGCTGGCGGCCTTGGGCGTGCCGTCGAAGGTGGCCGCGAGGTCACCGAGGGTGATGGTGGCGGCGGCCTTGGCGACCGTCAGCGTGCGGGTGACGTCGGGAGCGGCGGCGGTGTCGGGATTGCCCGGTTGCTTGGCCGTGATGTCGACGGAACCGGCACCCACGATCGTGACTTCGGCGGTGGTGACGTTGCCGCTCAAGGTGCCGGCGGCGACGGTGGCAACCGAGGGATTGGAGGAGACAAAACTGACCAGCAGGCCGCGGTTGCTGGTGGCGGAGATGTTGAACGGCGGATTGCCGAAGGTCTTGGCCGGAAGTTGCGCGGCATCGAAGACCACCGTCTGGCTCTGATTCAGAACCGTCAGCACCTGGCTGACCGCGGTGGCGGCGTTGAAGTTGGTATCGCCGGGCTGATTCGCGGTGATCGTGATCGTGCCGGTGTTCACGAGGGTGACGACCGCGCCGCTGATCGTGGCCACCGTGCCGGTGCTGGGGGCCGAGGTGGTATAGGAGACGGGCAACGTGGAAGAGGCGGTGGCGCCCAGAGTGAACGTGCCGCCGTCGAGCGGCTTGGAGTCGAGCGCGGCGAACGTGATGGTCTGATCGGCCTTGGCGACGACGAGCGTGCCGGTGGCGGAGCCTTGGTAACGCGGATCCTGAATGGTGGCCGTGACGTCGTAGGTGCCGGCGTTCAGCGGGGCGGAAACCGGGTTACCGCCCTGGGCATACGTGAAGACGAGCGGCAGGTCGCCGGGCGTGGTCGTCGCCGTGGCGAGGCGCGGGCTGCCGGTGTAGGTCTGGGCGAGGGAGGCGGTCCCGAAGACAACCGGGGCCGTCGCCTTGGCGACGACGAGGTCGCGCGGGAACGCCGGCGCGGCGAGGTAGTTCTCGTTGCCGGGCTGGGTCGCGGTGATCGTGGTGGTGCCGCCGGCGAGAATCTTGACGGTGCTGCCGGTGACGGTTGCCACGGCGGGTGTGCCGCTGGTGAGGGTGACGGGCAGGCCGGAGTCGGCCGTGGCGGTGAGGTCAAAATCCGCGTCGCCGAAGGTCTTGGCTGGAATCGACGCGAAGGTGATAGTCTGCGGGGCCTTGTCGATGACGAGTGTGCCGGTCGCAGAGCCGGCGTAGTTCACATCGTCGATGGTGGCGGTGACGCCGTAGCTGCCGGCGTTGACCGGAGCGGTGGACGGAGAAGCGGTGCCGGCGTAGGTGATCACCACCGTAAGCCCGGCGGGCGCCGTGGTGGCGGTGGCGGCTTTGGCGGTGTTGTTGAAGGTGTGGGAGAGGCCCGCGAGGGTGACCGTCGCGTTGCCCTTGGCGACGACGAGGGAGCGCACCACCGGAACGGCGGGGCCGAAGTTGGAGTTGCCGGCCTGGGAGGCGGTGATGTCGGTGGAGCCGGGTTTGTGGATCGTGACGGTGTTGCCGCTGATGGAGGCGACCGACGGATCGGAGCTGGCGAAAGCCACGGTCAAGCCGCTCGGCGCGGCCGTCGCGGTGAGAGTGAACGGAGCGTCACCGAATTTCTTTCCGGTGAGTTCGGTGCCCGCGAACGTGATCGTCTGGATCGCCAGCACGATATCGAGGGGCTGGGCGACATCGGTCGCGGCGTTGAAGTTGGTGTTGCCGGCCTGGCTGGCGGTGATGGTCGTGGTGCCGACGCCGACGACGGTGACGGTGTTGCCGCTCACGGTCGCGACGGCGGAGTTGCTGCTAGAGTAGGAAACCGGGAGGCCGGAGCTGGCGGTCGCGGCGAGGGTAAAGGTATCGCCGGTGGCGAACACGCGCTGGGCGAGCGGCGCAAACGTGATCGTCTGCGTCGCCTTGCCGATCACGAGGGTGCCGGTGGCGGAGCCGACGTGATTGGGCGCGTTGACGGTGGCCACGACGGCATAGCTGCCGGCCGCGGAGGGGACGGTGGCGCCGCCGTCGTAAGTGACCGTGACGGGGAGACCAGTGGGCGCGGTGGTGACGCCGACGGGCTTCGGCTGCCCGTCGAAGGCCGCCGCGAGGCCGGAGAGCGTCACGCTGGCGGCTGCTTTGGCGACGGTGAGGGATTGGTTGACGTTGGCGGCGGCGTTGAAGTCGGCATTGCCGGCTTGGCTCGCGGTAATGGTGGTGCTGCCGGCGCCGACAATGGTCACGGTGTTGCCGCTGACCGTCGCGACGGTGGTGTCGGTGCTGATGTAGGAGACGGGGAGACCGGAACTCGCGGTGGCGCCGAGGGTGAACGGAGCGTCGCCGAACGATTTTCCGGCGATGCTGCCGAAGGTGATCGTCTGCGCCGCCTTGTTGACGGTGAGCAGGGCGGTGTTCGACACCGCATCGGGTGTGACGCCGTTGGCAGCGACCGCGCGGTAGAAACCGGCATCGGCGGTGAGCGCGCCGGTCAGCGTGAGCGTGGCGGTGGTGGCGCCGGAGACGCGACCGCCGTTGGCGACGTCGGTGAACCCGGTGGTGCCGTCGGCGGATTTTTGCCACTTGAAGGTCGGGGCCGGGTTGCCGGCCGCGACGACGGTGAAGGTGGCGTTCTGGCCGGCGGAGATGGTCGCCGCGGCGGGCTGCGTGGTGATGGAGGGGGCGGTCGGAGCCGGGGTGATGGCGATGTTGCTCAGCGCGATGGACTGCACGGCGCTGGTTGCCTCGTCGGTGAAGTCCGCCTTAACAGCGGTAAACACCTGATCTCCGGTCAGACCTGCCGGGTAGCTGACCGTAAACGTGAACGTCGCCGGGCCGGTCGTGGGAATGGTGAAGTAGATGAACGCAAACGAACCGCGGTCCCCCGCGCTCGGCACTACTTGCGGCAAGTTGGTCCCGCCCGTGGAGACGTAGCCCCAGCCGGTCGGTGCATTCAGTTCCAGCTGCAGGCCGGAAAGGGACGTGGTATAGCCGAGCGAAACGGTGAAGGTCAGTTGACCGCCGGCCGCGGAGTATGACGTGGCGGACGGCGTGACTGTGGCGGAATTGGCCGCCGCAAGACGCGCTGCAAAACCAAGCGCACAAAGCGCGACGAAAAGGTGGCTCAGGCGGAGCAGGAATTTCATGGGAGACATGAGAAAAGGAGCGTGATGGTTTGCGAAGGCAGTGGGCTCAGGGAGCGCGGGCGGCGTCAGTGGCAAAGCCGTCAACCGACGACGTGCCCTCCGGGGCGATGCGATAGAACCCGGTGCGCACGCGGCTGGAATCGGGATTGGTGAACCGCGTATTGTAGAGCGTGATCAAGCGGGTCAACTCGGCGGGCTCGATGCGACCGTTGCGGTTGTAATCGGCCGCGTGGTATCGGGGCAGCGAGACGGTCGTCACCGTGGAGTCTCGTTCGGGATCGGTGGAAAAACCGTCGACCGTTGTCGTGCCAACCGGAGCCTCCCGATAGGCGCCGGTGCGCACCTTGCTGGTATCCGGGTTGGTGAAACGGGTATTGTAGAGCACGATGACGCGGGTCAGTTCGCTGGCGTCGATCTTGGAGTTTTGGTTCGTGTCGGCCGTGTGGTAGGTGAGCTGGTTGATCGTCAACGGATCCGGCGTCGCCACGAGCTGAATCGGGGTCTCTCCGACCGTGAATTCGGCCAAGGCCACCACAGTCTGCGGCCCCGTCGCACCGGCGGGCACGTTCAGCGTGTAGGTAAACGTCGCCGGACTCGTCGGCGCCGTCGCCCAAATCCAATCGATCATCGAGGAATCGCCGGCACTCGGCTGGACCGTGGGGGCGCCGGCATTCACAGCGCTGTTGAAGGTCCAACCGGCGGGCAGCAACACACTCCAACGCAACGAGGCCAATTCGCCCGAGAAAGCCACCGAGTTCGTAATGGTTACCGTGCTACCCGCGACGTAACCGCCGCTCGTGACCAAACCATGGGTCGCGACGAGTCCGGAAGGCGCCAACGTAATGCTGGCAGCGTTGGACGTTGCCGGACTGCCGATACCATTGGTGACGACGACGGAGTAGGACCCGACATCGGCGGACTGGAAGTTCGTGATGGTCAATGCCGCCGAGGTCGCACCGGAGATGCGTGTGTCATTGGCCAGGTTGGTCGTGCCTTTTTTCCATTGATAGGTCGGCGCCGGGGAGCCGGAAGCGACCACGCTCAGCGTCAGCGTGCCACCCGCCGCGACGGCCTGCGAGCGGGGATGCGTCACGATCGCCGGTGCCTGCGTGATCGTCAGGGAGGCCGGCGTCGAGGTGGCATCGGGAGAAACGCCATTCGCGGCGATCGCACGATAAAACCCGGCGTCGGCGGCAAGCGCTCCAGTGACGGACAGCGTGGCCGAGGTCGCTCCCGAGATCCGCCCGGCATTTGCGAGATCGGACCAACCGCTCGTGCCGTTGGCTGAATACTGCCATTTGATCGTTGGCGCGGGATTTCCGGAGGCCGAGACCGTGAAGGAGGCGTTCTGACCGGATGCAATTGCCACAGCCGCCGGCTGATTGACGATCTGCGGCGCTTCCGGGGCCTGCGTGAGCGTGACCGAGGCAACAGTGACGTTCGTGAGCACACCGCCGACGCGATACAGTCCGCTGAAACTCACCACCTGGTTGCCCGAGAGGCCGGCCGGGAGGTTCAGGGTGAATGTGAAACTCGCCGCGTTGGCGGGCGGGGTTTGGTAGGAGAAATCGAAGGTCGAGGACGGCACCGCCGGATCCGTGACATCGTCCGCGTTGGGTTTGACGTTGGGCACGTCGGTGCCGGCGGCGGTCACGTATTTCCACGCCGCGCCGGGCGGCTTGGCGCTGAAACCGACGGCCGACGCGTCGGCGGGATAGGCGAGCGAGACGGTGAAGGTCAGATTGCCACCGGCGCTCGAGTAGGTGGTGGATGCCGGCGTCGCCGTATAGGTCTGCGCACGTGCCGAGAGCGCGGCCAGAAGCAGGGCGAACGCAAAAAGCAGCAGTTTTTTCATGAGAGGTAGGTGGGGAAAAGTATTCGTGGATCCGAGCCACGTCTTACAGAAATGCTACAGGCTCCAGCCATTTGGGGTTCATAGCGAAGCCGTTCTTCACAATCAGCACAAGACCGCCGTCTACCGGATTTCCGGTATGGCGACGGACGACGGCGCTGATGGAGTAGAAAACACCGAGGACGATTTCAAAGGGGAGAATCCAATCAGGGAGGGCTCAGAGCCGCGCCGGCACACGACTTGGGCGAGCGTGGGGTGTCAATTCTTTGCTCGGCTTTCGGGTAGTGCCCGCCCTACCCCGCCGTGTCCACGCCGGCGTCCAGCCCAAGGACGGTCGCTCCGAAGAAATCCGATGGTGGCGCATGCAATCGAGACGTTAGCAGACCCGGCCCGGCCTTTGCCCGGGATTTTTAGGGAATGGAGCGGGATTTCTTCCCGTTCGGGCCCGATCCACCTCCCCGCACCGACGCGGTTCACGGCACCTCGTAGATCTCGATCAAGGCGTTGCCGGAGGTGCCGGCGAGGCCCGAGAGGTGGACCGTGTAGGAGCCTGGCAGGAGGTTCACGAGCAGCGCGGCGTCGGCGCTGCCCGCCACCAAGGCAAACGCACCGACCTGTGCCGCCGCCGCGGCGATCGAGGGGGCGTCGGCACTGCCCCACCCGCTGTTGCGCGCCAGCACCGTGTCGCGCTGAAAAATTTCCAACTGCGGCCGGGCGAGCGCACCGGCCACGCCGAACTGCACGAGCCCGGGGCCGATGCCGCGGACCAGCACGCGCTTCGGGACGGTGCCGCTGACGTTGAACCCGGCGATCAGCGACGCGTCGCCGGTGCCGGCCTGCGAGCGGGTCGAGACGTTGACGATCCGTTGCGCGGCGGGAATCGGCCCCTCGGTCGCGTCGTAGACCTCGACCAAGCCCACGCCCGTCGCGGTGCCTTGCCCGCGCACGACGGCGGTGTAGGCGCCCGGCTCGAGCGTGAGCAGCAGGGCGGCATCGCGGCTGCCGGCCGGCAGGGCAAAGGCCCCCACGCGCGCGGCGGCACTTGCGATCGCAGCGGACTGGGCACCGGCGCCCCAGTCGCCCGCGGCGGCGAGCACGGCATCGCCGCGAAACACTTCGAGGGCCGCGGCGGAGAGCGCGCCTTGCACGCCGAAGGAGGCGAGCGTCGGGCCGATCGCCCGCACGAGCACCGGCTTGGGTCGATCGCCGACGATCACGAAGCCGGCAAACAATGCGCCCGCTGCGCCCCCAACCGGGCTGCGGGTCGAGATGTTGACGAGTTTCTCGGTGTCGGTGCGGGCGGCGGCGTTGACGCCGATCAAGGTGCTCGGAGCGCCGCTGCCGGCGGGAGTCACGGTCGCCGTCAAGGTGCCGAATTGCCCGGCCACGACTCCGCTCACCCGGGCGCTGGCCTCCGTCACGGCCTCGATGGCGCCGCTGCTCGCGACCGTGCCCCGGCCGGCGTCGATCCGGCCGCCGATGGTCGTCAGCAGATAAATGTCCCCGGATTCTCCGACCAAGACGAACGCGGTGTCGGCGGAGCCGGCGGCGCCGGCTTGGTAAAACCCCGCCACCGCCGCGGACGCGTTGCCGGCCCCGGGAGCCGGCGCCGAAAGAACCGAGGTCGATCCGACGATGCTGCCGGTGACAACGCGGGCGGCCGAAATGCTGCCGTTGATCACGATGTCGCCGGCCGCTGCGGCGATCGCGGGCGTGCCCGCCGCGGCGGGCGCGGGCAGCAACGACGGAGCGCTCACCGTGAAGGCCCCGTTCGCATCGACGCGCACCTCCCGGCTCACGAGCGCGATCCCCGCGCTCCGGGCATACGCGAGCAGGACGCCGGTGCGGTCGGTGCGCAGGTGCAGCGCAAACGATCCCGCCGAGCCCCCGATCGTGCCGAAGTAGGTGCCGGCCAAACCCGTCGGCGGCGGAGGCGGCGGCTGGGGGTTGGCGGTGACCGTCAGCGTGGCGCCGGCCGACGTGACCGAAGCGACGGAATTCGCCACGACCACGCTGTAGGTGCCGGCCTGCGCGGACTGCACGTTGGTCAGGAGGAGAGAGGCCGACGTGGCGCCGGCGAGGGCCACGCCGTCGCGGCGCCATTGATATTGCAGCGGCGCGGTGCCGGAGGCCGTGACGGAAAAGGTCGCGGTGCCGCCGGCAGCTACCGACACGGACTCCGGCGCGACGACCACTTGCGGCGCAGTCGGCGTGGAGGTCACCGGCCGGACCGTCACCACCGCGGAAACGGAGGCGATGCTGCCGGCGGAGTTTCCCACGGTCACGGCATAGCTGCCCGCCGAGCCGACGGAGACGGCGGCGATCGTGTAGGAGGAGGCGGTGGCACCCGCGATCGCCGCGCCGTCTTTGCGCCACTGATACGTGAACGGCGCGGTGCCGGACACGACGACGCTGAGGGCGAGCGGCTGGCCCGCGGTGACTTCGCCACCGACCGGCTGGGAGAGAATCGAGGGCGGCACGGGCGCGGGGTCGACGGGACCGCCGCCGGCGGGAGTGATCGCGAGCGCGGCGGCGGACACGCGTTGGAGGGCACCGTCGGTCGGCCGGAAAAGCCCTTCGATCCCGCTGATCGTCTGCGTGCCCGAGAGACCGCCGGAATAGCTGAGCACAAACGTGAAGCTGGCCGAATTGGCGGGCACCGAGGTGTAGGCAAATTCGGCGCGGCCCGTATCGCCGGCCGCCGGCGTGAGCTGCGGCACGTTGGCGCCGCTGGCCGAAGCGTAGCTCCAATTCGCCGGCAGCGGGCCGACCTGAAAGCCCAAAGCGCTGAGTGTCGACGGATACGAGAGCACGACATTGAAGCTCAGCGTCCCGCCGCTGCTCGAATAGGTGGTCGCGGAGGGAGTCACCGTCACGGTTTGCGCGCCGGCGGCCGCACTCAGAACGAGGAAAAAGAAAAAGGCGCGGAGGCGTTTCATGCGGGTGGGTGCGCGCGTTATGCGGCATTCCCGGAAAAACTCACGGAGAAATCGGCGAAGCGCGCGGCGCTGCGGTGACGTTCTCGCGCGCGGCGAGGGGCGCGGCGGCGCAGGGCGCGCAGCGCGGGCCACCCGATTCCGGACAACTCCCGCTCCCGGACCGACGTCCTCCACCGCGGTGCGCCCCCTTCAACGACGCACAGGTTCGGCCGGGACACCGCGGCGTCGCCCGCTGCCCCGGCCGCACGGACGCGCGCCCCGCTCCCCTACTTCGTGCGATATCCGGACGACGCGAACACCTCGGCGAGCAGGCGTGCCGCGGCCTCGACCATCAAGGTGCCGCACTCGTCGGTGCCGGCGCCGGCGGCCGTCGTCTCATAGCCGCCGCGGGCTTTTTCGCCCGGCATGCCTACGTAGTGCGCGCCGTTGCCGTTGCTGTAGCCGAGCACAAGGGTCTGCGGAAACGGCGAGCGCTCGCGGATCGCCAGGCCGAGTTCCGTCATGGGCTCGCCGGGCAACGCGACGAGCGCCAGCGGCCCGCACACGATCACCTGGATCTCCGCATCGACGGTCGCGGCGCCGAGCCGCTCCTTGGCGACCGGCGTGAGCGGAAGCGCGACGACGGTGCGCGCGGTGCGGAGCGGCTGCGGTTGCAGGCGCACGCTCCAGCGCAGCGCGGTTTCGGCTTTCTTTGCGAGTCCATCGGCCATCTGCGCGACGGCCTCCGGGCCGCGGCGCCACGGGTTGATGTCGCCCGTGCAGCCTTGCAGGTAAAGCGCTTCGGCCCCGAGCGCGCCGCCGATCGTGCGCGTCGCCGCGCCCGGCCAGTCGGCCGAGAGCGCGGGGTTCGACGGGTAGATCGACACCGCGTGGCACGCGAGGTGGTAGAGCGCGGCGAGCGGCTTCTCGTCGTCCGTCGCCCGGAAAGCCACGAGCGCGAGCGTGCGGTCGAGCGCGCCGAAGCTCGCGCCGCCCTGCGCCACTTCGGGCACCCAGTCGCGGTGCGCGACGCCCACCGCGGCGGGTTGTTTCCCCGGCGCGAGGCCCCAAGCCGGCGAGCGCGGACGGCGGTTGTGCAGATACTCGTAAGCGGCGATGCGGCCGATGTGCAGCGAGGCCGGTCGGGCTTGCGCCGCGGCTTGGCGGGCCGACTCGACGGTCGCGTCCAACAGGCGCGCCATCCAGCGCTTGAAGGGCGGGAATTCGTTCTGCGCCGGCATATGGCGGATCGCCCACCACGTGTCGCGCTCGCGCCCACGACGGTTGTCGCCGTAGGCCGGCGACCAGGGCGCGCTGTGGTTGTGGCTCGCGTTGATCATGATGTGGGCGCCGGGAAGGCCGAGCGCCGCGCCGACGACCCGGCGCACCTCGTCGCGGGCCGACTCGGATACATCGACGAGATCCCAGCGGATCACGGCGGCCTGGGTCGTGCCATCGTCGAGCAGCAACGTCTGCACCTGGATGCGGTCGAGCACGGTGCCGTAGGGTTTGCCGGTGACCCAATTGAGCACCTCGGGCTCGGGCGTGATGTCGGCGCGCCCGGCGCCCACGCGCAGAACGAGCTCGCCGGGCGCGGCGGGAGCCGCGGACGCCAAGGAAACCAAAGCGGCGGAAAACACGCTCGCGGCGAACTGCGCGAGCGCACGGGCAAGGGGTAGGCACAACATGACGGGAGGGAACGAAGGAAATCGAAGCGCCGGCGCGAGCCAGAAGCCGCACCGGCGATTTACACGTGCCCGAGGGCGACACCGGAGCGGGGCCCGCCGGCCCGGTGGCCGGTGCCCCGCTGGCCCGGCCGGTGCCAACCACAGCGGCATCGGCGC
>JACCDX011650626.1_pt1 | contig 10004 bp, 9 predicted proteins | sample 7449681 | NCBI WGS metagenome assembly JACCDX01 (sample SAMN15323450, study PRJNA562643) | freshwater metagenome | isolation source: river surface water | place: USA:Blue River Watershed | collected 2017-08-18
ACCAAAATCTTTATTTTTTCAATCCTTCCGCCCACTTCAAAGATTTGATCAGTTGAGATGAATTCCTGTGAGATGGCCCTAGAAGCGGCATCACCTTGTGCAATTGCCATATCCAAATTTCTTAAGTTTGTTGCAACAATGAGTTGAGCACCCACTAAAAATAGAATGAGTAGTGGAATGAGTACGAGCGCAGTTTCTACATTTGCATCTTCACGGGCAAAAGATTTCTTGATGCGCTCAAAAACTCTAGCGAATGCCATTCATTGAGTCCAATGAGTTCTTAAGAATTGCTGACAAGCGAGGAGCAGCAATAGTCCAAATCGCAGTGACTAGACCTGTTGTCATTAAGACCACTAAGACCCATCCTGGTACGTCGCCTCGATCATTTTTTAGTCTGTCAAAGAATTGATCATGCATGTGTGCAAGTTTTTGTTGAAGTTGTACTTCGGCAACAGCAATCGTTTTAAATAGATTTTTCATAAGGTTTTCCCCTTTGATTCCTTGATGAGCATTTCTCTTATTCTCATGAATTAGTAAGCTGAGCGGTAAATTCATTGAATTAATGTGGATAACGCACCTAACTCCAGTTGCATGAACATGTCGGATGTCGAGGAAACCTGACTGTTTCTAAAACTGGATCCCCTGAGTAGTTGAATCTTGTTTGACTTGCAGTGAGCGCGCATCGCTGCGTATCTATGAATTTAAGTATCGATGCAATTGCAAGTCCGGCGATTTGGTATGCAATCGACACCGGAGGTTCATCATTTAATGGATTAAGTGGAATCAACTCCTCAACTCCTAGTTGCTCAGAACGACTTAACATAAGGCATTGCCAACATGGAGTTTGCTCAGGGATAACCAATGGCCCACAAAGAGCTGCACCGCCCATAATTTCTCCGACAAAAAAATGATCTAATTTATCTCGCATCAACTGCTGCGCAAGTTCGGGTTGAAAATTGCCAACTATCACACGTAGATTTCTAGCTGAAATAGGGAGTTCTCCTTTTTCTGTTCCTACTTTGCGTGCAGTTGGAAAGAGTGACCATTCACGGGCTAACTCTTCGACTCTTGACTTGTAGCCGAGACCAAAGTCATTAATGCGTAAGACGCCAGTACCTAAGTCACTATCTCCGATGGATTGATTATTACTGCGTGATGCCAAAGAGAATTTGGTATTCGATACTCCGCTTGCAAGTAGTCCAGCATAAATCAAAGTAGCAACTCTGTTATTTCCATAGATTTCAACTCCAAATAGTTGTCTAGCAGAAAGTATTTCAACGCCACCATCTACGATGTTTTCAATCCAAGTTGTCTGACTTAATTCTGGAGCCATCCTAAGTTGAAGCTGGCGAAAGAATGCATCGTTACTTTGATCTTGAGTCTGGGCGGCTCTTTCTGCAATTGGTGATTGAAATCGATTCAGAAGTTTGATTCGTGAATTCTTAATATCAAGGAGTTGCGCTGATAACAACCTATTAATTACATTTTCGACAACATCTATCGGTGCCTTTAACTCTTCACTTATCTGGTTAGCGGTGTGGTGGCCATCAAATTTTGCCACGATTGCTCGTGCTCCTGGGTGTGAAATCGAAATTGCAGTTTGAGCAGCAACAACAACTAGTGGCTTTTCTTCCTTAGGATTAGCCTTGCTAATGTGCACCCCTGATTTAAGTCGAGGTTTACTTTCCTCATTCTGCTCGTCTAATAAACCTTCGATTGAAATTCGAGTAACTGGTGCTGGATGGATTTTTCTAATCCGTTTGCTTGCCTGGCTTTCTTTTTTAGTAGTTGAATTAGCCTTTGGATTATTGGATAGTTTTTCCGCTTGAGTATCAATATGTGTTTGCATGTGCCAAAGAGTGTCAACTGCGAGCGCCTACTTAGGATGCTTGAGCAAATCTGTGGAGCAAATCAGTTCGATCTCACGTTATGTAATGGGAAGCTAACGCAAAAGAGCCCCGCATCGTTGTGATGCGAGGCCCTCTTGGAACGCTAGACATGTACTAACCAGTCAAAGCTGGTTTAAGCACAATGAAATTTAATTACTGGGCTTTTCCAAGAATGCGATTGACCTTGGTGCCACACACTGGGCAAATACCCTGTGCCATGCGACGGCCGGACTCGGAAACCTTTACAGTTCCTTCGAATTCACGCTTCTCCTTGCACTTAACGCAGTAAGCGTCACCCTTATATGTCTCTGCTGTCATTGCTTTCCTCCTATCGACGCTTACGATCCCGTAGGGATGCTCCCCTTATGGGGTAGGCGCTCTGGTACGAGATTACTCGCCCCACGCTTGATTAAGCGTAATTACGCACCCTTATTTAGGAGTTTTTTTAGAGCCTCTGGGGCTGTGAGCGCGTTTTCAGCCGCCTCATAGCCCTGCAAATAGGCCTCAGCCTGTCCCTCCAAGGGGAAACGGGCCAAAAGCTGCTTGAACTGTTCGCCATGGTCGAAGTACTCCAGATGGATGGCTTCATGGAAGAGGACATAATCCAAAACATAGTCCGGTGCGCCCTTGAGGCGATCTGAGATGCGAATGGAACGGTCCAGGCTGGTGCACGAGCCCCAGCGCTCGCGCATTGCCCTCCAGTTTACCGAGGCTGGCCGAAGCACAATCTCTGGGGCAAACTCTTCGAGCAATTGGCCTGCTCGAATCTGCAAACTCTCTTCACTCATCGTTGCAACAGCCTCTTGAGCGCGAATCTTGGCCACCATTTCCGGAACCATCGCCCGTTCATCGGCTTTACTCATTCTGGCTGGGATCGAAACGACGATTCGGCCCCCCTGACGATAGGCCGAAACGTTTTTCTTTCTTCGATTAGAGCGGATTACAACAATTTCACCTTCAGTTATTCCGGGCAAGGTGGATTCTTCAAGTGTTTTCTCTACTGATAACTCTTGAGAGTAATCCGACTGCTGCATAAGAAAAAGAATAGGTCATCTCTCAACTAAACCTTGAGAGATTGAGATAATTCCGTAGTGATTTCTTTTGATCTCTAGAAAGAAGAAAGCCTTTATCTGAATAAATCATGCTTTGTCAACCTAAATACAGCGTGGTGCTTAGTTGATTATCGCTTCAAGAACGCTTATTTTACGGGTACGAACTCCTCGGATAACAGTTCTACGTCAGCAAGGGGAAGGCTGACATAGAGCAAGTGACCGGGGAGTTCGCTTTTTTAATTTAGATCAAGCCAGATAAATCATCTGGAATTTCCAAACTCTTCAAGAAACTCTCAGGTGTTAACAAATCATCTGCAGTTGGCAAAATTCCACTCCAAATCTGATCACGTGCTGCAATATCTTTTAGCTCACGCACTTGTCGCCAAAAGGCAGTTGCTTCGCGGCTAAGTCGTGGTGAGACTTGCAATCCCAAGAGAGAAGAAAAAAGTTGTTGAGCCGGTGCAGAGGTTGCACGTCGGCGACGTAAGCTCTCTTGTAATGCATTTAAGTTTGGCAAGCGATCTCCTGCAGCCAATGCAACAACTTCTTCGCACCATCCATCAATAAGAGCAAGAACTGTCTCTAGCTTTGTAAGTGCCGCACGTTGTGCCGGTGATTCTTGTGGAGTAAATATCCCGCTATTTAGTGCGATGTTTAAACTCTCAGGATTGGTTGGATCAAACTCAGCGCCCTGTTCTAACGCACGCTGTGCCTGCTCCTGAATTGCATCCATATCAATGTTAATTCCTTTGCCGTATTCAGTAATTGCAGTACGGATGTATGAAACGAGCCAGGGATTATTTGAAAACAACCGTGCAACACAGGCTTCACGAAGTGCATGAAAGATTTGTACTTCATCCAATGCAATATCTAGATCTGTCGACCATTGGCGGATGTTCTCAGGCACAAGTGCTGGATATGCAGGATCGAGAAGGGGAAGTCCTACGTCGTGAGCGCCAGTTACTTTTGATGCTAAACCACCGATTGCTTGTCCTAATTGTGTTGCAATTAAAGAGCCAATAAAGGATTTAAGAAGTAGGGAAATCATCTCGACAGGAATCGGCATTGCCGGATTTTCTTCACCTGCAAGTGCATCGGATTGTTCATCACCAAATGATGCTTTATCCAAAAGTTCGGTAATTGCAGTTGAAAGGCCAGTGGCAAGTGGCTCTACAGAGCTTTGCCAACCATTGAGCGTGGAATCTATCCAATCGGTACGCGCCAAAACAGCGTTACCGTTTTGAGCAGGTTGGGAAACTTGAGGAAAAAGGACCGAATCGTTTAGCCAGGTCTCGGCGATGGAAAAGGCCTGTTGGATCTGCTCTACATCTGTTTGACCAACAGGTGCTGAACTTTGGGATGTTGTGAATTTTTTTGCAACATCGCGGACAATATTTTTTGGCAGCGGTTCATCCGAACCTGTAAATCCAGGTCCGTTAATTCCGAGCATCGAAAACTGTTCTTGGATCTGTTGCTGCATTTGCGCCATCATGGCGGCAAAGTCAACTGGTTCTTCAGAATCATCTGAGTTACCAGGGGTGAAGCCAAAGTTTGCCATTTCTTAATCCTCCCAGTCTTAGAACAAATATGCATTCTCATTCATTCCCGATTAAGTCACCATTGTGTTCGGGCTCAGAGCAGGCTTACTCATCCAATTCTTAGTAAGGTAGGCACATGTCGAATGCATTTTTAGCTCTTATCTGGTGGGTAGTCCCAGCAGCTGGGCTAATTGGCGCGCTTGGATACGTTTTGTGGGTTACAAAGTTTCAGAGCAAGTTTCAACATGAAACAAAGAGATCAGTTGATCGCTTCCAACGTTTTCAGGATTCCCTACGAGATAGCCAGACTCGTGAAGATGATGCAGGTAACAACTCAATTTCGACCGAACCAAAGCTTTTTGATCAAGAGGCGATTGAATCTGAAACTTTTGTGATCAGTCCTGATGCCCAGCCGAAACCGACTCAACAATAGAGACCTAGAGCCGATCACATAATGCGATTTTCACCATTGCCCCGCTTAGTAACAATTACTTTAGGAATATTCTTTTTACTTGCATCAATTGCGCCACTGCCTTATGCAATCGTTTTGCCAGGTGAAGCACAGAATATTTTTAAGGGTGTAATTTCTTTCAAATCAACTCAGAACTATCCAGCAACAGGGCGTATTGATTTAATGTCCATTCGGGTAACCAATCCAGATTCATGGATCTTTGGACCTGAGATCATTTACTCATGGATTAGCAGCGAACGTTCTGTATATCCAAAGTCTGCAATCTTTCCACCTGGAACAACATCTAAAGAAGAACGCAAGCAAGCTAAGGCCGAGATGGTTAGCTCTCAAGATAAAGCGATATTTGCAGCGGTGAATTATCTTCAATCAAATCCAGAGATTATGGCTCCCCAATCTTCATCTGCAGGTGATGCAGAAAGCATCGGGAAAGTGCGTGCTAACAAACTAGAAACTAAAAACATTGAGTTTAAAGTCAAGGAAACTGGTGGTCCCAGTGGTGGCTTAGTTTTTGCAATCGCATTAGTAGAACTATTAACAGAGCAAGATATTTTGCAGGGTGATCACATTGCAGGAACAGGAACTATTAACGCACGTGGAATTGTTGGTGGTATCGGTGGAATTAATGAGAAAATTGCATCTGCTCAAAAGGTCGGAGCAACACTGTTTTTTGCGCCAGTAAGCAATGCCTCCGAAATCGCAAATGTCCCAGCCGGCATTAAGGTTGTCACCGTTGCTACCTTGGCACAGGCAATTTCCTACTTAGAAAACAGCAGAAAGTAGTTAAGGTCCCCCTGACCAGTAGTTCTAATCACCTCTAGAGCAAGAGAAATTTGGGCTTGAAGGTGCGCAGGGGTGCGATAGTTTTCTCCCATGACTAATACGCCACAGTTTCAACGCCCCAACTTTCAATTTAAAGGTCGCAAAAGTCCACTTGCATTGACCTTTGGAATTCTTGTAGTCCTTGGAATTCTATTTACTGCACTCAGTGGTTTTTACGCAGATTGGTTGTGGTTTAAGTCAGTAGATTTCACAAGTACATGGACAACAATTCTTGGTACAAAGGCTTTTCTATTCATTTTAGGTGGTTTATTAACATCACTTATTGTCATGGCAAATGTGTTTATCGCTTACAAGCGCCGACCACTTTATGTGACCATGATGGTCGAATCAGATAACCTTGAAAGATATCGATCACAAGTAGAACCCATCCGTAAAGGTTTATTTATCGGATTAAGCGTTGCACTGTTTTACTTTGCAGGTTCTGCCTCCTCACAATTGTGGAGCACATGGCTATTGTTTAAAAACTCAACAAGCTTTGGTGTGACAGATCCACAGTTCAATATGGATATCTCGTTTTTTGCATTCCGTTTACCTTTTTGGCAATCGCTAATCTCTTGGGGAATTACAACCGCGGTTCTTGCAATTATCGCAGCAGCGATCGTTCATTATCTATACGGTGGTATTCGCCTTCAGGTTCCGCAAGATCGCACATCCGTTGCAGCTCGTGTACAACTTTCAGTATTGCTAGGAGTAGTCGTACTACTTAAGGCAGTTGCATACTGGTTTGATAGATACGCACTTGCACTTAAAGAGGGCAGATTAATTACAGGATTAACGTACACAGATGTAAATGCTGTATTACCTGCAAAGGCAATTTTGACCGGTATTGCATTGGTATGTGCCGTTTTATTCTTTGCAACAATTATTCGTAAATCTTGGTTACTACCAGCTGCCGGTACAGCACTGCTAGTTGTCTCATCAGTTTTGTTCGCCGGACTTTATCCAGGAGCGATTCAACAGTTCCAGGTCAAGCCAAGTGAGTCTTCTAAAGAAGCACCATTTATTCAAAGAAACATTGATGCAACCCGTGCTGCATACGGGATTTCAGATGTAACAGTGACTGATTATCAGGCAACTGCTTCAACTAACTCTGGCCAACTTGCAAATGATGCTGCAACAATTGCAAATATTCGTTTGATGGATCCAAATGTTCTATCCTCAACATTCCGCCAACTTCAACAGATTCGCCCTTATTACAGTTTCCCTCAGACATTAGATATTGACCGCTACACAGTAAACGGTGTAAAGCGCGATGTTGTCGTTGCAGCTCGAGAATTAAACATTGCCGGCAATCCTTCACGTAACTGGATTAATGATCACCTTGTGTATACACACGGCTTTGGTTTCGTTGCAGCTTTTGGTAATGAGCGCGACGCAGATGGAAAGCCATCCTTTACAGTTGGTGACTTGCCTCCTAAGGGTTCATTGGGCGAATTCCAGCCACGCATTTATTTCGGTGAAAATGTTCCGGATTATTCAATTATTGGTGGAGTCAAAACAGATACACCAGTGGAGTTTGACTACCCAGATGACACTTCACCAAATGGTCAGAGAAACTACACCTACACAGGTAAAGGTGGAGTACCAGTTGGTTCTCTTATAAACAAAGCAGTATTTGCACTTAAGTATCAGGAGCAAAGAATTCTGCTATCTAACTTGATAAACAAGGATTCAAAGATTCTTTTCGAACGAAATCCTCGAGATCGAGTTGCAAAAGTTGCTCCATGGCTAACTCTTGATGGAGATCCATATCCAGCACTTGTAGATGGAAAAGTTCTCTGGATCATTGATGGCTACACAACGAGTGCCGGCTATCCATACTCACGTAGAACAGTTCTTTCAGATGCGATCAATGACACCGTAACTACAAATACCGGTGCAACTTCTTTACTTAGAAATCAAAGCATCAACTACATTCGAAACTCTGTAAAAGCAACTGTAGATGCCTACGATGGAACGGTTTCTCTTTACACATGGGATGAACAGGATCCTGTTTTAAAAACTTGGGCTAAGGCATTTCCAAATGCACTTCTTCCAAAGAGTGCAATCTCTAAGCAGTTAATGGAGCATGTGCGCTATCCAGAAGATCTCTTTAGAGTTCAACGAGAGATCCTAAGTTCGTATCACGTTAAAAGCGCAGAAGCTTTCTATGGTGGGCAAGATTTCTGGCGTATCCCTCGTGATCCATCAACTTTTGGAGCCAATGCTGGTGCACAACCGCCGTATTACTTAACTCTTCAAATGCCGGGCACTAAGGCACCTGTCTTTTCTTTAACAACTCCATTTGTACCTCGTGGAGGAAGAGAGAACCTGTCTGCATTTGCAGTTGTGAACTCAGATGCCGGTCCAGATTATGGAAAGATGTCGGTATTACAGCTTCCAAGAAATACAAACATTGCTGGACCATCACAGGTAGCATCAAACTTTGAAGCTAAACCTGAAGTTGCAAACTCATTGTCACTTCTTCGCCGAGGCGGGTCTGATGTAGTTCTGGGTAACTTGTTAACGTTGCCTGTTGGTGGCGGTTTACTTTACGTTCAACCCGTGTATGTACAAGCCACAGCTAATACATCTGCATATCCTCTTTTGCAGAAGGTATTGGTTTCATTCGGTGATCAAATCGGATTTGATGACACGTTAAAGGGTGCACTTGATCAAGTGTTCTCTGGAAACTCTGGTACTGCCGCAGGTGGTACAACAACTACTGGAGGCAGTGGAAGTACAAGTAATTCATCACTTGCTAATGCATTGGCAAGTGCAAGGACTGCATACCAAGATGGTTTAGCAGCACTTGCGAATGGTGACTTTGCTGCTTATGACAGAGCACAAAAGCGATTGAAATCTGCAATCGATGCAGCGATCAACGCACAATCCAGATAAGGAACAAATTCAGTAATCACAAATTGATCTTTGTGCATGGATTTGGCCTTTAACTGAGTGTTCCAATAGGATTGCTCTACCGACGCGGGGTGGAGCAGCTCGGTAGCTCGCTGGGCTCATAACCCAGAGGTCGTAGGTTCAAATCCTGCCCCCGCTACTAGTACAAGAAGTGAAAAAAGGACCCACATGGGTCCTTTTTTTATGGGCCAAACTTATTTAACGTTTACTTGATGCGAAGAGAGTTTGTTACAACAAGAACACTGCTTGCAGCCATTGCAGCTGCTGCATATAAAGGCGTGAGTAAGCCCGCTGCTGCTATTGGTAGCCCAATAATGTTATAGATCAATGCCCAGCCCATATTTAGGCGGATGATCTTCATGGTCTTGGTTGAAAGTTTCAAAGCCTCTACTACGTTTTCTAGTCCAGTCTGCATCAACGTAATATCGGCGCTATTGATTGCAGTATCGGTTCCTGTACCCATAGCCATTGAAAGGTCAGCAGCGGTGAGTGCAGCGGCATCATTGATTCCATCGCCAATCATTAAAACTGTGTGGCCTTCAGACTTAAGTCTTTGCACAATCTCTAACTTTGTTTCAGGTGATGCATGAGAGACAACATAAGCTGAATCAATGCCTACTGCTGATGCCACATTTGCTGCAACTTGAGTGCTATCTCCTGTTACAAGCCAAGGTGTAATACCTCGCGCACGAAGAGATGAAACTGTTTGAGAAGCATTGTCTTTGAGTTGATCTCCCACTGCAAAGACTGCCAGTGCAACTCCATCCCATGCTAAAACAGCAATAGTGAATCCATCTGCCTCGCCTTGCTCAATTGCAGATTTAACTAACGGATGAAAAGCTGTTGCGCTGTGGGCAACAGCTGCGGGTGAACCAATCAAAACTACTGGAGAAAGATCTCCGATTCGAACTCGACCTGCAGCACCTGCGCCAGGTGTTACTGAAAAATCACTGACTTCACGTTTGCTTGCTCCATTTGATTGAGCGTACTTAGAGATTGAAAAAGCAACTGGGTGAGAATCAAGTGACTCAATAGCTAGGGCAGAAGAGAGGATGTTGCCTTCGTTAAGAATTTGAGTAAAGGAAGTTCCTAAAGGTTTACCTGCATCTAGTGCGATTGTAAATTGCTGAACATTCATTACACCTTTAGTTAGGGTCCCCGTTTTATCAAATAAAACAGTATCAACTTTGCGAGCAACTTCTAATGTTCTAGGTTAGCGAATAACAATTCCACGCAGTGCACCGCGCCCAGATGCAACAAGTAGGGCAACAGGAGTGGCTAAACCAAGAGCACACGGGCATGCAATTACTAGAAC
>JACCDX010796002.1_pt1 | contig 10002 bp, 9 predicted proteins | sample 7449681 | NCBI WGS metagenome assembly JACCDX01 (sample SAMN15323450, study PRJNA562643) | freshwater metagenome | isolation source: river surface water | place: USA:Blue River Watershed | collected 2017-08-18
AGAGCCTTTACCTCCCGTGGAACTCCTCGATTTGACGAGTGCTCCTGGTTTAAATGATTCGTTATCTGCTACGGATTACATTGAAATGACAGATGTTTCGATTCGTGACCATACTGCAGCTTCTCCCGACAACGTCAGTATCATCTGGCAAATGGGTGGTAATTACTTTGTTGCACATACGACAAAGGATATGATTTCGAGTCGAAATAAAAATAGAGTTGTGTATGAGTGCGGTCCTTCCATTCCCGATAGTGCTCTCTACACACCCGCATCGGGGATCGTACGCCGTCCTCTTTTGAATCTCCAAAACGTCGGCGTTACACTAGGAGGTTTCGCTTATTTAGATCAACCTTACGACGGTGAACCCTCACAGGTTTACTTCTTGGAGCCCGTTGGGAGTGTTGCACGTGTTGTGGCACACAATATGGTGTTTGGTGATGAACACGGAGTTAGAAACGCTATCGGCGCACTCCACTGCCAACCTGGTAACGGCGGTGTCGTGTATCAGATGCGTCCCGCTCGTATTCAGACAACACCCGCGTCATCTGCGTACGGCCGTCGTAGGAAGAAGAATAAGAATTAATGCATATCTTGTTTTATATATCACACAGGTTTGTAGGTATATCGTCTCACGTTGCCTCCATAGCTCAGTGGTTAGAGCATCGCACTTGTAAGCGGACGGACAACCGGTGTCCAAAAGAGTAATGCGAAGGTCGCGGGTTCGATTCCCGTTGGAGGCTTTTGTTTTTTTTTTCGTAACGAATTACTTACGAAAAAATATTCGATCTTTACAATCTTTTGAACAAGACTTCTCTATTAATATTAAAAGTTTATAATTTACAAGGTCCAAGTTTATATTTTACAGACGGGTTCCCATCAGCAGACGGATGAGCTCCTCGTGGATTACATCCGGTCCATCAGCAGACGGTTGAGCTCCTTGATGGATATATCCGGTCGGTTGGTAACCTCAGACACAATTCCAGTGGTAAACAGCTTTTTACAAAAAGCCTCGACGTCAGCCGGAGCGGGTGGATTCACCAGAGCCTCAGCCTCAGCAGCACCAGACGAAACACTGGGGAGCGTCAACGGGAGCGACTGAGTTGATTGGTACAATAAATTTACATACGGGTACCCATCAGCAGTCGGATGAGCTCCTCGTCGGTCATCGTCGGGGTCGTCGACGGAAGAGTCGGACAACGGATGTCATCCGTCGTCGTAGCTCCGGGGATCTCGAGGAGATTCGTACCCTTCTTCGATTTCTTCACAATATCCGACTTGTTCGGAGCGGTGATCTTCGTCCTATTCGAAGCATCCACCATGTTCTTACGTTCCTGGTCGTCGAGGAGGTCACAGAAACGAGCATGTCGACGGATCCAACCATTCACCTCCCGGAGATCACCCGACTTACCACTTCCACAACGACTACAGGTGTAAGCACGAATCATACAGCCAGAGATTGCCACACGATCCTTTCCCATTTTTCGATTGCGTGAGTGAGAGTGAGAGTGAGAGTGAGAGTGAGTGTTTATTAAAATTCACCTTCCTAGTTTCCGAAACTGGACAGTTTATGCCAGACGGTCTTGTGCCATATGCATTGCGCGTAAGTACTTTTTGATAGCTTTCGGATGTCCTTTCTTGTACTTTCGAACAAACGACTCCAAATCGACCATCATTTTCCCAGCACGACCAAAGGACGAAAATGACGCCGAAGGTACGAGGCGTTCCGATACAAACATGATTTCTTGAGGAAGAACTCCGATTTCCGGATTTTGTGCAAGGTACACTTCCATGATGTCTGTTGCGATTGTATACGAAAACTCGAAATGCGGCAACGTGTATGTCGGATACCTCGTCATCTGCTGCATCACATTAAACGCAATAAAGTACCGATAGTTGTTCAGATTCCCATGGATGGAACGATGGAACTTTCGTTCGATGGATCCGTAGATCGAAACGAAACGGTTGTAATATCCCCACGACCTCGTCGCGAGGTGATTGATGAACGTGCCAAGGTCATACGACGGGTTGTACGAACGACGACGGCGCACATTGATACTCTCGAGATACTGATGCACATGTTGCGCTCCCATCGTGTCAAAGAACATACGAAGACTTAACGACAGAGGTCCCATCTTGTTCTTGTCCATTCCTAAAAACGTCGTTGTGAATTGACGTATCCGACGTTTGATATTGGGAAACCAATAATACGTCGGCGCTGTGTCCGCTGGAGCCTCGAATGGTGTGTCGATGTTCGCGTCGTATTCGATAAACTTACGATATGTCACACGTTCCTCCGGATGAAAACCCGGATCGTCATGAGGAACTTTGCCAATACCTCCCACGTTGAATGACACAGACGCGTGACCCATGTCGCCAAGTTTCACAATGAATCCCATGTTCGGAATGCGTACGGGCACCGGGTCGCGACCGGGGAGATGCATCGTGTACTCGAAAAACTCATAATCCTTCAACGGTTTTCCATTGAATGGTGTGTCGTCACAAATCTTCAAAAAGACATTGTCCAAATGCAAATCGTTATGCATTCCTTTCAACTCGTACTGAAAAGTGTGTAACGCCATCATCGTTTGAAGAATCGCATTGTCAAGAAGAACGGACGATGTCGGGATTTCGTGCAACGGTTTGTGCAAAACGTTAATGTAGTACGAATGCAATTTCGAAACGAAGGATGGGAACTTTCCCATCGATCCATCAATCAACTCCATCACAATGTACGGGAACGTAACATCTTTGTTCCCGGCTTCGGGTACGATTCCTGCAAAACGTTTCACCGCATCCGTCCACGTTGGTGTGAGATCATCACACGCGAACGCGTCATAAATCTGAACAAAGTGCGGACTCTTACCCGACGTGTATAACCAAGAACACAAAATCGAAATGATCAATTCGTTCATGTCTTGCTTGCAACCTTTCTCACCCTTGTCGTTCACAGGACAAGAGAGATCCGTCTTCTTGATCGGACGATTCGACTGTTTCACCGCAATGCCACGGCCGTCCTCTGTAAACATTTTTAAGATCACTCCTTGAGAACCCCGTGCGATAAAACAAGGATCCTTCGAAATGTCTCGTTTCACTGGCACGGGTTCTTTCGAATCCTGTGATGCCATCAACATGTAAATCGCACGAGAAATCGCAGCAATCGATACAACACTTCCCATGACGGCGTACGGTTGGGAAACAAATCGCGATACCCAAATCGCAGAACCGAGCGCGGGAGACACTTGAGAAATCAAATCGACTAACTGATTTGCCGAACTTGACGTTTGAGACGTGAACGCTTCCAACAATCGCTGTTGGTACGCATTCACATCAATCACAGGAAGCGTCGGGAGAACAGTCGGGAGATTCACACCGAAGGAACTCGTCGGTGTCTTTGGAACGAATTGTTCAAGTGTGTCCGGATCTGCAATTCCTTGAATGAATTTAGAAACGTTTTGAATACATTCGATGTGATCGAAGAATGTTGCGACACTGAAACGACCATTCAGAATGTCGTCTGTAAAGTCGTTCAGGGTTTGACTCGGCGCAGGAGTTCTCATGGGATACACAGCTCGACATCTCGATTTCTTTGTTTTCGTCATGTCATACAAAGCTTTACGAACGAGTGGCGCTTCTGCAAACATCACACTCGCTTCCGAGAAAATGTCGTTGCTCTCATTCAAAATGTAATCAATAAAGATACGAGGTGTCACATACAACGTTTTCGAAGTTCCAATCATTGCATTCAGCATATTCTGATCAATCGTTTCTGTGTTTGTGATGATTGCGCCGACGAGAGTCTCCGAGTAAATCTGCTGATCAAAGTTTGTGTATTTCGAACAATCCCGTGTTGAACACAGACTTCCCAACTCGACCGTTGTGAGAATCTGGTAAAGGTTGTAGTACTGAACAATCGGACGGTATTCGAAGAAATGATCAAACGTATAATAGTTTCCTGGCTTGTGATAAAATGAGATGAGATTGATCAACATTCGCAAATCCAAACCCGCAATGTAGTTGTAAGATTGACGAGATTGAATCGCTTTTACAATATTGATTTCACGAGGTGTCGGGATTCGGAAGAAGTAGTTAAGAACTGTGTACGGAACAAACATTTCGTACAATGCAATGATCGATTCGGCAATCTTTTGCGCATTTGAAAAAGGAGGAATGATCACCACTGTTTCTTTGTCACGATTGTACAAACGGATTGTCGCAAACGGAAGCGCAACCAATTTCACAACAAACCCAAACGCTTTGATGCGAATCGTCCGACCGTTGTATCGGTAAACGAAATATTCATCGTCGTATTCCTCGATAGAAAAGAAATTCTGAAGATCGATCCAATTGAAAGAAATGTCAATCTCGTGTTGCAAAATCGCCATTATAAAAATCAATTGATAAATGATTGAATTGACAATCTGAATTTTGCGGGCCACTTCGCGAGAAACAGATTCGCGACTCGCACTGTTGTTAACTGAATAGAGTTCATCTTGAATTTCACTTTGATGCACAGCGCGTGTTTCTAAAAACTGAAAAACGCCAATCGGTTTCGCACGAACACTCTGAGAGGTCATTAATTCACTGAACGAACGCATCCTGTCATTATACACATACGAAGAATAATTCACAAAATGCTGCGGCATCAGATTTTCACATTTCGAATACGCAATGAACATCGCCAGACGATTGTGAAATTCAAGATTCTGAGATTCGGCCTCACGCGTCACTCTGTCAATGTCACGAACTTCAAACGCCGATCCTTCGATTGTTTCATTCGCAAACGGAAATTCAGGAAACAATTCGTTGTATGTAAGTTGTTTTTTTCCAGACATTACTCGGCGAAACAAATCATCGACCGGGTATCCAGTCATTCGAAAGTTTTCACTAACGGATTCTTTCGGTTGTGAGAAATCGTAGTCGTCTTCTTCTGGAAAATACATTTTACTTTTTTGTTTATTTCCATTCAGAGATTTTTTGATTCAAATAATTTTTACTCCATATGAACATTCTCAATCGTAGCATCTGTTGAATCTGATGCATCTGCGTTCCCACGAGAAGGTTCCAAGGAAACAGATTTCGAATACGTCGGTTGAACTTGCCCGTATAAGATACGAACAAGACGTACGTATGTCTTACAATCCTCGTACGCCAACTTTTCAATACGATCCAGACCTTTCAGGAAATCCTCCGGCTCGTCATTCTCTTTTTGAAAAAACCCAGAACCGTGCGGAGGAGGATTCGCTTTCACAAACTCGTGTGCGGTTTTGTTACGGTACTCTCCACCGTTCGCAACTAAAAAACGATCAAACCAGTCCATGTCCACACAAGGCTCCGACTGCGCGTTTTGTAAGAACGAATGGTAAAGAATATTCACATTCTTGTTTTTTCCATATTAAAAATCAAAAATAAAAAAATGAAAAGTAGTACACCAGTATCCTTACGTGTTTTACAGGAAGCTGCCGATGAGATTTTGATCAATTCTAAATTGGCTGATGTGTCAATCGAAGCAACAAACTTTGATTACTTCTTTGATTTTGCAAATTGGATGATACGAGTTCCTCGTCCGGTGTCCGACCGAACAATCCGACAAGTGACAGATTGCTGTCAAAGAGTTCTCGGACTCTCTGCATTACGATACTTTCTTGAAATCAATGCCGACCCGAGAGACATTGTATGGTTATCCGAAAAACATGCAAACGATCTCCGTTATTATATCATGTCATTGCCAGACGGCAAATGTGTAGATTTTGATCAAATTCTTCACGAATTACAAGTATAATGAATGTATTTGCTTACTTTTGGACGTTTTGGTACAGGCCGTACGCATAATCTAAAGCATTCTGGGCAGAGGTCACAAGAGCTCCTTGTGTAGGCAGAGTGACAGCAGTGCCATAGTTCCGACTCCCATCTGCTTTCGCAGTCCAAGTTTGAACTTTCATTGTAGTTACGCCTGTTGGAGGTTTCACAACAATCACACCATTCACAGCCTTCTTGGCATGTGCAGGAACAGATTTAACCCTGGCTGCACTTAACATAGCGAGACTGTTAATCTTTGTAAAAGCATCTGCAATACTGATCATTTGATTGTTCTCCGGGTTTCGAACAACGGTTGTGATAGGAAGCATGTTCAGATCAATCTCATACCGCAACACCGAACGGAACTCGGTCTCAGCAGGGAGAGAAATCGTAATATTGTTCTCCGTTTTATTAAAATCGATACCTTTGACAGCCTTGAGTGTTGTTGTGGCGCCGAAAGTCGATTTCACGGGTTCGGCTTTCTTTTCGTCTTTCTTGCATTTGAAAATCAAATAACCGAGAATAATACCAATCGCAAGTGCGAGAATCAATCTATCCTTCTTCATATTTTTTTATTTTCTTAAATGATAAAAGAAAAGAAAAATGAATTCAAAAGTGATTGGTGCACTGTTGTGTATCATCATTGTTATTGCAATCATCTCGTTGAAAAGTAAGAAAGAAGAAGTCGTCCTTCCACCTGTGACTCCAGAACATGTGTTTGTGGGACAATTCGAAATGAATGTGAAGGGTTACACAGGTGCGGAACGGTTGTGTGTTGTGATCGACGGTGTTACCTATCCGAACAAAGAAGGATACGAAATCGGAACGGGTGTGACAAACATTTCGATCGGTACGGATTCTCTCGTCGATTTGTCCAAAGTGAAGCTGATCGATGTGTCACCCACAAAAGACGCCGATGGGAGTGATACGAATATCCGTGTTCAATCTATTTACATCAACAAAAATGTGAATGAGAATATGCGGAAGTTCCTTTATAAAGACAAATTCACGGATTTCAATTATGTCAGCAACGGTTTGTTATTTTTCGGCGGAGAATATACATTCCTGTCTGCATCTCCCTTAGATGCCCCGGTTGGGTACACAGGCGATCCGGGTTCGATTGAAATTTTGGCACGGGGAGACAGTGGATCGGAAGAAATCCGTGTTCTTGTCGGTGACGTAACATACCCTGCTCCTTACGGAACTCTGAACGAAGACGGAACGGTGTCAAATGGTGCGTACAAACTGACAGCAAAAGAAGGAAGGTTGTTTATCCGACTCCCACAGGTTGTCGATTTCTCCAAAGTTCAAATCCATTTCTGGAATAAGACAGTTGACCCCGATACATTATTGGACCGTAATGTCCGTGTTCGATCCATTATTTTGAACGGTGATGGTGTGAACATTCGTTCGCGATTGATGCAACTCGGAAAGGACACAAACTATTTATTGTACGGGTCTCTGATCTGGGGAGGTTATTATCATATCACACCAATCCCTCCTGTCGTTGCCAATCTGGGTAGGGTTGAGATCAACGCGTTTGGTCAAACGGGCGTCGAGGGATTGAGAGTTAGTGTTGATGGAACTTCCTACCCGGCACTGGCAGGAAATGTTTTGGATGACGGTACTGTTTCGACCGGTTCGTATGTTTTGTCAGACATGGGGACTCGTATTGTGATTGACACACCAAAGCCCGTCGATTTGTCGAAACTTCGTTTGATTTTCACAAACGATTCCTACGATCCTGTGACGAAAATCGACAGAGAAATTCGTATTCAATCCATTTATATCAATGGTCTGCCATCGAACGTCGTGAGTCGGCTGTTCAGGAGTGGTGTGACTGCTGATGCGCTCGCTTCGTTGCGCAACGGGAGTATGTCTGTGGGTGGTGAGTACTCATTTGTGTAAATTAGAAATGAATGTAAAAAAACAAAAAAACCTGTGGTGTAATTATAAAAAATATATGAAAATGAAAAATATACTTCTTCAGCAAATTCTTGCGTTCCTTGTCGGACTTGCTTTGAGCTATTTCTTCATCAAGTGTAGAGAACCTACGACTTCAAAATTCGGTATGCTTATTTGTAACGAATCAGCTGATATGACTTGGGGATTGACGTCTATTCTTACAGAAGGAGGAAAAGGTGGACTTTCGTTCACACGTATTCGAATCCATCCTTCTCTACTTGATTCGTGGAAACCACAAATCGAACGTATGAAATACCTGAATAGTATCAATTCACAGGTTGGTAAAATCGTAGATGCGGACGAGACCTTTTTGAGTCAGTTGAGTCAAATTCGTCAAGCAGGAGGAGAAATTGTAGCTGCTCAGCAGGCATTTATGTCATTCATGAAGAGCCGTACGTCGGTAGGTGATGATTTTTTGGTTCCGCACAGGTTCATGGTCCTCCTGGATCCGAATGCACCTCAGAATCACGCATTCGCGTCTTACCAATCAGTGGGTAAACAGTATAATTATAAATTCACATCCGAAGCTCCTCTGTATCTCGAAGGGCCGAATGGGTTGAATGCTTTCCTTGATAACCTTGAGAACCGTACTTTTAAAGTGCTAGAGGAACTTGGCAGGTCGAAAGATGTTGTGTTACAGGTGAAAGCAGAACAAGATTTGTTAGAGGAGCAACAACGTTTGAGAATGGAACAAATACAGAAACAAAATACACCGCAACAAAATTTTATGGCACGCTTTAATTAAAAAAACAAAATGAACTACATTCTTATTTTGTCATTCATTATCGGATTGATTGTTGGCTATTTATGGAAGAGACGGTGCAACTCGAAACCACTTTCAAAGTTTTTTACATGCCCGCATGTAAATTCATTACATGAAGCCTACCCCACTATGCTGAAGAGTGGTCCAATTTTATTTTCGCCCGACAACGTACGGTCTCTATTCTGGGTTGTTGTGCCAACGGAGAAGCTCGAATTGTGGAAACCTCAGATTGAAAAAATGAAAATGTTGAATGAATTATCGACAACGCTTCGTTCGTGGTTAGATTATAAAACTGTTCCTAGGGAAGTAATCGAAAAATACAAATATTTACCAAGTGGATTCATTGTATTCACCATGGACACAGCCGAAATGTGTAAAGCAATGTCCCCACCGGGGACATGCCTGTTCGATAAGGATTCTGCTTCACTTGTTATTTTGAAAGAAACGTCGGAGTCCACCAAAGATTTAACTTTTGCAGAACCTGTCGGACAAATCACTATAGATTTGGATAACATCAAAGCTGGCGGGTGGGATCCCAGTTTTACATTTTTACCCGCACGTTTCAACGGGCTCAACGGTTTATTGAATCACGTCGAAGGTGAGATGTTGTCTTTTAAATCCGAATTGTCGAAATATAATTAATCGTTCCTTGCTTTATACCTGTTGTTGAAGATCGAATGGTAAGCGAATCCGAACATCAGAATTAAAAACATCACAACGATGGCTGTGATCCAAATTTGATTTCCTTTTTTATTCGAACCACTTCCTGCCGGCGGCGTACTGCTCGTAGGCATCTCCGGAGGAGAGTAAAGTGACAAAATTTTCTTTCGCTCAGGATCAACTACAACGTCCTTATTTGTGGGCATATCGAATTTCAAACGGAATTCAGGTTTGTAAAATGAGACTTGTGCATTGTTTTCATCGAAGTCCTTGGCCATTTTGCTCAGTTCGTCTGTCGACATGTATAAAACGCGTAACAATCCCAGGATTGATTTCGTACCGTCATCTGTTTCAAAGGACGAATTGGTTCGTTTGATATAAACGGCTTTTACTTTATTTTTTGATCCTTTCTCAAACTCGAAATTCATACCTGACAAGAAATGGAAGGTTCCTGATCGGAGCTTTTTCACCACATCATCTGACTCCATGATTTTTGCCTTTTCATCCTCGTTTAAGTCCAAAATAGTTGCACCAGGTGTTTCGAATCGAATATATCCCGAGTCAATAGGTCCATTGTCATACGTGATAGTATGGAGTCCGTCAACCCCTTTTTCACTCGATGATACAACACCTCCCATTTTTTGTTTCACTGATTGAATATATTTTAAAAAAAGAGTGTGAGACAAAAATTTTTGCAAATGGGACAGTAGTTGTTGTAGTATGTTTCCGAAAGCAAAAGTCATATATATTTGTTGGTTATAAATAACGAACGAAATGTATTATCCTCGCGAGTATTTGTCTTACGTTGTGAATGGTGC
>JACCDX011014916.1_pt1 | contig 10002 bp, 21 predicted proteins | sample 7449681 | NCBI WGS metagenome assembly JACCDX01 (sample SAMN15323450, study PRJNA562643) | freshwater metagenome | isolation source: river surface water | place: USA:Blue River Watershed | collected 2017-08-18
AGACTTCAAGAGAGATATCAAAAAGGGCGCGATACTGGAATGTGACAAGATTGAGCAAGCGTCCATCCTCCGAACGTGGGAGGGCGGAAGCATCAGTAACGCGGTTTACGGACCCCTCGCCGAGATTGAATTGAAAGATAAAATGCGCGGGGAGCGTATTGTCACGTACGTGGACACAACGGGCTTTTATCTCAACGCTACACCAGAAAACGGGGAGCGCGGAAGCTATTTCCAATTCCCCAAGGCCAAGGAGCTAGAATACGATGGAGAGAGAGTCACCGTCACACACATATCAGGCGCGGGGTATACGACCCAACGTAGGTATTACCGCATCATCAAAAAGTAGTTTTTCCATAGCATCCCCGATATTCGGGGGTGCACTTGGGGAAGTTATCAGATACAGGTGACCCAGCCGCGCATCTTCCTAGTGGATGCCCTTTGACAACTAAATAAAAAAAACTATGACATACCAAGAAATGCACGACCATGTGCACTCGCTTATTCTCGCACTCGATAGTCAGGACCCAAAATGGAATATAGACAGGGCTATCGAGATATCAAGGTCCTATGAATCCGATTATGTATCGGACATCGTGGCACTAGAAATGCTTGAGGGGCTTGTGGAGAGTGTAGGATACGGCAAAATGTCCGACGAAGTGGACGAGGACCGCTTACGCGATGCAATCCACGGGTACGTGGACAATGAGTGCCCCGTGTACAATTCCGACATTATGGACTGGGTCCGCGACAACTACAACGCCGTGGACGAAGCGCACGATGAGGGATTTATGGAAGAATGGCCTGGGATTGTCCGCGCTGGCATGATTGCGTGGTGTTTCGTTCACGCAACAGCCCTTATTAACGCGCTTGAAGTGTTTTTGCGCGATAACTCATAAGACTATGAAGCTATACGCAACAGTAACAAGCGAACGCGCGAGCAAGTCTCAAGGCGGGAATGATTACGTGAAAATTGCACTCCAACGCGACCGCGAGCGGGTGGAGTATCACATACTGTACACGCCTGACGGGCGGATACGCGTATCTATGCCAACGGATAGTGGAGGGGTAGAATTGTTCAGTTATCAAGAAAAAGGCAAAGCGGACTCGGACACGGTACTCACAAGGACTGACATACAGGAGAAAGAGGTGGAGAAGTTTTGGCTAGCATTGCGAAAAAATACAATGTGGAGAGACAGTGCGAGTGGCATTGTAGAAAGACACATAAATAAATTACTCGCCACCGCCATCGAAACTGCTATCATAGAATCAGAAAAAGGCAAAAAGCAAAAGACTGCGTAAGCAGTGAAAAGCAAAAAGCCGTACTTACTAGGAAGTGCGGTTTTTTTGTATCTCCACGCAATACTTTTTGATAGTATCGCATGTGATACTCCCGCATGTGATAGCATCACGTGTTCTCCACGATATTTTTTATAGAGAAAGACCATACTAGCCAGAAAAAGTGACATTATGTCGGCTCGTTTTCCTGAAAATGCGATTTTTGGAAACTGTGGATAACTTTTGTTGCAATAATATTGTATACAAGTATAATTAGCACATTACACATTAAAGACCCGACGTTACAGGGCAAAAGATTATGAACACAAAGGAGGTTTACGAGAATTATTATCGTACGTTCAAGTGCAAAAATTGTTTAGATACTGGCTACATCACTGTCGATACGTTCAATGGTGAGCACGACCAGTACGAGAGTCTGTGTGAGTGTCGATTATCGGAGTGCGATGACGAAGATGAGACACCATGCGACTAAGAATAATTGTTGAGGATGATGATGGGAACGCTATTGCGGAGACTACAAGGGAGATAGCGGAGACGGTAAACGAGACAGGTTACAAGGTACTACTTCACCCCATGGAGGATGACCTTATAGTGAAACTCCTAGACCGCGCCGAGGACAATGTAAATAGCTGGAGTAATCCTAGATTCTAACATGAGTACAACATATTTTGACATGAAGGGCGGTGAGAGTAATTGCTGTGGTTCCTGGATGTGGTTAGACGCTGGTTTCTGCGGAGAGTGCGGAGACCACTGTGAGAACGTCGAGGGGAAGTGCGAGCATTGTGGGTCGTCGAACCCCACAGAAAAAGCCTGTTATTATTGTAAAATGGACTAATATGAGCTACATGAAAGACCGTGCGATTGACACAATGAACGCATACCGAAGTACGATACTTGATGATATTTACCAATCCATCCGCCTCGTACGGCAAGAGGAACACTATGTGAGCGTGGATGAACTTACGGAAGCCTTAGGTGAGGCACTTGGAGATGAAGCCACCATTATTGCACAAAACATTCTGAAGAAACATGGAGTGTAAATGCAATGAGAAGTTGGCGGTGGACTTGGGGTTTACTATGAACGCACACTATGCCTCATGTCCGAAATTATTATTAGAGTTATTTAACGAACTCAACCGTGAAGAAGTACAAAGTTCTGGAGACGGAGATTCGCCAGTGGAACGATAAACAGTTCAAGGTGGCGGAGTTGGAGGGACCCGCAGGGGAAGTCCACTCAAATGTTTCTGTCTGGGCGAGGTTGGATGAAGTCCGTGCGGGCAATGTCATCGAAGGAGACATTGACGCATCGGGGAAGGGGAAGAAGTTTGTATTCCCACGACCCAATCGGGCAGGGAGCAACCGAGATTACGAGGGAGAGGAAAAGCGACGCAGTGCAAACATCGCCTATCTCTCAGCAATGGATAAGTCAGTACAAATCTGTATGGCTATGCTGAAAGAAAGAGATTTTTCACGCGAGCAAGTCCTTACTCGTGACCAAGTTCGAGACAAGATTGTGGATTGGAGAGATTGGTTTCTGTCGGAATATAATAATTACTCACAAAAAATAAAATAGTATGAACAACAAGACACTTGCTACTAGCGCACTCGTGATTATCGGTATTCAGTTCTTTATTGGATTCATTGAGGGATTTTCCCAGACGGAAGTGATGGGAGGTGAGGGTTCATTCGTGCTCAACCTTATTCAGATGATTTTGATGGTTTGGGGGTTGATGCGCCTCCGCAAGACACCAGATGTAACCACAAACTAACATGGGATTGAAAATCTACACACAAGAAGAGTCTTCTCAGGTGAACTGGGACAAACTACGTGGTTCCAAGATAAAGTGTTTCGCTGATGAACTGGAGAAAATCCCACTGCACGGAATTGCAGAGTTAGATACTGCAACTCGGGGCTTCAAGAGTAGCGTGAGCGTGATGTTGAACCTTGTAAAGCGAAAGTCAGGAATGGATTTTTCCTATCGCAAGATGGAAAACGGAAATTATTTAATTCGACGTATGAAGTAGTATGAACGAAAAAACAGACAAGTTTGCAAGTGGGGTTTGGTTTAATCTTCCTTCTGAGAAGGCACCAGACTTTGTGAAGGGGAACCTTTCTATCGCTCCTGAGAAGTTTATTGAGTGGCTTCGGGCGCAGAAGCCCAACGAGAAGGGGTATGTACGTCTCAGTGTGAAGATTTCTCGTGAGGGGAAACCTTACATCGAGCTTGATACATGGGAGGGTCAGAAGAGCGAACCTCTCCCCACTGTTCAAGTAGGACCATTGAGTGAGATGGACCGACTGTACGACAAGGTTACTGCTTCATCCCCGAAGGAAGACATCCCATTCTAAACCTGTGGACAACCCCCGATTATGGGGGTTTTCTTATGGTAAAATGGTGCTATGACACCAATGACATCAGAGTACACAGTCGGACCCATCATAGTGATGGAGGGGGAGCGCATGATAGGTATTACTCATTCGGCGTTAGCGCATGTAAAAGCACATGATGGGAGATGGACGCGACTTCTGTACGGGCATCGTACAAAAATGCGTGCTATCATTTGTGTGTTGCAGGAACGCAACAATGCACTCAAAGAGCACACCCAGTGCGATGAGAAGTGTCTCAACCATGGGGAGGACGCGTTTCTCGACCCGAAGTTTGAAAATCCATTCGAGCAAGAGTTGTTCTAGACGTCCTAGTGCTTGAAGTTATCCACAGTTTGCATTATTGGGCGATGTAGTATAATATGCAAAGCCTTCGGGTCACTTTCGAGCCTTCGACGCATTGCCTAATCTACTCTCGAAAGGGATTAGGTTATGCGTTGAGGGAATATTAGCGACGATGCGACAGGGAGGCTATTTATTAGTCTCTTTTTCGTTTTATGGAAGAACATTCTGTGTATCTTGCACGGTTGATGAGCAACCCAGGGATTCTGACACCAGACAGACCCATTGCTTTCAATCGGGATTTTGTGCGCCTAGGTATTAGGGTAAACGGTGCGTTGTTTCTCTCACAGGCGTTGTATTGGTCAAAGAGGACCAAGAATACGGATGGGTGGTTTTACAAGACCGTGGAGGACTGGGAGGAGGAAACGGGGCTGACTCGGGAAGAGCAGTCTACGGTGAAAAACAAGCTGACGGAGCTTGGTGTGTTGAGTATTGAGAAAAGAGGATTGCCCGCAACCAACCACTTCAAGGTCAATGTGGGGGTTTTGGCTCTACTACTCGTTGCCCATGCCGACGACCAGTCAGCGGGAAACCCCTCCACTGGTCAGCGGGAATCCCTGCGACATTCTAATACAGAGATTACTACAGAGAGTACTATTGCCGAAGAAGTGAAGTCTTCGCAGACTCGCCTTCCCTCTTCGGGGAATACCCCTCTTGCTACGAGTCTTCGAGTGTTAGAGGGGTCTCTGGAGTCTTCGACAGAGGGGGAGGAAGATACAGAATACGTTATGTTGGGAGAAGATGGGGAAGAGATTGCCCCGCGCTGGGGACAGAAGCCCAAGAAAGCCCCGAAAAACGACCCCACCACCTCGGTGTACATGCAGATGATAAAGTCCGCGAACGAGGCTCGGGTTGCCATCGGTCTGATGAAGCTCGTAACCTATCCGAAGCAGTTTGCCGCCATAAAGCGCATCCACGAAGAGATGGAGCTGGACGCGCACGAGATTCTCGAATACTACTCACGGATGCTCCATGATGAAAAATGGCCTGGGCGCGGTGGGGATTTCCACACCCTTATGAGCTACCTTGAAAAAGGCTGTGCATAACTCACCTGTTGCGTTGACGCAACAAGGTATAATACAACCATGACACAAATAGTTCTTGCTAAAGATTTATACGCAGAGATTAAAGAGGCGGAGCGCGTGAACGGAGAGCGACCCAAATACCTCACAGGATTCTCCCAGTTCGATGATGGAAAGCGGTTTGGTCGCCCAGGGCAACTTCACATCATTGCAGGAGCTTCTGGAGGGGGAAAAAGCACCCTCGCCCGCACGCTCCTCTATCGGTTTGAGCAAAATGGGACAAAGTGCGTCTTCTTCTCCCTCGAAGAGACCTATGATGAGTTCCTTGAAGAGTGCCAGAGTCTCAACTTTTACATGCCCAAAGAGATTGAGTCGGACCGTGTGGCATGGGTCTTGGAACATGCACTTCAGGCGAAAAAGGAACACAACGCCACGGTAGCGTTTATCGACAACTTCACCCACTTGGGAGAGCCAACCGAGATGAAGAAACTCGACAAGTCTAATTCTGCTCAACGCTACGGCATGATGGTGCAAGAGATTCACGACTTCGCTATCAAGCACGACCTCTGTATCTTTCTCCTCCACCATGTAAACCAAGATGCAGGTGCAGGAGCGTGGAAGGGGGACACCTCAAAACCCCTCTTCGGTCAGTACCACCTCCGAGAAACCTCCCAACTTGCCAATCTTGCAAACTCTGTCATCTTCATCCACCGTATCACCGATAAAATGACCAAGGAGGACACTCGCTACTCTCTGGTGTACACAGGAAAGTGGCGTTCAGGAGGGAAGACACCCAGATTCACGGTTGCGCTCGATGGAAAGCTCTTTGAGGAGGAAACGGTAGACCACTGGATAGAGGACAACAAAGAGGCTCAGCGCAAATTATCCTTCAAGAACTAACATGGATGAAAAACGCAAACGCCAAATAATCGCCCGAGCAGACAGGAGAATCATGGAAATCGGGTGGCAGACAGGGAAACTTGAAAACGAGACGCTCCTCCTTCAAAACATCCAGAAAGCAGTCGAGCTTGGGTGGGATGAAATGGTGGAGGAGATGTTGCACCAGTATCGTTTATTATACAATAAGGTACAATAACACTATGACCGACGCAGGACTGCTTCAAACCGCCAAGGAGATAATCCTCGACATTGAAGCTCGATTTATTCAAATGGGGAAAATCCTTCGCACGATTCACGAAAGAGAATCGTGGCGTGAAGGGTACGAATCGTTCGACAACCCCGCCAAGCATAATTTCATTGAGGAATTGGGACTCACCAAAACTCTTGCCAACCGACTGATGAACATTCACGTCAAACTCGGTACGGTACCAGAGCATAAGCTCATCGAAGCAGGGAAATCCAAACTCTTTGAAGTGCTCCCCTACGTCGGCAGGGAAACTCCCGAAAAGCTCGTTGACATCAGTATCTCCGCCCCCTCAGAGGGAGAATTGCGAAAGATGCTCAAACACGAGTACGGCGAGCCTAAACCCCAATGCGCCCATGAAGAAACTTATAGCCTTACTATTTGTCGTGGTTGTGGCGATAGGACATCCGAAAACACTCGCTAACACCGTCCAGAACGCTCCAGAATCCCCTAGGAAAGAAGAAAACGTAAAAGAGATAGTACGAGAGGCATCGAAGCGATATGGGGTCAATTTTGAGGAAATATGGGCTGTCGTCCTCTGCGAGACGGCAGGTACCGCCTCAACAACGATTCAAAGCACCCACATGCAACCCTATGGCAGAGAACGGTCTTTCGGAATAGCACAGATACACCTCCCATCCCACCCGTACATTACTCACGAACAAGCAATCGACCCATACTTCTCTGCGGATTTCCTTGCAAAAAACTGGAAACTCCACAGAGGGTGGTGGTCTTGCGCCAAATATCTATGAACTGCGATTTGTGCAAGAAAGACATTAAAGGACCTAAGTACCGTTTCCCGAACGGAAAGATGCCTAATGGACAAATCCGTTACGCTTGGATAGGGAATTGTTGCTGGGATAAGTTTGTTGAACATGAAAAAACAAAGAAGCATGAAAGCCATTGAGAGGGAGTTGTGGGAACTGTGCCGACAAATTACTTTCAAGACACACGGAAACACTTGCTATACATGCGGAGCAAAAGAATTGACTGGGATAAACCGCCAGTGTGGGCATTATTTCCCTAAAGGTGCGCTCGGTGCCTCGCTTAAATACGACACCCGAATCCTCCGCCCTCAATGTTTCCACTGCAATATCAACCTTGGCGGTATGGGTGCGGTCTACCGTGAGAAAATGAAGGAGGAAATTGGTGCGTTAGCGGAACAATCTTTGTACAACGAGTGCACTGCCTCCAAGGGATTCCCAATAAAAGCCCGCGACCACTACGACATGCTCATTCATACCTACACAGAAAAACTCCTGTCTCTATAGCCACCTGTGGATAACTCTGTAGCCAAGGGTATACACCCGTAGTATAATACCCCTATATGAAAAAAGCATTATATCGTGCGAAGAACCCACTGTATTATTTTAAGGATGGAGTAAGGGTGCTCGGAGCACATGACCTTATGTGGGGTGACGTTACAGGTATCTATGGCAACGTCTCAGATATCGTTGGAAACGTTTCAGGTATCGTTGGCAACGTCTCAGGTATCGTTGGTGACGCCTCAGGTCTCCATGGCAACCTTGATGAATGTGATATTACTGACGAGGAACGCAAGAATGGCGTACTCATTACTGACCTCATCCATGACTAAAATAGCAAGCAAGCCTGTGCGAATCTATCCTGCGACCCACGAGAAAGCGGTAAAGGAAGCCACTGAGTTTGAAAAGAAGTTCGGCGCAAAGAAAACTATCGCCCAGATTATTCACGAATGGAGTTTGAAATCATAAGTATGAACGACAAATGGAATACAACTTTATAAATATTTGGTTTCTCATTGGACTGATAGGAGGTGGAATACCGTGGTCAATTCTGTTCTACGGCAACGCACGGCTCAGGGATATTGCACTTGTGTTTCAATTCGCATGTATGCTCGTTGGTGTGGCGAACTTATCTTACGGTGTGTATGTCGTTTTCTTTGCGTAGACAACAAACCCTTATAAATTGAACACACAAACATGAACGACAAATCAAGCATCCCCGCACCCCAAGGTGGAACCCTAGGGAGTAGTCAGTCAGTAGTTAGGGAGGAGAAATCCCCCGCACAAGAGAGTCTAGATGAACGTCAATATCAAGATGTAGAAGCTGACGTTGATATGTCTATACGTCAGTACCGAGAAGATGTAGAAGCTGGCGTTGATATGTCTACCCCCGCCCAAGAGAGTACGACGTGGGAGGAGATTGAAAAGAAACTCAAGGACAGCGTGTGGGCGAATATTTGTCCAAAGTGTAAAGGCGGTGGAGCTGATGGCGCAAACACTTGTAATAAATGCGGTGGCTCAGGACTTGTGGAATGGCGACTTGAACCCTTTAAGGAAATCTTAGCCCAAGCCAAACACCAAGAGAGGGAGCGGATAATGACGGAGATAGAAAACTACGTGGACAGATTGCCAGACCTCGAAGAAACACGCAAAGGAGCAAAGATAGTATTTCTATCCGACCTTACAGACATAATCAACAACCATGAGTGACACAACTGACGATTTGATGATGTGGACGTGGGCAGAAGATTATTATGACCTAATTGCTCACAGGCAAAATGAATGGGACGACGGGTACCACACTACAAGAGATGGCACAAAACTAAAAATAACTGACATGAAAGAATCCCACTTGCAAAATACAATCAACTATTTCAGCGAAGACCACGATGTGTCTGTTCTCAAAAAGGAATTGAAGCGACGCAAAAAGCTAGCAGTAATCAACAACCATGACTAAACTCTACGAGATACCATGCAATCAACCATTCCTCCTAGACACAGAGGATGGTAAAGCAGAGAAGTTTACATTCCACCATGTAGACGGCATGTATTCGCTATTCACTCGTGACAGTGATGGAAAGACCGCACATATTGGAGCAAGCACAGAAGTTAAAAAAGTAGGCGACCATTACGAGCTTGCATAAACAACCATGACTGACATACAGAATAAAGAGAGTTGGGAGGAGATTGTCAAAGAAATTCCAGTTGAAATAAGAGTTGCTCTAGCTGAGCACGCATCAAAGCAATTTCTGGAAGGTATCAAGTGGGCAAAAATGGATGAATACCGTCGTTGCCTGTCTGTTCTCAACAGAGACCACACCAAATGTGCATTACCACAAACCTGTATTGGCTACGGAAACGCACGTTCTGACCTTGAAAATAATCCACCTATAATCAACACACCACGATGAATGGCAACGAAAAAGAGGATATTCTTGTGCGACTGACCGACCTACATAAACAAGCCACAACAGACAAGAGTCATTACTACACAGCGAGTTTACTGATGGAAGCTATGCAGACGATTACTGAACTTAGAGGACAAGTACACGCATTGCGACAACTAATTAGAGAATCATGACCTGCGTAGGAGTATGAAAGGCAATGAGAAGGACTGCATCTGCGAGAAGCCAAATGGGAAGCACCGAAAGCATTGCGACGCGTACCGCCTGTCAGAGTTTTTCAAGAAATGCGCTACCTATAAATTAAACACACCATGATGAAGATATCAGAAGTATTTGAGGGAGAAAACAGTAGTTTGCGAAAGGCGTTTGATGTGGCGACCACACCAGACACAATGAGAGGGAGAGAAACAGAAATTAGAGAGGCATGGATGAAAGAAACGTGGATAACTGAGTACCACGACAGAAAAGACATAGCCGACTGGTGGCTCGCCCTCCGAGCAAAGGAATTGGGGGAGATACGGGAGAGAATACGAAACATGCCCAAAAGAAACCTTGGCACAAATCAGTACGAAGAAAAGTATGTACGCTGGAATAGTTTTGGTAAAGAGCAGGGAGTAGATGACTTCCTCGATGAGCTAATTGA
>JACCDX011181337.1_pt1 | contig 10001 bp, 12 predicted proteins | sample 7449681 | NCBI WGS metagenome assembly JACCDX01 (sample SAMN15323450, study PRJNA562643) | freshwater metagenome | isolation source: river surface water | place: USA:Blue River Watershed | collected 2017-08-18
CGATGAATTATAATTGGATTTAATGAGTACACCACTTGGGTCAGTGTAATACACATTTTTGTCAGCATTTACCCCTTCATCGGTGGTCTTTGCACCGGTAAATGATGGGTCCGAAGTGCATGTTGAAACATCTAAGTTTACCATCCTCTACACCTTAATTTGAATATCTTCCTCTCCGAAACCCACTACCCCCAACACCTCGGAACAGTCCACTTAGACTGAATCCGCTACTTCCCTGGTAATTGATTCGGATTATGTAGGAAATGTAGGAAATACAGCAAAGTGCAAGAACAACGAAAAATCCCGCGGCGACCAACAATCCAGTCCGTGACTCCTCCTTGAGAGGTCGGGTAAGTCCCATCCATGATGTGTGATAATTGGCCTCATCGCGGGCTTCTAGTGCGGCCACCTGCTCCTGGCGTACCTTGTTGAGTTCCCGCTCCGTCTCCACCTTTTGCCGGAGAGCCTCCAACGCCTCCTTTTGATTGTTGAAGAGGAGAGCGTAATCGGAGGAATTGGAGGAGGCGCTTTTAAGTGCAGTTTGGGCGGCGTTATTTTGGTCCTCATACCAGTTGATGGCCGTAATCATATCATTTTCGTAGCGGGTAAGGTTTGAAACACTCCCTGGAGTTCCCTGTGCAGCACTGATTACCGCCTCATCGCTCCACGCATTTTTCGCATTTAAAAAAGATGCCTTTTTCATGCTCGCCGTACTTTTGAGTGTCTCCACATCCAAATACGTTGGAAGTAATGAATCGGGCATTTTGCTACTCTACTCTAATCGGCCCCGCGATTATGATAAGGTGCATACACGATATATGATGTATTCACCGCTTGTCGGTGAAGGGCGACGAATTTCCACAATATCACCGGGTATAAGACCGAGTACACGCGCCTGCATATCCACATGGTAGATGATGTGGGGGAATCGGACCTTGTGGGGAACGTAATGCTTCGCCAGGACGGCGGCGGCCTCCTCGTCCGAAAGTTTGCGATGTGGGGGCACAACCGAGTGTTTCGCGGGATTGCTCACGAGGTTGCGAATGTTGAAGAAGGACATACGGGCCTTCATGCGATTCCACATTTTGGCGGCCTGGAGGTCAAAGACCTCGTGATAGGGCTCACCGAGAATTACCAGGACCTCGTCGCGATCGGGACGGAATGTATCCTCGCTTTCGGGATCCCACAACTTACTCACAGTACCCTCAATCTTCAGGCGGGTCGCACCCTCAATCCAATAGAGCACATGTGCATACTGAGTATCGTCTTCTGTACGCGAGACCTTGAAGTTCAGGAGCGCGGGGGTGGTCGTGGCCATCTGAATGAGTTTCTCGGGAGCCGTATCTGCCACGGTCGTCACATCATATCCGCGATTTTGTAGGATTTCCAGCACAACGGGGCGTGTCCGGGAAATCAAATCAAGTAGTTCGGCATCCATTGTTCTGTTTGCTCTACTTTGGGCTGGGGAGGTACATCGTCAACTTTCTTCTCACGCGATACTATTGTATGCGGCTTGTGAGAGGTGATAAGGATATCCGCCATTTGTGGAAAGTGTTACTTGTTTCAAATACGTAATGGAAAGGGCGTTACCCGATTGTGTAACCGTCCAAATATAAATACGTGCCGAGGAAGTATCCGTGAGTCCAATGCGATTGGAGGCCGTATCTGGATCACCCGTAAATACGGCCTTACCTGGTGGATAATAGATCATTCCGAGACCGTTGGAGGGGCCGTTGGTCCCGCTCGTATACGTGACCAAACTCGTGAAGTTGGACCATGTGCGCGTATCCATATTGACCGTGTAGGAGGCGATGTTTTTCGTATTACGTGTGTAGGCAACCGCGAAATGTTGGGTGAAACCCGAGGCTTGCCGTGGAATGACCTCGGTTCCGTAGACTTCTTGTCCACTGCTGTAGGGGACTGTGTAGGAAGCTGCGATGGCCGATTTCGCCTGATTGAATTCCAGGACGTGAATAACGGATTGATTGAAACCGCCGACGACAAATGCCCCGTAGCCTGTGCCCGTCCACATACACGCCGGTGCATAACAGGCTCCCAACACGGATGTCGTGGCTCCCGCGTACGTTCCAATGGTTGTCGTTGTAACGGTGGTTCCGCCCTGGGCAAGCGTATATCGGATAAGGGATTTAGGAGATCCACCTTCTGCCATTTTGTAAATGATGTTGGAATCCAGGTCCTTATCGTGGACAAAATTCCAGCCGGTTCCTAGACCTGTATAGGTTCGTATGACAGTCGTATTACCAATGTTGGAAGCGAGTTTGAGTTCAACTGTTGTCACGTTGAATCCCGGTTGATTTAGGAGATACCCGCTATTGCTTGTGTAATAGGCGGGTAAACCACCTGTTGGAGTGCGGGTAATCGGCATGCGCCCATATCCCGTTGCACTTGCCAAGGACGTAACTGCCGGCATACTCTTGGTTGTTTTTGTGGAAAAAATTGAAATACACTTTGCCCGTTATGGTGTATCGCGTGGCAACACACCCCTTTCCTTCCTTCCCTACTCCTTTCCTTTCCCTGTCCTTTCCCCTGCTACTCCTTTCCTTCCTTCCCCTTCCCCCGCTACCCAACATGTCCTGTTCCCAATCCCTCCGTTTCACTCGCTCTGAGCTTTGGATTGATGGCACCAAATACCTCCATGAGGGCGGTGTTGTCTTTAACATCCGTGCAACACCCAAGAAGATTCGTGGTGTTCAGTGGTCCGTTGAAATGTGGAAGGGCCGCAAGGCCTCTGCTTCCATTCAGAAGCTCTTTACGGACGCCTGGACCAAAGCGCCCGTTTGCCTACAGTGCGGTGTCAAGACGACTTCGGGTCGCTCCGAATGTGAGTACTGTGCCGTGGCGGGTCTCCTTCGCAGGTGCACTGCTGGGCTAGCCGTAGAAGCCACTACCGCCACCGCAACCGCAGCCGCTGCCGAAACCCCCTACACCAACCTCGTCAACTCCTTCATTTCCCACATCAAATCCTCCGAATCCAACTACCTCACCTTCTGGAACAAGCTACACGCCCATTTACGCACCGGCATCCATTACACCGCCGAGGAGCACTCAATCTTCATTACCGACCTCATCGCTGACTTTACCATCACCACAACACACCAACACATGCACGAGCGTCTCGTGGAAATGGGATGGGAGGAGGATGAGAATATGTTGGAGGTCCTGAAGTGCGTGGCCATTGACAATGACTCGTATGCTTTCTCAGTACTCGTGGATGCCCGTAATCCCTCGCGCAATATCCGGTTCATTTCTCCTGCTGCCTGGAAGGATGTGCGCGAGTGCGATCTTCGCGATTGTGTATTTACTTGGGCGGCCATTGATGCCCATGCAGACGCCTGGGCGGCCGAGGGACTCATTGCCGTCACCCTGGACGGTCTTCAGGAAGTCTCCTTTCCCTTACCCACAACCCCCTAATCTCACCCACAAAACCCAACAAAACTAACAAAAAAAAACAAAAACACTAAACAAATGGAATTTTTGTTTACTGTTTACACCACCGGTATTCACAATGGTCTCCAACAGGATCGGTATATGATGAACGAACCTGCCATGCAGTTCAGGGCCACACCCGAGGACGCGGAAAGTCGCCTCTTTAACAGTGGATACTATCTGCGTTCCACCATGGGTATTTTTGACGATGACAACCGCCCCTATGTTGCCGAATTCTGGGCCGCAACACCCGAATCCAGTAACGCGGACGATGTGCCCGATCGCTTGCGCATTCTTCTTCCCGCCCATCCATACGTGCGTGCGTTCCCCAATGCCCGCTTTGAGCAGTTGCTCATCACACGTTCACCGGCTTTTGCGGGAGGTCGCAGACGCGCCTCGCGCAAGAGGCGTTCCACACGCCGACGTTCACACAGCTGAGTATTATGTCAGTGAAACTGCGATATGCTGTTGGGATGATGACGACGTCACCGGTTGGCGCGAGCCGCGATATTTCCGCATTTCCGTATCCCATTGGCGTATGGACCGCTCAAAATTCGCGGCAGGGAAAAAGGCAATAGAGCGCTTGGATTTAATAAAAGACATGGCCTGATCTGCCGTCATTCCATACATTGAAATCAAAAACATCGCGACTACCGCGGCGGACCGTTGCATTCCGGCGTGACAGTGGACGAGTATGACACGTCCCGCCTTAAACTCGCGCACCAGTTTCACCTGTGTCTCGGCAGCCCAGGTCGCCATATTGGCGATTTCGGCCTCCTCCAAATTATCATCCACGGGCACACGATACATGCGGTGTATGTTGGAAGCGAAGGGAAGTGTCTTCGTACAATTGAATACCACTGTCACTCCGTGATCACGTAACCACGCTTCGTCTGCAGCCGCCTTCTTATTGCCTAACCATATCCGGGGCACTATTTCATGCGCAATTTCCATAGCTTTCTGTTGGAAGTCGTGAATATCTTAGGTCTGTCGTTGCCGCTTTTTAACGTTTTTACGTTCCATATACAATTTATCAGTACGCTCAATCAAGTCGTTAAGCCGACTAATGATATCCTCCAAACCGCATACACGCGGCAAAACGATGCGATTCAGGTTGTTGAAACACCAGAATCCGCATATGAGTTCATCCCATGCACTCAGAAGAGGGCGCGGTAGGCTCCGATTTACCACGAGATTACAATATTGGACCGTGGGATTTCGGCGCAGACTATACAACAGAAGGTCTTCCATCGTCTCCTCGTAAATATCATCCCAATATTCGGAGGTCTCCGTACTGAAAAAATCCCGTGCACATTCCACCTCCAGCTCGGGTCCCATGATACACCGAAATTCCAACATATTAAATCGCGTCTGCGCAAATACCTGTAGGGCGCGATCAGGAAAGCGATTGCCCGCTCCCCAAAACAAGCGGACGATTTGATCCGTAATGGCCGCCAATTGACCCCGCGACCAGGGGAGATTCGTGTAGGGATTTTTGGGTTGCTGCGGACTCGTCATTGCCAGTGTTTGGAATCGCAGGGCCTCCACAATATTCCGGTGAATGGTATTCACGTGGAAACAGTAGCGGGAGCGCGATGACCAGTCGTATACTGTAACCCGCCAGGATGGCGGCACGGGTTCCATGGTTCCAACATCTCCCTCCGCCCCCACCAGACGCCGATCCATTACGTGCCGGCGCCAGGCCAAAAGGACGCGGCGCACCGCCCAGCGCACGCGTTGATTGGTCCGAAACCAGGCTTCCAACTGGTCCGCTGCAACGGGGCGGTGATTCCATATATCGGGTACGGTTCCCGCCACATAGGGAGGGACGGGCGGAAGGGCGATAGGAACGGCGAGGACGGATGTTGGAAACACGGGTATGCGCAGGCCCTCAATATAGGATAACCAGGCTCCCAATTTACGGGGCCATGACATATCTCGGTGTACCCAATTGGCCGTCGGATTGAAGTTGTCGGGCCAATAAACAATGGGAATGCCTTGTGGTGGTGGTGACCATTGCATCGTTTCGTTTTCGTTTTCTTTGGTGATAACTATTTAGGTTCCTGTACGAACGAGGGAAATGAGCAGGGTTCCCGTACGTTTCCATTCAAGGGGCGCGGCCCCCCATTCCGCTTTTAGGTCTTCAAAAATGGCCTGGGCCTCCGTGACCAATTGGTGGCGCTGCTCGGCAGGGGGTAGAGGGGGCAAGGGTACATCCGGTTTTCCCAGATGGTCATTGACCGCGTTATGGAATGCGTGGAGTTTGCCGCGGATTTCCTGGCGTACCTGGGCCGCCGTGAGACGATTCCAACCCTTGGGCATAAATGTGTGGCGGGTCCAATAATCGGCCATATGTTTCTGGCATTTCTGACACGGGAGTGTAACGGCGGTAAGACGCATGAAGGAATTCCAAAGGGGATATATATCGGTGCGGTCACTGAGATCGGCGAGGATATGTAGGAGACGCCAGACACGCGGTCCCCACGTCTGCGGTGCAAACGCCATTGCCATTTGTTGTATCGTGCAAAAAGTTGAATGCGCAAATAACGAGGTGATCGTGCCCATGACCCATGCATGACCCATGTCAACGCTTCAAACACGTATTCCGGCGTTTCTCTGGAACGCCCTTCAAGACGTCTTCTATGAACAAGATGTCACCTTTCTGAAAGCCCTCGCACCCCACGTTGGTGTCTCGTTACCCGAATTAAAACGTTCCATTCTCGGGGCGCGCGGGGCACTTACTACGATTCATGTTGGAAATACGGATGCATGGTGGGAAACCCAACTCTGTCCCCTCATGTGCCGCGACGAGGCGGGTATTTGGCGACAATGCGGCCATTATCGGGAGGGAACCGGATTTTGCCGGACTCACCATAATTTCTGGCAGCCCAGTGCCACTCTGAAACACAGGGACGATCCCTGGTTTCAGAAGGTTGTACGTCGCGTCCCCTGGCGATATGAGGATGCCGTGGTATGGGTATCACCCGCTGGCGATGCGATATATGAAGACGGCTCGGCACTGGAAGGAGTGCTCATATGCCCCCAATCCGGTATAGCGCGACCGGCGGATTGGTCGTCTACTACTGCTGAGGAGGAGGTACACACATGACGGGCTGTTGGTTTTTTGCGGTTTCGGGGGCCATGGAGCCGACGACTTGTAGGATATCGGGGAGCTTACCGGTTCCGCAGGCATCAAGGAGATGCCAGTATCCAATACCCACACCACCGCCCACCAGGAGTCCAACAAGCCATCCCGCCATCGTCTCGCATCCCGTGAAAAATCGCAGTAATACGAGGGCGAGGAATACGAATCCCACAATTGCCGTGGAAATGGAGAATGCCCTACGCGCGGAAACGAGTTTAGGGTCCACACCCTGCTTGGGTTCACGGGTGGCCACACGGATGGAATTGTAAATGGAAAAGATGGCGAAGAACGACGTGGCAGATAACCAGTAGGACGGTAGAGCAATAACATTACCGTTACCCGTTAAACTGCCGAAGAAATCCTTGGCATCCTTGGCATCCGGATTCGCCTTAAATCCCACAAAACACTTCTGGTAATCGGCGCCGTTAATCTGGAGTTGGGGTTTCCAGGACTCCAATTGCGGTAGGGAGATAAGAAATCCGACTACCTTTTGGAGGGCAGCAACAATAAAGGCGGTCAAAATGAGACCGAGGGCCATCCAAATAAGCGGTAAATATCCGAGGAGTGACCCCAGAATCAGGGACCCCATAAACAGAATATTGGGGAGGTCATGATATGATGAATATATGAATTTACGTACTTCCGAAAATACGACGTCCATCTCCTTATTTGTGTCGGCGGTTCTTTATTGATTCGCGTCCTTCACGGGTCGCTCACAGACGTAAATGGGCTGTCCATCCGCCGCCTTGTTCCGAATAAGGGGGAGACCCAACACATTCGTGGCGCGTCTATCGGTGGCCCATGCGGTGAGCATCACGAGGCCCACACCGATGACGAAGCCCGCCAGGAGTCCCATGGAAATACTCATGAATCCCTCGCATTCCGCCTGAATGCGGTAAATCATGACGAGGAGGAGGAGAACTGTTAGGATGATGAGACCCGCCGTTGTGGCCGCTTTTTTCTCGGGAACCGCCGCGAGTTCCGTGGCATACAAGGACGGTAGGGCACCAATCCAACCCGCCATGAAGCCCATGAAGGTGGAATAGTAGGAGGGCCAACCGTCGGTGCGTGTTGAGAACACGGTATTTTGCACGGTTTTAAAGAGTGTACTGTACGTGGCACCGGGAAACCGGCCCGCGCACCGGTCATAATTGGCGGGATTGTAGGTCATGTTGGGAATGTAGGTCTGTGTGAAGGCGGCGAGACCCTTGTGTATGAAATTGAGGAGGAGCATACCCGTGCCGAACACGGCGAGGGGGGGCGATTGGAAGAGGAGGGAGAATAGGAGTGTGGACGATAGGAGGACATCCGGTAAAACTTGAAGATTGTATTTAAATCCTTCGGTCGCAAAAGCAATTAAGGACTCGCCTTGGGCTTTTATTGTTCGTTCTGGAGCACTTGACATGGGAATTCCCTCTTTCTACAAGCACTTGATACAAACAATTCGCGGTATAACGACTCGCGAAAGGGCCGTAAAACCCCAGGTCTTTGCGCTGGATTTGAACTGCGCCATATATCATTGCGCCCGTAACCCCGCCCTTGCGGATTATACCGCTGCGAACCGCGTGGCCTGGGAAGACCGGCTCATCCAACACGTCCTCCGTTATATTCGGGATATGACGGCACTCGTGGCACCCACGGAAACCGTGTATATTGCGGTGGACGGTGTGGCACCGATGGCAAAAATTAAGCAGCAACGGGCACGCCGCTTCAAATCGGCTATCCTCGCGGCCGAAGAGGCCGCCGTGAAAGCCGCGGCACTTGGTGGCGCAGCCGCAGCCGTTGCGGAGACTATTGCTGCCGAACGTTGGAATACGAATGCAATTACACCTGGTACGGCGTTCATGGCACGTCTCGGCGTGGCCCTGAGAGGTCTGCGTATTGCCGGACTCACGGTCATCGCCTCACCCGCCGATGAAGCGGGTGAAGGGGAACAGAAGATCATGGCATGGTTGCGGCAGCAGCCCTCCGTCAAGGATACCGTTGTATACGGCTTGGATGCGGACTTGATTGTGTTGGCCATTCTGGAACACGCCCGCACCGGTGGTGTAGCCACCGTGGACCTCTTTCGCGAGGAAACGGAATTCGGCGGTGGCGTCAAACGGGACGCCCTGGGTGCCGAACAATACCTGTACTTACAGACCACGCCGTTGGCGGCGGCCCTCTACAATACCTGGGCTCCCAACAAATCCGTCTCGCCCTCTTCGTTTCTGCGGGACTTTGTGGGAATTATGAACCTGATGGGGAACGACTTTGTGCCCCACGGAATGGCCCTTAAAATTAACGACGAGGGGATTGAGCACGTGTTGGAAGCCGCGAAACGCCTCACGACACCCCTGACGAAGGAGGATGGCACATATGATGCGGGAGCACTGGCGACACTGTTGGAAGTCCTGGCGGCCCAGGAAGAGCGATGGATACTGCGGGGTATCCGACGGAAGCTGGAGGCACGCGTGGGTGCTTGCGCCACAGCCAAGGACCCTGTGGCAAGGGCGCTGGCCGCCATGAACGACCGGCCGGTGCAATGGGCGGCCGAAGCCTGCCTCGTGGAGCCGCGACGCGTGGCGGACGCCGAGAAACCGGCGTTGTTCCTACGCGATGGGTGGAGGGACGTTTATCGTGCAGAGGCGTTGGAGGGGGCGGATGTTGGTGCTGCGGTTACCGCCTATTGCCAAGCCTTGGCCTGGACGATGGCCTACTATATTGGGAAACCCGTAGATATGACGTGGTACTACCCGTGGCATTTGCCGCCACTTCTGGGGGACGTGGCTTTGGCACTAAGGAAAGGGGGTAGAGGCGGCGAGAGCTTGTTGGAAACTCCGGTACCTGCTCCGAATGCCGTGGATCTCACACCGGTTGAACAGCTGGCCATGGTCCTCCCGGTTACATCGTTTGACCTGCTACCGGCGGAGATGCGCGACCTACCTACGAAGATGCCCTGGGCGTGGCCAACGGCGTGGCCGGTGTTTTCACTGGGACGCCGGTTCCTGTGGGAGTGTGAGCCGCGGATTCCGTTGGTGCGACCAGGGCAAATTCGTGCGGCGCTTCAAAAATCTTAATACTCTTTAAAACAATGCCCCGAAAAACTAGAAAAGTGCGGAAAGAGAGGAGGACACGAACACGTATATTTCGCGGTGGAAATGGAAATGGAAATAGTAAATTATTTTTTAATTCCAAATTATTTGAGAAGGATTTTAAGCCCAAATTGATGAATTTGATGGTTGTGAGTGATGAATTTATAAACAATGACGCAATGTTTAGTAAAATAGAAGAACACATCAAATCATTAATGAAAGATGAAGATGTATTAGAAATTCTGAACAGTAACAACAGCAACAGCAACAGCAACCGTAACAGCAACAGCAACCGTAACAGTAACAGTAAAAGCAACAGCAATAACGTTACTGGC
>JACCDX010013735.1_pt1 | contig 10000 bp, 11 predicted proteins | sample 7449681 | NCBI WGS metagenome assembly JACCDX01 (sample SAMN15323450, study PRJNA562643) | freshwater metagenome | isolation source: river surface water | place: USA:Blue River Watershed | collected 2017-08-18
ATAAATGTTTTTTAAAAATGAAAGTATTAATAGTATTATTATTTTTATTAATATCCAATATTAACTTTTCACAAAATTGGATATCACCTGGGCAAACTTGGTTTTTTGTAGGACCAATGATACATTTTAATTTTGGTGGTGGTGAACATCATTTGAGTTTAGCATTAGAAGGATCTTATTGGAGATACGCATTTACAAATCCAAATGCACCATTTATTGGAGCTGATGCTGGTATTGAATATGAATTTGGTGGGAAGTTTAGAGTATATGGAGAAGGACAAGTTGGTGGTATATTAGGGTTATCAGCTGGTCCTGTTTTAGAATTTGAAGATGGTAATAGTCGTTTAGGAATACAATCTTCTTTATGGTTTTGTTTCATTGCAGGAGTTGATATGAGGTGGCGATATACAGATGGAAATTATTGGTCGCCGGGAGTTTTTGGTAAGATTCCAATACACAATTAATAAAAAATTATTATCTTTATAGAATAAAAAATAAAAACAAAAAAATATATTATGTTTAATCCAAATTCACTTTTTTACACAGACGGATATAAAATCGGTCACAAAGCAATGTTAGCAGAAGGTACTGATTACCTTTACGGAACATGGATTCCAAGATCTACAAAACACGCACCTAAAGGAATTACTAAAATTGTTTCTTTCGGTCAACAATTAACTTGGCGTTGGATCCACGATGAATTCACTGAAAACTTTTTCAACAAACCTTTAGAAGATGCTTTATCTTTTGTTAAAGATATGAGTATGTATTTAGGTATGGACTTTAATGGAGATCACTTCATTGCTCTTCATAAATTAGGTTACCTACCAGTTAGAGTAAAGGCTTTACCAGAGGGTATTGAAACTCGTACAAATGTCCCACATATGACATTTAGAAATACGGTTAAAGGCTTCGCATGGTTAACTCTTTTCTTAGAAACTATTGTTTCTTCATTAGCTTGGAAACCAGCAACATCAGCATCAATTGCTCTTCAATACAAAAGAAACCTTGTTAAATGGGTATTGAAAACAGATCCTTCAAATGCTTGGTTAATTCCTTTCTTAGCACACGATTTCTCAGCACGTGGTTTAGACCCTTGGACTATGGTATCATCTGGATTAGGACATGCTACATCATTCAGAGGTTCTGATACACTTGTAGTTATTCCAGCAGCTCGTTACTTCTATGGGGAATCTAAAGATGAAGTAGCAATCAATTCGGTAAATGCTTCTGAGCACTCTGTATCAACAACAAAAATCTTTACAGTTGGTGAGAAACAAATGTTGATTGATTGGATGAATGAATTTGATAAGGGTATCTTATCAGTAGTAATGGATACATTTGATATCACAAGAGTTGCTAAACCAGGTGAAGGTGGTTATTGTTTCGACTTGAAAGACCAAATTTTATCTCGTGATGGTAAATTGGTTATTCGTCCTGACTCTGGTGATCCAGTTGAAATCATCTGTGGACACGGAAGAACTGAGTTGACTGATAATGAGAACAGAGCATTCTATCCAGAGTTTTACACAAAAGGTTTGATTGAATGTTTATGGGATATATTTGGTGGAACTATCAACGAAGAGGGATATAAAGTCCTTGATCCACACATTGGGGCAATCTATGGTGACTCTATTACAATTGACCGTCAAGTTGAAATCTATGAAAGATTATCAGCTAAAGGTTTCGCAGCAACAAACATCGTGTTAGGAGTAGGTTCATATACTTACCAATATAACACACGAGATACTTTTGGTTTCGCAGCCAAAGGAGCTTGGTTCGAAGAGAATGGTGTTGAGCACGATATCTTTAAAGACCCTATCTCTGATGATGGTACTAAGAAATCTTTAAAAGGACTTATCGCAGTCTTTGAAGAAGATGGTGACCACATAGTACAAGCACAATGTACTAAAGAAGAAGAGAATAGTGGTATTTTACAAACCATCTATGAAGATGGGAAATTCTACAATGAAACGACTTTAACCATCATACGTGGGAAGTTAGAGGATCTTGTTTCCAAAGACCAAGTAGAATTAGTGTAATTCTTTAACAAAAAACCCGTTCGATTTGAACGGGTTTTTTTATTTTTTACTTAACAATCTGGACATCTTTCTCTACCATTACCTTCACATTCAGGACATTCTATATCAGCATTGCCGTCACATCTTGAACAAGTTATATTACCACTACCTTCACAATCACTACAAGTCATATCACCATCACCTGAACAATTCTCACATTCTGATTCACCATCTTCTCCTCTACCTGATCCATCACACATTGAACAAGTTTCTTGTCCACCACCCCTACAATTTTCACATTCGGTTTCACCATCTCCATCACATTTCCAGCAAGTTATTTCACCACCACCTCCACATCTCGAACAATCAATATACTCTTCACCACCACAAGTTTCACAACCTTCTTCTTCGCCGTTAGTTCCATCAGTTTCATTTAAAGTATATTCACCACCATAATTATTTAAATTAGAATTATGAGGCGTATAATTAGCAAGTGTATCAATATAAGGATAGTATTCGAATGAATTATATTCTAACGTAACATTCAATATCTCAATATTTGTGTCTTCTCCATTTAACAAGAAACCATGTTTACTAAAGTCTTGATTTCTTTTATAAATAAAACCATTTTTCTTAGCAAACTCTTTAAACAACTCTTCATCTTGTGAGTTATTTACATATATTCTATCCATAAATGGTTTACCTTCATAATCAGATAAACTTTTTCCTATCGCATCCCCATATTTAATATCTGTCCAAAGAAGTGCTCTACCTCTTATTTTCTCGGGATCTTTTTCTGAAAGTAGAATAACCATTGAAACTTGATTTGGATTTTTGACATAAATATCTAAATACTTTTGACATCTTTCATATCTCATACAAGAACTACCTAATGTGTGGTTAGAACTTTCATAGTTATCTTCTAAATAATAATTTCTTATATCTTCACCTTTAACTATTTTGAAATCTTTAAATATATTTTCTCTTTTAGATTTAACCGCATTATTAAACTTTATAACAAAGTCTTCTAATTCAGATGGGTTAACTTCTTGTCCAGATTTTTTAAGTAAACTTTGAATAAGTGAACCAACTCTAACTTCTTGTGGTGTAACAGCCTTCTCACCAATTTGAAGACCTTGATCTTCAATAATAAGATCAATATTTTCTCCATTTAAATTAAATCTTATGTGATAAATTTTACGACCAGTGCCAATATAATATTTTAAAGTATTTGGTATTTCTTGACCATTATAACTATCAGTTTTTATTTCGTCAATAATAGTAGCTTTTTGGTTTCTTTGTAATAACTCCCACCAAATAATATAACCGTTTTTTATATTTGGTTGTTCAAGTAATTTAGCAAATGATGGAAATAATCTCTTTGATAGCTCAGAGTAAGATGCTCCTATATTTACTATAACACAAGAGTTTTTAGACTTTTTATCAGATTTAAATGATACAAAGTTTTCTTTATCAGAAAGGTCGATGTAATTAGTATCTACATCAACATCAGTTTTATAAAGTTTTAGGATTTTTTCAGCAATTGGATTTTTTAAGTTAAAAAGAGTTGCTAAAAAATCTTTAGAGAATATCATATTGGCTTCAAGCAAGAGTTCCAATTTACTCTCATTTAAAAAATTATTATATCTTAAAATTTTACTCATAGAGTATATATAAAAATCTTTAACTTAAAAAATATTTCTCATATAATAATTATATAATTATATTTGTAATATGAGTAAAAAAATATCTCTGGACTTTGATAGCACGCTTTCTCGAAAAGATGTTCAGAAATACGCAAAAGAATTAGTAGATAGTGGTTATGAAGTTTGGATAGTTACTTCTCGATGTTCTAATGAATACGCACTATCTAAAGGTTGGCATTGGGTAGAAAATCAAAATCAGAAGTTATATGATGTTGCTGAATCTGTTGGAATACCAGTAGAGAGAATTGAATTCACAAATCATGTTGATAAGATTCAATTCTTAAAGGATAAAGGGTTTATATTTCATTTAGATGATGATGTGGATGAATTAATGGCAATCATTGATAGTGGTGATTCTTGTAAGCCGGTAAATGTAGAACATTTTGAGTGGTTAGAAAGTTGTAAAGAAATATTAAAAAAATTGTAGATGATATTAAACTTTTTCTTATATTTGTAAAAACAAATGATATGAATAAGTGTAAAATTCTTAAAAATAAAAACAAGTATCCGAGAAGATATAGAAAAGAAATGAATTTTAATGATTATTTAGAATCATTTTTAAAAGATTTAAATATTTACTTAATTAAATAGTTATGGTTTATTATGTTAAGAATGGTGTTCTTTACACCGCTGATTATATTGGAGCTGCTGCTAAAAGAATCATTGGAGATAATATTTCAACTGCATTCTTAAATGAATCTAATAAAACATTTGTTATAACTAGAACGAATGGTTTGGTTGAGGTTATAAATGGAAATGGTTTAAAATTGAGAAGTATTTTCAATGAGGGTTTAGAAGCTAGATTTGAAGGTAATGATATTTTGGTTAGAGAAAAAAGTGGAAGAACCACTTTACGATCTCTATCTGGATTGGTATTAAAAAGTATTGGGTAATGATTTCAATTGATGATAAAAAAATAGAATGCTCTGTTCATATCATATATACAGACAATCCATCTAATATTAGACGATTTGGTGATAGATATGAACTAATGAGTAGAAATATACCAGGTGGTGATAATTGTTATTTGGAATTTAGAATTTTAGATAAAGTTATAGCAACATCTAGTTTAGATGAATATCCGAATATTGGTATGGATTTTATATGGAGTTGGGTAAAAAATCCAAATATAACTTCTGTTGTTGTTGCATATAATTCAAGTGGAATTAAAGTAAATAATGGATCGGTTGTTGTTTCACCATCTACAAATAGTTATACAGAATCTGATTTAGTTGATGCTATCAAATATGCCCTATCTTTAAATGAAGTAGATCTAAATGAAAGAATTAAATTAACATTGAATTGGCTTAAAAAATAATAATAATGTATGTATATAGATAGTGTTATGAATTACACTGGGTCCAAATTTAAACTTTTGGATCAAATATTACCTGAATTTGATTATTCTAAAAAAACCTTCATAGATTTATTCTGTGGAGGTGGTTCCGTATATATAAATGTGTTAGATAAATATGATAAAGTTATTGCGAATGATATTATAAAGGAATTAATTGATATTCATAAATCTTTACTAACATCTGATGATATTATCGAATCGACAAAATTATTATGTCCGGGTAAGGATAACAAAGAAGGATTTTTACAACTAAGAGAAAGTTTTAATAAATCAAAGTCACCAAATAAATTATGGGCGCTTATGTTGAGTTGCACTAATAATATGATGAGATTTAATAATTCTTTTGAATTCAATCAAAGTTATGGTGATCGTGGTTGGAACGATTCAATTAATAAAAAGGTAAATATTTTTAAAAATCATATTAGAGAATTTAAAGATAAAATTGAATATAATTCAATCAATTTTAATGATGTTGATATACAAAGTAATTCTTTTGTTTATATAGATCCACCATATGGTTATATAATTAAAAATGGTGCTATGGGTAATAAACAAATATCAGAAGCTGGTTATAATTGTTATTGGTCTAAAGAAGATGAAATTAATTTATATAACAAAGTTAAAAATATTCATAATTCGGGTTCTTCCTTTATGATTTCAGGTGTTTTAGAACATGGTGGTGAAAGATCTTGGATTTTAGATAAATTAATTCAAGATGGATTTTCTCATAAAGAATTAAATTTTAATTACAATGGTGTTTCTAAAAAAGGAAATAAGAACACAAAAGAGATAATAGTTAAAAATTATTAATATGATAAAAGAAAAGTTAGATGAATATTTAGAATTTGATTCTAATCTCTTATTTAATAGGACTCCAATTGAGGAATATAGTATAAAATTAAAAAGATTAGTTCGTATCTTTGGTGGTGCGATACGAGATATTATTGCTGGTCAACCAATCAACGATGTTGATATATTAGTTGGAGCTCAATCTTCTAAATTAGTTGAGTTAACCTTAAAAGAAGCGGGTTATACTTATATGAAAAGTTTAGCACCAAAAGATCTTTCTTCTGTTTACACACACCTCCAAATTATTAACGAACCTAAAACTTGGATTAAAGGAACTAAAATAGTTCAATTGATTAAACCAGTTATTAAAACTACTGATTTAAGATACTATGAAATGGGTTTTGTTGATCTTATTCAGAACGTTGATATTAGTTCATGTGGTGTTAGTTGGGATGGTGTCCACTTATATGAGAATTTTCCGAATGCGATAGCACATTGTCAAAATCTTAGTTTTTATATAAATAAAATGGCTAAAATGTATTCAATACAGAGATCCAGTTTAAGACGATATAAATTTATTGAAAGGGGTTGGAGAGAAATTGAAATGAATGACGCTGCTGTTGCAAGAGATCAAAGAATTGATAATTTATTAGGTGATAAACCAGCAATTGAATTCGTATCTGAATTACCAAAAGGTGTTTATAGTGGTTCATTTAAAGATAATAATGGATTTGATCTTTTACCTTTTTAATTAAAAAACAAATTAAAAAATTAATATATAATAAAGAATGAAGAAACCCTTTAAGAGAATAGAACCAAAAAGAAAACACAAAATTAATTTAGAGATAGCATCAGTTGATGTTAGATTAATTGGTGATGGTGAACCAATTGTTATTTCAAGGAATGATGCTATTAGAATGGCTGAAGATCAAGATAAAGATTTAATTTTAATTAATGAAAATCAAAATCCACCAATTGTAAGAATTGAAGATTATAATAAATTTATTTATAATCAAGAAAGATTAGAAAAAGAGAAAAAGAGAAATACAATTAAATCAAATTTAAAAGAAATTCAATTATCTGTTAATATATCGGATCATGATTTAGAAACAAAATCTAAAAAAGGAAGAGAGTTTTTAAATGATGGTGATAAAGTAAAAGTTGTTATTTCACTAAAAGGTAGACAAAAAGCATCACCAGAAAGAGGTGAATTAGTTATGTTAAAGTTTGCTCAATCAGTTGAGGATTTTGGTACTCCAGAAGCACTTCCTAAATTAGAATCAGGAAAGTGGTTAATGATTTTGAAATGTAAAAAGAAATAACTATTTTTACTCAATGAAAAATATTCTTTTACTATTTGGTTTTTTTATAGGAGCAATAGCTGGTATTGTAGTTTGTAAACTACAAAGTTTGTTTGATCTTCAAAAGAAACACAAAATATAAGTAACTATATATCATGATGTTACATGATATTAATTAAAAAATAATTTTTTAGGAATTTAGTAAATAAATTACTATATTTACATTTCAAATCTATATTTATGAGTGATATTAAATTATTTACGTTTAGAGGAGTTCCTGTAACTCTCAGCCTTTGGTTTTTCTTGTTATTACCACTGGTAGGTTTTCAATTTGGTGTATTTATTTCAGCATTTATTGCTATCCTAATACATGAAATGGCACATACATTTATGGCTCAACATCTTGGGTATGGTGCTTATGGTATTAATATTGGTTTGTTTGCTGGTCAAGCACAAGTTGATAGTAATATGCACACACGAGATAATATCAAAGTAGTTGCTGCTGGTCCATTAAGTAACTTATTATTAGCCATTATTGGTTTATTGTTGGGTATTGAAGTTTTCTTCACAGTAAATCTTTTTCTATTTATTTTTAATATATTACCAATCTATCCAATGGATGGTGGTCATATTTGTAAAGATCTCTTAATGTTGAATATGAGAAATCGTAGAAAGGCATTTCAATTGGCTATGAATATCTCACTTGTTACTTCAGTGCTTCTTTTTATATTTAGTATATCTATTGGTAGTATAATGGTTAGTGTATTTGCTTGTGTATTTGGTTATTATGCATTAAAAGAACTTGGATACATTAAATAAATATTAAATAAAAAAACCCACTCAATTTGAGTGGGTTTTAATTTTTTACATTCTATCAATTACTCTCATTAAGTAATCCAGTTTACCTAAAAGTTTTTGTAAATTTTCATCAAATTCACTATTTTCACCATAATATGAGTTAAAAGTAGATAAGAAACTACTAACTGTTCTACTAGGATCAGTATAACCAAAAATTTGTTTAATATATCTAATACTATAATAATTGCTAAATAATCCATTTCTATCACCCATCAAAGCGTTGTATATACCAGATATTTTAGAATAAATAATTTCAAAATCTTCAACACATTCAACATTCATTTTAGATACTTTTTCCCAAATTTTAGTACTAATTAAATTCATTTTATTTAAAAGTTCTAATTGAGCACTATAAAGTTTCTTTTCATTATCAGGGAATACATCTATTTTATTATTTAAATAAGCTACATATTCTTTAAATCTATTCTCTAATTTAGCACTCCAATCCTTATTTGATTCAAATACATCTCTAATTCTCATAGATATTTTATCAGATATATTTTTTTTAGTTTCATCATTTTCAGAAGTCATAAAATCCAATAGATATGAAATTGTATTTCTATATGAAGTAAAGTTTTTCTCTTCCATCATATAATACAATATGTATCTTCCACCAAAGAATCTAGGTAATTTCTTAACTAATTTATCAAAACCTTGTGTTATATCAACATTTGAAATAGCGTCTGTATATCTATCGATATTTGCTTTTTTAATATCTTTATCTGAAATACCAATTTTACCACCGATAACACCAGTTTTTCTTTCAGTTCTTTCATCTTTTATAGTAGAAAGATTTTTTGTACCTTCAGAAGCCATATCACTTTCAAATTGTTGGAAGTCAAATACAATAGCAAACTCAGCCTCATTTAAAAAAGATTTATTTAAACTCGATTCTAAACGAAATGATCCCCCTCCACTTTTTGGATAAGTAAATTGAACACCAACATTATAAAGAACATCATCTCTTTCTTCGATATCAGTTAGAACTTTAATACTACCTCTTTGTGTATTTATAGGAGCTGCACCAAAAATATATGGTAATTGACCTATATAAGATCCAAATTCTTTCCATTTAACACCAACAGGTCTTTGGTGTTTATAATCTAAAATATAATTACCAGAAGCAATATAAACTTTACCATCTCTATCTTTCCAGTAAGTCCCAATTGTTGTTCCACGAGGATCTCTCCATCTATAATTTGTAATATTCTCTATAGCAAGTTTAGTTTTACCAGAAACCAATTCATATTTCTTTTCAATCGCTTCTAAATCAGCCGTTACATTATGAGTTGTTGTATTAAACCAACTGTTAAATACTGCTTTAATCTCATCCGTAACATCAATTTGTTTAAATTGAGATACATCACTTTGATTAGCATGGTACAAACCATCAACTGCAGTTACTCCGATAAATTCACCTTTAGAGTTTAACCAAAATTTAAGATATTTTAATTGACCTGCTGGACTTACTTTACCAGTACCATTACAAACCGGACAATCATAATCTCTTGTTCTACCACTAGTTCCGTAAGCTTTCTTTAATTTACCACCGGTACAAATATCTCCAGGAACACCTTTACCACCTCTATTATTTGGATTACCAAAAGCTCCGATAGATGTTGCTTTACAATCAACTAAATCCATAGAAATATTTTTCTTAATTGCATCTTTATATGGTAGATATTCGAAGTATTTATCTGTAATAGCAGTTGACGGGACATCAATTTGTCCCGCAATTGCTCTAACATAGTTTGAAAGTTTTTCTTTACTCTCTTTACTTTTAATATAGTTAAAAACTTTATTAAGACTAGAAGATGCAAATGCCTCTAAAAGAGAAAAGTTTTCAAATAATTTTATATGTTTTAAATTTCTCATAGTACTAATCCAACTGTTTCTATTTTAACACCTTTTCTTTTTAGGTTAGTTATAAATTCTTTATTTTCTTTATCTGAAATTAAATCACCAGAA
>JACCDX010001585.1_pt1 | contig 9999 bp, 9 predicted proteins | sample 7449681 | NCBI WGS metagenome assembly JACCDX01 (sample SAMN15323450, study PRJNA562643) | freshwater metagenome | isolation source: river surface water | place: USA:Blue River Watershed | collected 2017-08-18
CAAATCCGGGTTAATTGCCAACCTAAACTCAAGTCAAAATTCCAAGACTCGTAAAAAGTTCTTATGCTTGGGAGAAGATGCATAACCATTTTTTTGATGTTTTGATCCCTTTGACTTTTGGGAATTGTCGAATGAAATTTCACCCCGCCATGGAATGGGGTATTTTGAAAAATATTCGTTGCAAAAAAGTATTCTCCACCGAAAATTGGTAAAAACTGGCAGGTCTTTTTCTGATCATATTCATCCACGGCATATTTTTTTATTTCTTCACAGAAATTTCCTAAACTAATCCCACCGTACTGTTGGGAGGAAGACAAGGCTTTGGTGTCTGCAAATGTTTTGGTAAGGATTATAAAAAAGAAAAATGTAATGATAATGCTCAAACATCGACGACTCAAAAGATTAGGTGAGATATAATTTTTTTTCATGATTCTTCAAAAAAAATAAAATTAACGTTGGTATATTTTCAAAAAAACTCCTTTCTATAATGTCAAAGAGTACGATAAAATAAAAGAAACTTTTTCTATAAATTTGATTGTATGGGTGAGTACAGGAGTAATTTTCTATGAATTCAAAAACTGCATTTGAAGTAAAACTCGAAGAAAAGCTAGGGCAAGTTCCAAAACACTTTATACCCAGTGATCCTCGTTTTGGCTCTGGCCCAAGTTTAGTTCCTATGGATTTTCTCACGAAACTGCTTAACGAAGGACCACATTTTTTAGGTACCAGTCATCGCAAACCGAAAGTAAAAAATCTTGTCAAAAGTATTCAAGAAGGCCTCTTAAAATATTTTCAATTGGACCCCAATGAGTATTTAGTGGTTCTTGGAAATGGTGGTGCAACACTCCTTTTCGACATGCTCCCTCTAGGGCTAGTTGATAAAAAGGCGATTCATTTCACTTGTGGAGAGTTTTCAGAAAAATGGTTCCTCGCTTCTAAAAATGTTCCTTGGATCGAAACTATTCAATATTCTGTTCCCTATGGGGAAGGCATAAATGGCGATTTGAAAGATGGGGCAGACGTCATCGCTGTGACCTTAAATGAAACATCCACGGGTGTTCAGTTGAGTCAAATCCCCAATGTACGATCAAATCCCGATGTGCTCCTCATGGTGGATGCCACTTCTGGTGGTGGCCAATGCCCTATTGATGTGAATCAGGTGGATGTTTTTTTCTTTGCACCTCAAAAAGTATTTGCTTCCGATGGAGGACTTTTTGTGGCCATCATGTCCAAAAAAGCCCGTGAACGGGCAGAAAAAATTTATAAAAATAAAAATCGATACATTCCCGATATTATGAATTTTAAACATGCAATTTCTAACTCCGAACAGAATCAAACATACAATACTCCAGCCTTGGCAACCTTGTTTTTTATGAATGAACAAATCAAAGCCATGAATGAATTTGGTGGTTATCAAGCTGTGATCAATGAATCAAAACGAAAAGCAAAATTACTGTATGATTGGGCTGAAGCAAAACCGTATTTACGTCCCTATGTGCAAAATTCTGAATTTCGTTCCATTGCTGTCTGCACGATTGATGTGGATGATCAATACAATGTGGATGAACTGATTAAAGCATTGGAAAAGAAAAAATACGTCTATGGAATTGATGGTTATCGAAAACTCGGGCGCAATCAATTGAGAATTTCTCTTTTTCAAAACATTAGTTTTGATGATCTCGAAAAACTTACCAACTTACTTTCTTATTTGATTGAGTAAGTTATACTGATCGGATTTTAGTTTTCAAGTGCGTTCAGTTAATCATCGATTCGGTCCTCATTTTTATTTTGAGGATCAATTTTATAATTTTGAAAAAACTCTGCCTTAAATTCTAAGAATCGATTTTCAAGAATGTATTTTCGAGCTGTTTCTGCCATATTTTTGTAAAACTGAATATTATGAGTGGTTGCTAAAATTTGTCCAAGGATTTCATTGGAATCAAAAAGATGTTTGATGTAACTACGAGAAAAATTTTTGCAAGTATAACAGCTGCAGCTCACGTCGATGGGATAAAAATCTCGCCGATAGTTTTGATGGCGAATACGAATTTTTCCACGACTGGTGAAGAGTGTCCCACCCCGGGCAAATTTTGTCGGGATAATGCAATCACTCATATCAATACCATTTTCCCATAGCATAATGAGATCTTCTGGATTCCCAATGCCCATGGCATAACGAGGTTTATCAACGGGCATTTTTGGTGCAGTGAAGGAGATAATTTTTTCCATCCATTCTGCGCCCTCACCAACAGACACACCACCGATGGCATACCCTGGTAAATCTCTCGCCACTACTTCCTTCAAGCATTCCTCTCTGAGATCATTGTAGACAGATCCTTGAATGATTCCAAACAATGCTTGCTTGGGGTTGTTCCAAGTTTGGATGCAGCGGTCGAGCCACCGATGGGTTCGGTCCATGGAATTTTTTGTGTATTCGCGAGTTGCGGGGTAGGGGATGCATTCATCAAAGGCCATCATGATGTCAGAACCAAGATTTTGTTGGATACCTATCGATGTTTCAGGAGAGAGGAGTATTTTTTTATTTTTTTGATCAAAAAATTCAGCCCCTTCTTCACGAATACTTTTCTTTTGCAGAGAAAATACTTGAAAGCCGCCTGAGTCGGTAAGAATAGGCCTCGGCCAATTCATAAATTTATGCAAACCTCCGGCTTTTTTTATTAAGTCACTTCCCGGTGTAAGGTGTAAGTGATAGGTGTTGGATAAAATAATTTTTGTATCTAAATCTTCTAAAACTTTTGGTTGTAATGCCTTGATGGCACCATGAGTACCCACTGGCATAAATACAGGGGTGGGAATTTCGCCGTGAGGGGTGGTGATGATTCCGGCGCGAGCTTTTGAGTTTTGATCTTGATGGATGAGTTTAAATTGGAAATGCTCTTTCACTGCATCAGTAATTTTGGACATGATTATTCCTTTTGAATTCTTGATCTAATCGTTTTTGTCAGTATAGGTTGCTTTCATAGAATTTTTCTAAGAAATTCTTTACAACAATGAGATTCGATTTATTCTAATAAGTATAACGTTATTTTTTAAAAAGGGAAAAGCTATGGCCATGGCCAAAAAAAAATTTTTTCGATCCTCTCTCAATTTTTACTTTCATCAAACTCAAAAAATTGTTTATTCCACTTTGGTGTTGAGTACTCTTTGTTTAGGGCAACAATCCATTCATGCTTATGATGTTATTGATCGATTTAAGTTGATTGACGATAAATTAAAAACGGAAAATATGCTACGCCCCTTGGGCCACGATTTTTTAATAGATATCAATGCTTCATTGAATAAAAATGTTTTAGATTTTATCGACGATGTTGAAAAGGCAGCCAATACCACGGGTGATACCAATGCAAAGCTTGCTGCCGCCAATGTGGTGTTGACCAAATATGATAAAACAGAACAAACTGCCAAAGTAAATTTTAATTTAGGTATCCCCATATTTTCGTTCACTACGGGAAACACCACCATAAAACCAAATTTGCGTGTCTCTGCAGATTTTGGAACCAATGTTGGAGTGCGATCTGAAATTCTCGACATCAATACGATTTTAGATTTATTTTCCGATGACATACCCGATTCTTTAGAGTCGGCCATTAGAGGATCTACATTTTTAAGTGACTGCGCTGCAGCCACCACCGATGGCTCACCTTACGGAGCGAACAATTGTGATATTATTCAATACTGTAAAAATGGATCCACCTCAGTATTCCCTATTCCTGCGAAAGCGTACTGTGCGACTCAAGCTGAAGGAAAATATATTATTCCGGCCAATGGACAGGCCGTTCCCAATTTAGCCCTTTTTGCACGCCTCGATGTCAAAGCAGGTCTTTACAATAATTTCACTTCGGGAGAGCACTATTTTGGTCATCTGAATATCTATGGATTACACCGTACAGACATATTCCAGTTAGTCACGTCATCTCTTATCGCTTCAGGGCAAAAAATTGATTTACCAGAAAAAGAAAATTCCGAAGTGACTTTGCAAACTGATATGAAATTTGGCTATAAAAATTCCAATTACACGGCATCCTTGGGTGTTGAGGAAATTAAAATCACGCGTTTGAAAGATCGAGATGCCGCTTCTAAAGCGCAATCTTATGGGTATGATCCTTTAATACGTTTTCATGCAGACGCCAACTACAGACTGTCAATTTTAAGCTTACAGCCATTTTTAGGTGTTCATAAACGTTCGGGCTATGGATTTGGCGACGGAGCATATCTCGGTGCCGATTCTGGAATGTATGTATGGGGAGATCGGTTAGGCCTAATGCTTCGTGGGATGGTGGATAAGCAGTACTTCACACTCACACCCAGACTTCGGTTGTGGTTTATGCAGCTGGAATACTCTGCAAAAGCTCCAATGAAATCCACAGATGGTGATGTGAAATTATCTGCTATTCATTCAATTGATTTTCGATTATTCTTTTAGGTTTTATGAAAACCACAAAAAATTTAAAAAGCTTAAAGAATTTCCAAGACTATTTTGAAAATCAAGAATTAATCCAATATTTTGAAGAGCATAAAATTCTTGAACTTACTGACGTACAAAAAAAAATTATTCCAGATTTTAAATTGGGAAAAAATTTAGACATCGTTGCGCCTACGGGATCTGGAAAAACCTTGTCCTACTTACTCCCTCTCTTTGAACTTTTAAAAATTGACGAAGAATTTCAAGCGACATTTGATCGCCCTGAATTTGAAAAAAATCAAGGAAAGTTTGGTGCCCCACGGGCGGTGATTATTACACCCACAAGAGAATTGGCAACCCAAGTCTTTACGGTGGCAAAAAGTCTATCGCATTTTTTAAAATTAAAAATTCGAAAATTTGTAGGTGGGGATAAAACTCCACAATCACAACAGCTACAACGTTTGGAAATTGATGTGGTGATCAGCACTCCAGGTCGTCTCAGCGAGGCTCTTAAAAAGAAGGAGCTCAATGTTAAATTCACCAAATACTTCATTCTCGATGAAGCAGATCAATTGTTAGAAATGGGTTTTCATAAAGAATTAGAAAATATCTATCATTCTATGGATCACTCTTTAGTGCATTTAGCGTTACTCTCGGCAACAAGGCCTGATCGTTTTGTAGAATTTCGCAACAAAGCTTTTAATAAACATCAATTCCATTTTTATGAAATCTATGGGCTGAATAAAGTTCATACTCATGTTAAGTCTTTCAATGTATTTGTGCATGAAAAAGAAAAATTGGAAATGCTCCAAACACTTCTTGCCAATGAAGCCAAAGGAAAAGGTGTTGTTTTTGTCAACCAACAAAAATCCGTATCCAGTGTTCTCGAATTTTTAGTTAAAACTTTTCCCCAATGGAAATTTTTAGGACTTCATGGAGAGTTATTGCCAGAAGAGCGCTCAAAAATTCTCAAAGAATTTGTTCATAAAAAAGTGATTCTCGTTGCCACTGACATCGTCGCTCGAGGAATGGATGTTCCAGATTTGCGTTGGGTTGTGAATTTTGATTTACCTTTTGAAGCCATCTATTACGTTCATAGGGCAGGCCGTGTGGGGAGGCTTAAACGAGAGGGGGAAGTCTATAATTTTGTGACTGCCAAAGATGGTTTGATCGTTAAGCGCATCAATCAGGCCATACTCAGTCAATCCGCGATTAAATTGACCCCTTTTGATGAAAAACGTTTTCCAAAAAATCCCAAAGTAAAAATTTCTAAAGCTAAACCCAAAGAACAAAAAGTTATTGAATTGGAAAAGAAAGAAAAAGAACTTTTAAAAATAAAGGCCAAACTAGGGATTCTCGATCAATCAAATTCTCAAACCGTCTCTGATAAAAAGCATAAATCCGAAAAGCATTACATTAAAACAGTTTCACCAAAAAATTCCCCTCGTTTTAAAATAAAACAGTCTAAAAAAGAGAAGCCGTTCACTCATAAACGTGAAAAGCCCAAACCAAAACATCGAAAAAATCATTCCTCATGAGACATCGAGCTTTCAAACATTTCAAATTGATCATCTTGAGTTTTATCTGCTCACTATTTTTCATTCTGTTCTCATGCTCTAAAAAAGTTGAAATGGAACCCAGACTTAAAGTTGATGAACTTTTGAAAACTCTCGCCGTGGTGAAAGAAATGAAAAAAGGCGATGATGGATACATCCATTTTCGAGCGGAGTATTATGGGCCTGGGCAAATTAAAGACAGCTATAAAGTTCTAAGTTATCAATCCTTAGCTTTTATTGCTGTAGAGTTTGAAAATTCAGAAATTGCAAAAAATGAAGCGATGAGGTTAAACCAATATTACCATCGCAATTGGCTTTTTGATGAAGTGAGGGATGAGCCTATTTTAAAAGATTTGGTTGTCTATCAATTAAAAGCCATAAATCCCAATGACAAGAGTCCATGGGTACCGCGTCACCATCCTAAGGGGGATAGTCCACCAGGCGGGGCTGGTGGTGGCCATTAATTGCGAGAAATTTCGTGGAGAGCTTTACCGAGGGATTTAGAACGTTTGTCGAAAATATTATTATTTTCGGCCATTTCAGATTCCTCTTTGCAGACAATACACATTTCAGCTGTAGGTCTTGCCATTAATCGTTCAAATCCAACTTCACCATCACACTCTTCACACAGTCCATAGATACCACGATTCATGGAGTCTAAGGCTTTATTGATTTTTTTTAAATAAAAATTTTCTCGATTGATAAATCGAATATCATGAGAGGTTTGAACATTCACTGAAGCTTCATCTAAGGGGTCAGACAATTCATTACGATCGAGCATATAGCGTTCATGCTCTAATTGTTTATTGGCGATTCTTTCTTTGTCCGTGAGTAATCGGTTTTTGAGGATGTCGATCTGATTGTCACTAAGATAGGCATTCTCTCTGCTCATTTTGACTCCTTATTTTAGGTCCATGTTTGGACTGGAAAACTCTACTGCAATCAGTATAGGTGATCAGTTAATTCTTCTTAGTCGTACTTATTCATTCTCTGAGGGACAATACAGAATGTCCTTCATATTCAAAATCTTTAAATTCTAACAAAGCGTAACACCATTGAAGATATTCCGATCTATGGAGAGGATAAAGACAAAGATTCTCAGTTTTTCAAAAGTATTTTTCCTTCTTGGGCGGAGTTTGTAAATACAATTTTCATGAGTCATCATTGGGAGCAAGTTTACCTGCGCAGAAAGGGCAACAGTGATAAAACTGAAGATCTTGAGTTTCACCACAGCTTTGGCATTTTCCTAAAGACTGTAGGTCTAAAAATTCTTCATCGAGGTAAAATAAATCCTTTCGTACTGCATAGATTGTCGTGGGGTGTGCGTAGATAATATGGGGGGAAATCTTTGAAGGGACAAAAGTTGCAGGCCTTAATGTATGATCCGGCATAAGTTGAATTTTAACATCATTGTGAGTTTTGTCTGAAAGATCATAGAGTGGTTGTCCACAACTGTTTGTGTAAGACCGAATTTTTTCTTCCAAACTTACTGGATCAAATTTATGATTCAGTGCTTTTCTCTTTTGCCAATTTTTGTCCATAATGCCTTGATTACGTTCTCATATAATAATTATTATACTGTTTGGTACTGAAATTTCACCTCATAAATTTCCAATTGATGAAGAGTTTTTTTAATATGGCATAGGATTCTTTGGTGTAAGCGTATTCAGTGGGGAAAAAAATCCGAGTGCATTGATAGAATTTTAACTTAAGCCATAATTTTCTCAGGTCATTCCAATGAAAAAAATGTTTTAAACGATGATTGAGGGGACCTAAATTTTCGATGAGGTCGAGGAATTGTCGTTCTAGAAGGGCAGACCTGCTCCAGGTAATTGATATATTATGCTCTAGGATTTCCCAAACTTCTTTTTTAGGCACTTCGCCTCTTTCAATAAAACGCTGACAAAATTGTAAATTCAATAGAGCTATGGAGGAGAGTAATAAGTGATTAAAATTTTTCTGAGAACTTTTTTTGGGAGTGGGAATTTTGAAATCATTCACCAATTGTGACAAAAGTATATTTTGCCAAGGAATTTTGGATTGAGACAAGGAAAATTCTAATGATTTTTGAAAGAGGAGTAGAGTATATATTTTTTCCTTGAAGACGACTTGTTCATTATTGAAGTCATGTGTTGGTGGCATGTCATTTAATGAAGTTATAAAAAATTCTAAAAGATTTCGTGATGAGTGAAGCTGAACCCTCTCGCTTTTTTGTAATGAGGTTTGCAAAACAATAAACTCATTTTCAATATCAACAATCGTCAGTGTTGGAGTGTTCATCGTAAAATAAGACCATAAAATATGATACCGAGGATGATGCGATAAATGGCAAAAGGTGTAAGGCTAAAATGTTTGAGCACTTTGAGAAAAAATTTGATCCCTAAGATTGCCACTCCAAAGGAAATGGCCAATCCAAACATCAAAAGGCCTAAATCATTGGACGAAAATAAATGATATGATTTTAACAACTCGTAGAGTGTTGCTAAGGTTATAATTGGTACGGAAATAAAAAAAGAAAAATCCGCGGACGTTTTGAGGTCAATTCCTCGCCCCATGGAAAAAAGGATGGTCGCTCCCGAACGAGATACTCCTGGAATCAAGGAAAAGGTTTGTCCTATTCCTATGATCAAACTGTCTTTGTAGCTGATGGCATCGATGCTTTCAACTTTGACTTTGGGTTTTAGGCGTTCCCCTATGATCATGAATATTCCGACGACGATCAAAGACACCGTGACAGTCGTGGGGGTCATTAAGACATTTTTAATAAAATGGCGTGCAAAAAACCCCAAAATTAAGGCCGGCATAATTGCAAAAAAAATATGCCAAAGATTGAGTTCTTTGGGGTCCCTTTGAAATTTTAGAGCATTGAACGTCAGGAGTTTTTTAAACCGCGTTGGGTAAAGAAAAATGACCGCAAGGATTGCCCCAAGCTGAATAATGATGTTGATACTATTGTATTTTTCTGCAGGCAAATTGAGAAGATGGGAGGTCAGTATGAGATGACCCGTTGAAGAGACGGGAAGAAATTCCGTGAGCCCTTCGACAAGTCCTAAAATCAGTACATAAAAGTATTCTAAATTCATGGGTATTCTCTCAATCAGTAGGGAAAGTAAAAAATTTATACTGATTGGAATATGATATACTGACCGGATTTTAGTTTTCAAGTGCGTTCTCGAGGATTTCGGTCTAAGTCACTTAGGATTACCTAAGCTCCTGTCGACCGAAACTTTCTTTGGCCTTCTTGAAAACTAAACTTCGATCAGTATAATTCTTAATTGAATACTCAAGTGCGTTCAGTATACAAAGAAAAATTCATAAGTGTTTTGAAAAGTGATTACTGGCATTTGTAAATTTTTAAATCGGCACTGGCATCAGGATCATCCGCTAAAGATTTTGGAATACAATAAAGGTGATTGTTTAATTTTAGTCCAAAGTTATACAAATCGAGAATTTTTTGATTGGCATTATCAGCTCGAAAATTATTTTCCAAGAAGCGGTATTTTTTGTTGGGTAAAGTTTCAAGCCCTGGAATTTTTAAATTGGAGATGAGAACTCCTTGGGCCATGGCACCAGAGGCACACATTGATCGTTGGCAGGCCATGGTCGCCAAACTCGATAAATTTGTGATGTATCCTGTTTTGGGATCGACGAGGGATGACGAAATTCCCCGCCCTTCACTGGAAACATAACGATTTGTATAGATGGAAACATCCACATAATCATTCAATGCACAGCTGGAAGTTCCTGGGTTGATAAATCCAGAACAGCATCGGTTGGGATCAGTCCCTAAGGCGACTTTCGTACCCGCTGCAATGCATGATAAAATTTCGTCTTCTTTGAAAACTTTTTTCATCCCAACAAAAAAATCACTTTTTCCACCACTGTAATAAGTATTACCAGAGTCATCTTTATACATAGGGCCTATGGACGCCGATGGGGTGGCAAAAATTGGCACGGCGACGTGGAGAGGATCGGGGTAGGCTGCGGTGATGTTGTTGGGATTTAGTCGGCAGGACATTC
>JACCDX010622369.1_pt1 | contig 9998 bp, 4 predicted proteins | sample 7449681 | NCBI WGS metagenome assembly JACCDX01 (sample SAMN15323450, study PRJNA562643) | freshwater metagenome | isolation source: river surface water | place: USA:Blue River Watershed | collected 2017-08-18
TTCCTGTAATTGAAATTGTACCTCCAGTATTATTATATAAATCTATTTGTGATGTTGCGGAAAAATAAGTGCCACCTGTGATATAAACATCAGTCATACCTGTGATACTAATAGTATTACCTGAATTATCGTATAATTCAACAAAATTATCGATTCCGTTTACACCTCTAAAATAGGTTCCACCTGTAGTATAAGTGTCATTTAAATTTGCAACTCTCCAACGAGCATCGTTGTGGGTAGCACCACTATAACCTTCAATAGTTGACGCAGTCCAAGCGTCTAAGAATAACGCACCTTGAGGTGTGTCATTATAGGCAACATAACCTGTACCAACATCTAAAATGGAACCTGCCGTTTCAGCATCATTCCATAAAGTTTGGTAATCAGGGATAACATATTGGTAAGTCGTTTCGTCTTCTTGAACGTAAACTAACATACCTAATCTTCTTCGACCTGAAGATATTCCATCATTATATAATGTTAATTGATTTGGTAGTGTAAAAGGTACATTATAATTAAAATTAATTGGAATACTATTTCCTGAAAATAATACAGGACCACCATTAATTAAAATGTCATTTGGAATCGTCCAAATTAAATCGGTGATATTAAACACCTCCATATAACCACCGATTGAGTTAACACTGAAGTTTGTGCCCTCAACATTGTCCCTATTAACTGAAATAGGACCAAATACTATATTAGTGGATACTGGATTTTTGTAATCAAAGCTCATCATCTTTTATTAAATATCTTAAGGTATCAAACTTCCTCCTCGGAAATACAAATTATTATTTAAATTCTTTATCTTAAAGTCACCAATAGTAAACGTAGAGTAAACTCTATAGGTTCCTGCAGGTATCGCACTTCCTGTGTAGTTTACAATTAAATTAGAATAAACACTATTCATAGTAAAGTAAGTTAAAGAACTTGGGCTTGTTCCTTCTCCAATTGTCGCATATTTTTGTCCGTTTGTCGCACCTGTTGGGACAAACCAAGTGTACCAACAATACTCATTAGGGTTCATAACAGTATTCGGAACTTCGTGAGTCAAGAATGTGTACGCAACTATCGGATTACCCTGAGAATCAAATCCTCCTGAAGATGTCGGAACTTGTTCACTTCTAATAGAAGGTACTCCTAAACTACCCCATCCTGAGTAGTTTAAGTAACTATTCATTTGAGTATTAAATGTTGCTTGTACAGTAGAAGGTACGTTTATATTATAACCTCTAAACGCACTTCCTTGAGATAACATCCAAGAGTTTACTGAAGTTCTTGCACTGAACGGTTCAATAGTCAAGTAAGCAAAGAATGCAGGTGTCGGAGTTGGTGTCGGAGTTGGTGTTGCGGTAGGTGTCGGAGTTGGTGTCGGAGTTGGTGTTGCAGTAGGTGTTATCGTAGGTGTAGGTGTCGGACTTGGTGTCGGAGTTGGGCTAGGTGTAGGTGTCGGAGTAGGTATTTGAGTACACTGTATAATTTCAAAATATTCACAATTATTAGCATCTATGATTTTTATCATAATCACAGGTGCAAAATCAAAATAACTTGGTAATGTTAGATATATTGGAGGAGGAACATTTATTGTCACCGCAGATAAAAACATACAATTAGAACCATAGACATCACACACATACACATCGTATGGTGAAGTTCCTGTAATACTCGATATTTCAATTAATTGTGACAATATATCCTCGTTTTAGTAATAAATATTTTATATCTCATTTCTCGCCAAACTTTTATTAACACATTAATGAAGTTAAGCTAGTAATTTCACCTGTTAATGTGTCAACAGACCAAGCTTCTCCATTTAATGTTATTGCTCCTGCTCCTAAAACAGGAGATGTTAGGCCAAAATCAGAAAAAATAATATCACCAAGACCAGGTGTTGAGGTATAAGAATAATATGTGTAAGACGTTCCAGGTAAATTCAATTCATTACAAGCGTCGACTTGGGTTGCACCTGTGTAACAGTTATTAAATGTAGTTACAGGATTAGGTGTTGGACTTGGCGTCGGAGTAGGTGTTGGACTTGGTAATGGCCCACAAAAACTAATACTCGTATATGGTGGTAATGGAGGTGTGATAGTGAATACCGTGTAATCAACAGAATCATAACTACAAGAACATCCTGAATCATATGTTTTAGAGTTGTAGATATGATTAACTGTTGAAGTTCCCGCAACTATTGTAATATTAGTCACTATCGGTGTTGAACCACCAGCACAAGGTAATGAAGTACCATCCAATTGTATGTAAACATCGTTTGCAATTATCATAGGATTACCTGATAAGTCAGTCAATTGGAATGTTAATGTTGTCACTTCATCGTTATTTCCTGGACAACTTGTTGACCCACTATAAAATATCGAAGTTCCTGTCAACACACATAACGACATTGTTGTAGGTGTAGGAGTTGCAGTTGGTGTAGGAGTCGCAGTCGGTGTTGGGGTCTCAGTAGGAGTTGCGGTTGGTGGCGGTGTTGGAGTTGGCGTTTCAGTAATAGTTGGTGTTGGTGTTGGTGTTGGTTGAGGGGTAGGTGTTAATCCTGACGCACAAGGACCATCATATGTCATTGTAATAGGAACTCCGAACTCTGCATAAGGTGTTGTGTAAGAACAAACATAAGTTGTAACATTAGGAGCAATTGTTAATGACATAAATCCGTAAGTACAATCAGTGAAATAGATTGTAGTCGGATTAGGCGACAGGTCATTTGTTATTGTAAAGCCTGAACAAGGTGGTACAATATCACAACAATTACCATCTATTATAAGAGTATCAAAATCTCCAACAGGCAAAGTTTGAGAACATATGAATATTTCACTAGCAACATTTCCGTAATTATAAGGTCTAACTAATGTCGAATTACCATCACAATCAATAATATCAACTGCAGGTCCTAAACCAAATCCAACAGGACCTATTAGATGATATCTAACACAATCACAAATAGGTGTAGGAGTAGGTGTTTCAGTAATAGTTGGAGTAATTGTAGGGGTAGGTGTTGGTTTAGGTGGCGAAGAACAACAGTTTCCTGTATCATAAAGAACTACACCGTCAAAATTATACCAATATGGTGTTGTAGAATCTAAAACACAAATAATTCCTTTATTAACCGCATCAAACGTCTGAATTGCGTTATCTCCATTACAGTCAATATAATTTAATGAAGGATTTGGTCCTGTTATGGTACCTCCTACTAAATCCCAGAACCAATCGTGACAATCACAAGGAGTTGGGCTTGGTGTTTGTGTAACCGTTATTGTTGGTGTAATTGTTGGAGTAATTGTTGGAGTAATTGTTGGTGTAGGGGTTATAGTCGCAGTTATTGTGGGTGTAATAGTTGGTGTTGGAGTTACGGTTATTGTCGGAGTAATTGTAGGAGTAGGTGTTGGGACGGTATAATAAATGTAAAGTTCTGTATTACAAGGCGGTTCTGAAGTTACTAAAATATATGTCGACGCACTATCACCTGTTATAGTAAAACCCGCAATTAATTGTGATGCAGATACATCTGATGCAACAACACCCAAAACCTCATCAATTATTGTGAAAGTAGGTCCTGCGTTTATCCCGATATTACTTACAGTTACTATTACAGTTTGTAGTGCCATTTATTTAGTTCTTTTTTTTATATTATAATTATTAAGGACATCCATTAGGTGTTAATGAATAATCCACACCATCAACTGGTGCTGGTGTTGATGAATCGGCCCATATGCCACTAACACTACTTAGATTATTTGTGAAAATACATAAATCCCCTCCCTGAGCAATTGGAGTCGATAATTGAGGGAATCCATCACAATCGTCATATACTATTCGAATAGCACTTGTTCCATTTGGATTTCCTGCAGTTATGTTTTCAACCAAAACCTCAATACATACAGGTGACGGAGTTGGGGTTGGTGTTGGTGTTATAGTTGGTGTAGGATTTGGTGTTGGTGTAATATTACAACAACTATTAAAAGTATTAATTGGTTGGTTCATTGTAGGCGTATAAATACCACCTGAAATAATATATTGCTCAGGTACTGCAGGTATACTATTATCTACACATATACTATTAAAGTAGTAGTTATCAACCGTATATGTTGCAATACTAGCATTTCCATTACAATCTTGATAAGAAACGAATACTTCACCAGTGTCTGAATTATTAAGGTCGGTTTGGTCGACTTTTACATCATAAAAATTACAGTTACAAGGAGTTGGACTTGGTGTTGGTGTTGGCGTTTCAGTTATAGTAGGTGTAGGAGTTGGTGTTGGGATAATAGTCGCAGTAGGCGTAATAGTAGGAGTAAGTGTTATTGTTGGTGTAATAGTAGGAGTAGGACTCGGTGTTATTGTCGGTGTAGGTGTTGGAGTAGGACTCGGTGTTATTGTCGGTGTAGGTGTAGGACTTGGTGTAATAGTAGGAGTAATTGTCGGCGTAATAGTAGGTGTTGGGGTAGGAGTTGGTTGAATTATACTTAAGGTACCTCCATCTAACACACAATCATTAACACAACATATATCATAATTAATTTTAACATTAATTGTAACATTTTTTTCCGCTAAAGCCTTTTCACAGTCAGAATTTATTTGAATACTATTATTATCAATACTAATAACGACTGAACCAATACCAGGTACTTCATCTAATAGGTTTTTAATCGCGTCAACATATTGTTGGTCTGTTGGAACATCAAGTAGGGACGTTGTGTAATAGAAAGTTTCACTAAACGCCGAAGAACCTACATTGACTTCTAATATGAACTGAGCAGCATTTAATTGACAATCAACATTATCAACCGTCAAATCCTGATACCCTTGGTTTAACATTTGTAATAATCCTGTTTTACTACCAGGAGTCTGTGTAAAATAACCTTCACATATGTTAAAAGTTTGGTAGGTACTATAATTAGTATTACAAGATATTGTAGAACTTAAAGTTTTAGTACAATAGTAACTATCAGTTACCGTTAATGTATATGTTCCCGCAGTCAATCCTGTAACATATATCCCTGTCTGTCCATTAACGTTACTTGACCAATTAAAGGTAAATGGAGGAGTTCCTGAAGTAACTAACGCAGTTAATGAACCTTCATTACCATTTCCACATCCCTGATTATAAAAAGAGAAGTCAACATTATTACTTGACCCCACATAAAATTGGCTAGTCTGAACACACCCTAAATTATCGGTTACAGTTGCGGTGTAAAAACCTGGTGATAGATTATTAATTGTAACGGCAGTTAACGTTGTACTCGTAATTAAATGTCCAGGGATTTCATAAGTATAAACTCCTGGCGTATCCACACTTATTTGAACGCTACCATTATTATTCCCACAGGTAGTTCCTGTAGATGATGTACTAACCGTAAAACTATTTTGATTTATTAAATAAACTTCTTGTTCGTAAACGCAGTTACTTGGGTTAGTAACAAAAACAGTATAAGTACCCGAATTTAAATTACTAAATGTAACAGTACTTGACGTAGTTGCACTTACCGTAGTATTACCTAAATCATCAACTAAAGTATAGGTATACGGTGTTGCACCACCATTAACAGTAACCGCAATAGAACCATTACTACTTGAACAAGTGGAATTTTGAGTACTTATCCCAACAACTTGGAATGAGTTAGGGGTGTTTAATGTAGTACTTCCACTAACATAACATAAACCCGCATCATAAACCCCAACTGTGTATACTCCTGCAGATAAACCTGTAAAATTTAAAGACGTAGAGTAGGTTATTTGGTTAACACCATTTGAAAATTGATATTGGTACGGTGGAGTACCTCCTGAAATTGTAACAAGTACTTGACCATTAGATTGGAAACATCCTGGTGAAGTATTAATCATACTAACAATTCCAACACTAGGAACGTTAGTAACTGTCATAGTCTTAGTGACCGAACAACCTCCTGAATTAGTTACGGTAACCGAATAAGTTCCCGCAGTTAAACCTGAAATACTTGGGGTTACTTCACCTGTACTCCAAGAATACGTGTAGGGTCCGTAACCTGTCTGACCTGTAACATATATTTTACCCGTAGGTGTTAAACTACAAGGAGAATTATTAATAACATAATAACCAAAATCAAAATCACCCGAGTCTTGTACTATACAGTTTTCAGTCTTTGCAGTACAACCACCATAATCTTCAACTGTACAGTAGTATGTTCCAGCACTTAATGGAACAAATGTTGCGTACCCAAAATTAGTATTTGCAGAAGTAACTAAAACATCGTTACTATCATATAAATAATAATTTACAGGTTGATATGGTGTTGTTGCAGTAACCGTAATTGCGCCATTATCTAAATCACAAGTTGTATCAACAATAGAATCAATACTAGCACAAACACCAGATGAGACAATTAGATTTGCATTAAGAGTTAATGGTGTAGGACTTGATGAATCACTAATTACTATTTGATAAACACCTGAATTTAAACCAGTTCTAATTGAGTTAGTAGTTACAGGACTATCGGTACCTAAATTTGGGTTTACCCAATCAACAACATAAGGAGACACTCCACCATTAGGGTATACGTCTAACACACCTAAACCACTATTGGTACAATCACCAGATACTATTAAATTATAACTCAATGACATTAACTACAACTAATTGAAAAGTCCAATCCTACATTTAATTGGAAAAGTTTATTTTGATTATTGGCTTCACACCCCAAATTAGACACATAAAGAGTATCATCATTAAAATAATAGTTAAAACCATCATTAACTAAATCCTCTAAATAAGTTTCTAAAGAAGTTTTCCAATATGTATTTGATGGTACATCTAAAAGACCATACCCTGTATAAATCTTTTCTTGGATTAATGATACCCCATCAAGTTTTAAATCAATGTACCAATCTGTTAATAAACTATTAGTAATACAATTAGAAATATTAATTGATTGTGAATTTAAATAACTTATTAGTGTTTGGTATAAAACATCGCTAAATGATGTTGCCGTTGACACTCCATTTAACCAAGGATAAATAGGACAACTAATTGTTTCATCAACACAACCATTAGGGAAAAGATTACCAAATATAACACAAGGTTCACAAGGTATCGGAATAATTTGACAACCTCTTTGTAATCTATAAACAAACTTTTGTCTATGGAATATTGAGTTTTCAAATTTAGTACCACCGTTCCATATAGTACTTGCAGGAATCATCTGTTCAACCAATCTTATCCATTGGTCTCCCATCCCATTCACATAATCAATCATACTTTGGTATCTAAAATTATCGTTAGGTATATTAACCGCTTCTTCAGATAATAGATATTTCCAATAAATTGATTGAAGTGTTGGATATCCGCCTGTTTTACCATCGGAAATAAATTGTCTATTTCTAACATTAATCATATTCACCCAAAATGTTTGAGCAAATTCAAAGAATGTTTTCTTAGTTGGTTGTGGATTAATAAATGTCCAATCAACCCCACCTGGCTGAGGGTATGGTGATGTTAATCCTGTACTAGGTATAGGGTAGTCGTATTGTCTTGACATTGACCACACATCATATAATAATCCTTGAGCAGGATTCATATATAAGTCAATATTTTTAACGTTTAATACTAATTTTTCGTCTGAAACATAATAGTATGCGTTATAGTTTGCACTACCCGCATTAACTCTTAATCCCTCATCAGTAACTGGCCAACTTTTCTTATTATCTAAAGTTCTAACTAAATTAAAACCTTTATTCATATAAGGGAAACTACGATATCTTTCAAGATATTTTTGACCATAAGTAAACTTCTCAAATTCAGTTTGAATGTCGTAATTTTGACCTGTAAATGTACTTGTTGTTCTATTAACAACTTGAGGGCTTTGGTGATTCTTAACTAATTCAAACCATCCCGCACCTTTTTGGAAGAAATACTCTTCAGTATCTTCAGGTGACATTGGGAATCCTTCTGAATCTACAGGGTAATCTGACAATGTTGCCTCGGCATCTATTTGAATTAATTCGGTAGTGAATCCCGTATACGGATTACCTAAAATTGTGAATGTAGTACCACTTTCGTAAACAGGTACTTCATAGGTATAAGTTCCTCCTGATATTTGAGCGTATTCCGTTTCAAAATCAGCCATATTAATTCTTTGTCCTGCAATGTAGATATTCTCATTGAATTCTATTAATGCTTCGGGAGCCCCGACTAATCTTAATAAAAATTCTATAGACCTTCTAGTTCCTTTAGATTTGAAAAGGTATGCCGAATTTAAAATTAAATTTCTATAATATTGGTAATTAAGTTCTGTAGGAGTATTCGCTCTTGAAAATCCAGGGTATTGTATCTTATTGTCATTACCAAAAACAGAACCTAAGAAGTCGTCTTCGGTAATTGGGGATACGTTAATTCTCCAACCTAAAGTTTCTGCTAAATTTTTTAATAATTGTGAAGGTATGTCATTTTTGATGGTGTAGTTAACTGAATTCATATAAGCCAAAGCATCTATGAATTTTTTTATCTCATCAAAACTTCTACCATATATTGATAATATCTTTTGAACTTTTTGGTCTTCGGTATCAAACTCTTTAAATGATTCAGTAGTTAAAAATCTACTAACTAAATTAGTTCTGAATGAATCAAAAGATTCTGCAATATCACTAACCTTAGCCAAGTAAGAATCAAAAGCAACTGTTCTAATATCTAAATTCCAAATACCGTCTAAAGGCCAAGTCACTGTGGCAAAATCAGTATAGAATAAACCATCTTCAGTTTGTCTTGGTACTTGGAAGGTTGCAGTGTATACTGGATTTACAAGTCTATTAAGTAAAAACTTTTCAACCTCATCAAAAGGTTCGATTAATGCTTTATCCGCATAATAACTATTAGGTCTAATTACTATGTCACCATAATAATCTGTTTGACCTGAAAATGGATTACCCTCAACCACAAATTGTAATGTACCTGAATATAGACTACTTGAAGGAGTCATAAATAATACAGGGTACTCGTTATCTCCAACAAATAACGAATATTTTGAATATTCTTTTGTTAAGTTTCTCAACGGAGAAACTTCGAACTCTTTTAACGCTAAATTTCTTGTGGCATTAACACTATAATCAATATCAAAAGGATTTCTAATTTCAGTTATTTCAATATCAAAAGTTGTGGTATCTTCAGTGATATCATAACTAGAATTTGTTGCGGTATTACCTGTGGTTAAATCAAAATTTAATGTATATAATTCAAGTGCACCAGGGAAAAAATTAATAATCTTTTCAATTGATGTAGAAATTCTCTTAGATAATGAACCATATAAACTAAAGTTAGTTATTTGACTTAAATCAAAGTTAGGATAAACCCTAAAATCTTTAGCAATAATTGATTTAGATTCTAAAACAGAATTAATACTTAATGAGTCTAAAGATATTGGTTCAGAAAAAGAACCAATATTAAATTCTCTATTAACCTTTTCAACTATAGATGTCGTAAACTCAAAATTACCTTGCGTAAGTCCTCCACCGTCAACTAATTGGAAACCAACTATGTTGTCGGAAAATGTACCTGCCCCGCTGGATGGTCTTGGTGGATATCTATAGAATTTATTCGCCATTATTGTACTACGTTTGTAAAGTTTTTACTAAAATCAATATTATCACCTCTATCTTCTCTAACCTCAAATAATAACTTATTAAACTCATCTCTAATCTCAAACAAGTTGTATTGTTTATAGATGTTATTACTACTATCGTAAATTGTGTAGATACCGTCATCAATAGATTTAGTTTGATTACCGTATAATGCAATTGCCAATGTAGAGATATCTTGGTCAACCATTTCAATATCTAAAGTGATTGGATTGAAAAATGTATTAGTCATTATGATATTCTGAGCTGGTTGTCCAATAAACGGAGTCGCATTTGGTTTATTTGTCGGTGATGATGATGGTGATAATGTACAGAACATTAAATTAGTAACTCCTTCAACATATCGATACCTAATAGCTTTTTGGGATGTATTTGTTAAA
>JACCDX011565502.1_pt1 | contig 9998 bp, 21 predicted proteins | sample 7449681 | NCBI WGS metagenome assembly JACCDX01 (sample SAMN15323450, study PRJNA562643) | freshwater metagenome | isolation source: river surface water | place: USA:Blue River Watershed | collected 2017-08-18
TACTGAAGGAAGATCAAATCGTGATCGTTTCCGAATGGAAAGTGAAGTGGTTTTAACATCAGAAATCTCTTTGGTTAGTAGAAACCAAGAGATCAAAATGTTGGAATCAAAAATTGAAGAAATCCAAGACAAGTTGGATACCTTCAACGCAACCACAGAAATTTAATATGGTTTGTGGGTAGGGTTAGAATGTGATGGTTGTTCTACAATTAGTATCCGACTGGATGGATAATTGATAAAGGTAACGAAACGATTTATAACAGAAATTTCAAATACTCAAAAGTCATTTGATTAAAATTTAAAACTCTCATTAGAACCTATTTTTAATTCCTCGAAACAAATCATATGAGCCCCGGTAGAAATATCGGGGTTTTTTTGTTTGACTATATAAATTTTATTTATTATTTTTAAACAAATGAATCTTAACAAAAAAATATTGATAAAAAAATTTCTATCAAAGTTCTATAAGAATTTATCGTATAGTCCTAAACGTTTGTTTTATTATAGGAATAATGAGGTTTTTTTTGAATATCACCCTAAAGATGAAATAATATTTGTAAATTTTATTTTAATGGTGAAACCATTGCTTAGTACTTTTAGTATCAATGCGGATGATCCTGTAATGTTAACTGAGGTTTATAATGTTATGGAAGAATGGTTTGAAGAGGAATATAAAATAATTGGTGCGATAACATAAAAAATGAAAATACTTTTTTTAGATAACGATGGTGTAATCTGCCTCTCAAATAATTGGGGTGGACGAACAAAGAAATGGGCAAAATATCGATCATCAAATCCTGAATCGTCATCAAATATAAAGGAAGCTCCTGTTGAATATCGTTTTGATGATTTTGATAAAAAAGCGGTTAAGGTCCTCAATGAAATACTTGAAGAGACAGGTTGTGAGATTGTTGTAAGTTCAGATTGGAAATTACATGCAACACTTGAAGAACTTGGTGATTACTACGAAAGTCAGGACATCATCAAACGACCAATTGCGTTGACTCCGAACATTCAGAATTGTACCGCCCATAGTGATTTATTTATTTGGTCACCACGATGGGAGTTGGAACAAACACGAACCATTGAGATTCGACAATACTTACACGATCATCCTGAGGTTACCCATTGGGTTTCGGTTGATGATCTAAATATGGGTAAGAATGGTGAGCCTTGGAAAGATGCTTGGGCAATCGATAATTTTGTTTTGACACCAAAGAGTTCAGAAGGAATTAAACAATGTGGTATTAAAGAAAAGATTATAAAATTTTTGACCGATGGGGATTAAAAGAATGGTACAAAAGTTTGCGTTATGGGTATCAATGAGATTCCCAAAGAAGAAACGAAAATCAATTTGGGATCTTTAAATTAAAATTATATGACAAAAAAAGAAATGAATGAGTTTTTGGAATCCATTGGAGGATTAGAAAATGGATTTTACACTGATAGACCACCAATTAAGGATTCCGGATTCTTTAGTGTTGGTGTTGGGTGGTATCCTTTAATTAAGGATCTTATAACTGATCTAATAGAATTGGGTTGGGATAAACAAACCTGTCAGGTGAAGGAAAAGTTTGGTGGATTAAGATTTTATATTAATTCAGCATCAAATGATGTTCATAAAAGAATAGGGGTTGCGGAGGAACTAAGTTATGAGACCTGTGAGACCTGTGGGGAAAAAGGGGAATTAAGAACAAATATAGGTTGGTATACAACATTATGCGATAAACATTATGAAGAACATAAATCAAATATTCAAAAACAATAAACATCTGATGGATGAACCAGAAGTAATGGAATTAATAGAGTATTGCCGAGAATTGGAGGGCGATATTATGGATGTTGAAATAAATAAACAATACGATAAAGAAGAAGTATTACTTAATATTGTAAAAGAAATCTATAGTAGTTGTCGTCAGTTAATAAAAGATGAGGAAGAATCAATAAGATTTGGTGAAACACCAAGAGTTGATTTTGAGAAATCTGTGATTAACCTTAAAGAATACATTGAAGATATAAACAGGGTTTATAAATTTGGGTTATGAAAAAAATAACAATAAGTGAAAATTGTTTTGGTATTGATGTAGAGATAGATGATGAATCTTTATTTACTCATGAATATGAAAAAAGAACTCCTGAGTTTATTAGCGATCTTCAGGATAAAATGATTGATAAAGTAAGATCATTAAAGGATAAATTAAGTATGAGCGATTGGGTAGACATTGCCAACATTATTATTGATAAAGGAGATGAATTTGAATTTGATGTTGAAAATTCAAAGGATTACAATTCTTGTGATCAATGTGGTAATTGGAACTACAACCATATATATGTAAAAAAAGAAAAGAACAATGAATAAGATTATTATAATGGAAAAGGAACCATATTTGGTTTCGGATGATGAGATACAATTAGGTGATATTGCAATTGTAACTGTTGGAGGTCAATACCCCTCAAAAGTGGTTTGCGAGAATGAAACAGTGCTCTCATTAATTAAAGATCCAAAATTAACTTTAACAAAAAGTTATAAATTAATTGGAGAACCGGATAAATTAAAATTACCTGAATCAAGGATAAATGATATTATTGAGAATGGTGGAATTTGTGATGTTATAGTTGATGGTTCAGAACTTAAATTTACAACGGTATGATGGTAATTGAAGGTATTTTACATTTAATTGGGATTAGTTTTTTATTAATTGTTATGCCCATATATTGGTTTATAAAAAAAATAAAAAATAAAAAATATGGTTTTAGAAGTTAATAATTTTTTATCTGATGAAGAGTGTGACAACTTAATAAGTTTGGCATCAAATACTTTTGATGAGGTTGGTGTGCTTGGTGAAAATGTGGATGGGTATAGAGTTGCAAAAGGAGCTTGGTTAGATGAAGAACACGGTGACGTTGTTATAAAATATAGGGAACTTATATCAGAAATGACTTCATTACCAAAAATTAACATGGAAAGTATTCATGTTGTAAAATATGGTATTGGTGAAGAATATAAAGATCATCACGATTTTTTTCATCCTGGTGAAGAATATTATGAAGATGAGGTTAAAAGAGGTGGTCAAAGATTAAAGACGGCTTTGGTTTATTTAAATGATAATTTTGAAGGTGGTGAAACAAATTTCCCAAATTTAAATATTAAAGTAGAACCTAAAAAAGGAAAACTTGTTTTATGGGATAACATAAAAGATGATGGATCTTTAGATTATGATAGCCTTCACGCCGGTTTACCAGTTAAAAGTGGATATAAGTACATTGCGGTTATTTGGATTAGGGAAGACGAATTTTATTAAAAAATTTGTTTTATTGGAAAATATTTTTTATTTTTGTTTTAAATTTAATCAAATGAATACAATAAATGCAAATTTATTATCTCAAACTTTAGAGATGACCTTTACTCAAGAGGCGGATTGTTGTTCAATAGAGGAACAATATCTAACCATTAAAACTGATGATGGTGGAGGTGGTGATTTTTATGTCATTGAAACTAAAAGATGGGCTTTTGATAATATTGATGAAATAATATCTATACTTAATAAATTTAAACAAAAACACGATAAAATAAAAGAAGATAAATTATGAAAAAATTCGCATTTATAATTTCATTTGGAATCATGTTAATTTCATGTGGAAGAAAAGAATATAGGTATGAAATACATGGTAAAGTTTATGTGCCAACCTCAGGATTAAATCCAATGCATGATGCTATATGGTATACAGATACAATTAGTTTTGATGGCGACACTTTATATTATTTTAATAGTGATGGATCTGAGGTTAGAATTCTACCTCCATTTATTTTAATAGACCGAATGAAATGAAGATTGGAATAACCTGTTCCTGTTTTGATTTATTTCATGCGGGTCACGTAAAAATGTTAGAAGAAGCAAAATCTCAATGTGACTATTTAATTATTGCATTACAAACAGACCCCACGATTGATAGACCGGAAAAAAATAAACCAGTTCAATCAGTTGTGGAAAGATACATTCAATTAAAAGGGTGTAAATTTGTTGATGAGATCATTCCTTACGAAACCGAGAAAGATTTAGAAGATATTTTTAAAACATTAAAATTAGATGTTAGAATAATTGGTGAAGATTATAAAGGTAAAGATTTCACCGCAAAACAAATATGTTTAGATAGGAGTATCGTGTTATATTACAATGAAAGAAAACACAATTTCTCAAGTACAGAACTTAAAAAAAGAATCCAAAATGGCAAAAATTGATGAATTAAGAAAAAAATACCCAAGCGTTATTAAATCCGTAAGTGATAAATTTTTTGAAGGTGATAAAACACCAACCAAAAAATATCTTGAATTTATGTTTAAAATGTGGGCGACAAAAAATGATCGTCCACTTGAGGGAGTTTCTGCTGCTCAATATGTTAAAATAATTAATGAGTTTGATCAGTTGTTACCATATATCCAAAATAAAGACATTTATAGTGGTCAATATAAATCTATGATGCAGTTATTTAGGATAGTTGAAAATGCTAAAGTATTAAAAGAAGAAAATGAATTTATTCGTGAAGATCACGTTGATGTTTTAATTGAGAATGATGAATATATTTTAATCAGACCTAGAACATATCAGGGATCTTTAAAATATGGGGCGAATACAAAATGGTGTACCGCTAGTAAACAATATCCACATCAGTTTAAAAATTATACTCGTGACGGGTTTTTGTATTATCTAATCTCAAAAAAAGAACGTAATAAAAACTACGATAAAGTAGCTTTTTATAGTGAGGATACACGTAATCTAATTAGTGGGCAATATAGAATATTCAATCAAATTGATACCGAGGTTAATGACAAAGTGTTAACTACAAATGGATGGTCCTCATATGATCTTTTTGAAATAACTAGTAAAATTAGATTACATTCTCATGAGATCCACACGATTGAAAAAACTAAAAAAGATGTTGAAAAAACATTAGATACGATTAAAAATATAAACTTAGATGAATTTTTACGACAAATTAATCTATTAGAAAAATACGGAAACGAAGGAAAAATTGAGGGTAAAGAAGAAATGGAAAAAATAATCCAAACTTTAAGTGAAAAAACTAAAGATTTATTTGGTAATACCAAAATAAGTGCTTAGATTTGTACCTCAAAAGTGATAAATTAATAATTTAATTATGAAGTAAATGTTTAAAACAGAAAAGTTAGGACTATGGGGAGTCATAATACTAACAACGATCTATTTCTATGTGATCAATTTATATTTTGAATATATAATCAACAGAGAAGTGGCGTCAGAAATTCAAATTGTGTTAGGATTAGTAGCTTTATCTTACACGATATTTCAAATAAAGCTAATAGTTAGTAAGTTAAATAATTTTTTAAAAAAAGAAGAAAAAAATGATTAGTATTTTAATGTTCGTAGTGTTCCTTGTAATTGGAGGAATGATGTTTCTCTCAGGAAAAGCAAATGATGATAATCGTAAATTATTTACCGGTATTGCGGTTGTAATTGTGGGTTTGATAATTTCTATTTTACAACCATACGCGATTGAAAAAGTGGATAGTGGTAACAAAGGTTTAAAGATTAACTTAATTGGTAATCAACGTGGTGTATCAAGTTATCAATATAAAACAGGTTGGGTATTTTATAATACTTGGACCGAACAAATGTTAGAGTTTCCTATTTATCAACAACATATTGAATATGATGATCAGACCGTTATCTTAAAAGGTGGATTCTCGGCAACGATTAAACCAACATTCAACTATTCTTTACGTGAAGATGCGATTGGTGATATGTTTGTTAATTTACGTAGAGACATTAAGGAGGTAGAACAAGGATGGTTGAAAAACGCTATTATTGGAGCTGTTAATGATGTTTCTAATACTTGGGAAGTGGATAGTATTTTTAATCACCGACAAGCATTTGAAGCCGCAATTGTTGGAGAATGTAATGTACGTTTGTCTAAATGGTTTAATGTAAGTCAATTACGTACTAATATTATTCCACCTGACGCATTACAGGAATCTATTATCAATAAAACAAAGGCGATTCAACAAGCTGAGGCATCTGAACAACAAGCGTTGGCGGCAATTGCGGAAGGTAAACGTAAGGTGGCTGTGGCACGAGCTGACTCTGCTGAAACTATCATCAACGCACAGGCGGCGGCACTGGCAATTAAAATTAAACAAAATCAGTTGTCACCATTGTATATTGAATATGTTAAATGGAACGCATGGGATGGTAAACTTCCTACAACAGTAGCCGGTGGATCAGGAACATTGTTAAACATTAAGTAATTAAGTAATAAAGTAGAAATCCCCATCTTTTTTACAGGTGGGGTTTTTTATTAAAAATAATTTATTATATTTGTGTTATGGAAAATAGAAGTACACACTACGGAGACGTTCAAAAATGGATTGAGAAAGTAATTGACTCTTGTGAGACATATGATCAAGCCCGTTCAGCGAGAAGTTTAATTTGGAATTTTGAAAAACAAATGGTTAGAAATAAAGTTGATAGTTCCATTCTTTGGACTATTGGAGGTCATTTACGTAACTTGATTAGTTATAAAATACAGGCAATACAAGAAAAATATTTAGAATCATAAAAAATAAAACAATATGGAAAATAAAAGTAGTAAAATTGCAGCGATAATTGGGATTATCCTTGGTTGTATTTTTGGATCATTGATGTCTTACTCAATGTTGAAAGACGCTAAGAAATGTGAATTAGTGGTTGAAGAAAATAAAATGTTGAGAGATATGCTCTATGAAGCTCAAAATGATGGTCAGTAAATGAAAGGGATATTAAAATATTATGAACCTGATGAAGAAATGGGTTACAAAGGTAATTGGGTAATACAGATACCTACTGAAAAACCTTATAATAATACATTCTCAATTTCTGAAGAAAGTATGAAGTGGATTAAAGAAAATAATCCACCAAAAGAAATGGATGTTGAATTTACGGTATTTTGTGATTGTCATTATGATGAAGAAACAAATACCGCTAAACATGGATTGACGGCAAAAATAAATAATATATAAAAATAAATTAATGGAGAATTACGAAATACTTGGAAATGGTTTAATCAAACAAAAAAAAATATTAAATAAAATACAAACCTACGATACACAATATGTTGATGAAAGATATAATCAATATGGTGAAAAAGGACCTCAAATGGCGGGATTACGTCTTGGATATTTAGTTGGGACTTTGGGTTATTGGCCAAGTAGTATATTGGATGTTGGTTATGGTAATGGTGACTTTTTAAAAGTTTGTAAAGGAGTTATTGATTCATACGGAAACGATGTATCTGGTTATCCTGTACCTGAAGGTGTTACGTATACTGATAATATTTTTGATAAACATTATGATGTTATTTCATTTTTTGATGTGTTAGAGCATTTTGAGGAAATTGATTTTGTAAAAGATTTAAATTGTAATTTCATCTACATTAGTTTACCTTGGTGTCATAATTTTAATGAGGAGTGGTTTATGAATTGGAAACATAGAAGACCTGATGAACATTTATGGCATTTTAATGAGAAGTCAATTGAAAAATTCTTTGATGAAATGGGATATGATATGGTTGATTATTCAAACGTTGAAGACATAATTAGAGTTTCTGGTGAAGAATATAGTAACATTTTAACTTGTATTTTTAAGAAAAGAAAATAATGGGAGAATTTGGTATAAAAATATCTGAAACATTTGGGGATACTTTATATGCCACTCCGGTAATTGCATATATGAGTAGATGTCATAATAAAAAGTTTCATATTGAAACTATGTTTCCTGATCTATTTAAAAACAATCCTTATGTTGAAAAAATATATAATACCAAAAATGGAGAATATTTCCCTGAAGATATAATCGTTTATGAAGTAAAACGAATATTCGAGGGGGATATGTTCAGACAAAGAAAAATGCACTCAATCGACTTTTATTCAAGTAATCTTGGTTTTATTTTAAGTCCAGATGAAAAAACTTTATTGTATTACCCTGATGAGTTGGATATAGATTTACCTTCAGGTAGATATGTTGTCATAAATCCTTCTGTTACTACTACTTGTAGAACATGGGATAAAGACAAATGGGAAACATTAATAGATATGATTATTAGTACAGATACAAAAGTTGTAGTTGTTGGAAAAGAAATAAATTATGATCACGATTTTAACAGAGGAGTTATGCGTGTTGGTGGGGATAAAGTTATTGATCTAATTAATAAATTAAATACATCTCAATTGTGGCATATAATAGAAAATAGCTTTGCAATATTTACAATGAATGCTGGGTTATGGCCATTTGCGGGCACAACAGACGCTAATATAATTGCCATGGGAAGTACAATCAATCCTTATTATCGTGCCCCTTATAGATACGGTAGTCAAGATTATAAACATTATTTTGTTGGGGGAGAGTGTAAAATATTTTGTCACACTGATATGAAATATAATTCAAGTGGTGATGTTAAAGTTACGGGTGGGTTTCCTGTTGCAAGTTGTTTTGAAAATAAACCAACATATGAGTGTCACCCAACACCTGAGAATGTATTTAAAATATTTTTAAATTTACTTGAAAATCAAAAACAATTATGAGATACGGTTTTAAAATAGATGGTTGTTTTGGTGATGTGTTATATTCAATTCCCGTAATGAAATATTTGAGTATATGTCATAATGATAGGATTGATGTTGAAACCAACTTTCCCATATTATTTAAAAATAACCCATATGTTGGTAAAATATATGATACAAATCAAAATGAATTTTTACCAAATGGTCAAGAATATTATGACTGCAATGGTCATAATTTTGAGGATGTGCAAAAACAAATTAGAAAAATGCATCTTACTGATTATTGGTCCACTCATTTAGGTTTTATATTAACTCCTGAAGAAAAAACTATTGAGTTTTATCCTGACCCTATTGATATTGATTTACCTGAAGGTGATTATGTTGTTATAAACCCATCTAAAACTTGGGAATGTAGAACATGGGATAAAGAAAAATGGGAAAATTTAACTAAAATGATTTTAAGTTTGGGGGTTAAAGTTGTGGTTACCGGTAAAGATATAGTTTATGGTGATGATGATTTTAAAAGTGCTATAGAAATTCAAAATCCTAATGTAATAAATTTGGTTAATAAATTAAATTTATCTCAGTTATGGCATTTAGTTAATAATAGTTTAGTTACTATTACAATGAATGCTGGATTATTACCTTTTGCCGGAACTACAGATGCGAATATATTAGAATTGGGAGGTGCAATAAATCCGGCATATAGATCACCATTTAGAAATGGATCTCAGGAATACAAACATAAATTTGTGGGTGGTTCATGTAAATTATTTTGTCAGTCAGATATGAAATATAATGTGATGGGAGATCAAAAAATAACGAGATGGTATAGTTTTGCTGCTCCAGCTTGTTATGAAAAAAAACCAACCTATGAATGTCACGCATCGGTTAATGCTGCTTTTAATGAGGTTTTAGAATTTATAAAAAAAAATAAATGATAGATTTAAAAAATTATAAAATAATAAAATATTCATACGTTTTATCAAATGAGGAATTAACCCTTCAATTGTGGGATAAAATGAATTTTGATGAAACAAGATGGGCAGTAAAATTAACATTGGAAGGTGTTAATGATTCATCAAGTGGGGAAGAATATCCGGCTTGGGATATATTTCTTGTTGAACCAAAATTAGAAGAGAAAATAAGTAATATTCTTTTAAAATATAATATTGAGTATGTTATTGAAGATCTAACAGATGAATTACTAAACGACAATTCAAGTATAACGGAGGAATTATTAGATAAAATAGAATCGTTTTTGGAAAAAAATTTAACAATTGATGATGTTTTAGATGATATTATTGATGTTGGTATGGAAAATATTAGTATCTTTGAAAAATATTATTTGAAAAAACACAAAAATGAGTAGAGTATTCTTAATTGATATTGACGGTACAATTTGTGATGACATCAAAAATGAGGA
>JACCDX010834755.1_pt1 | contig 9995 bp, 12 predicted proteins | sample 7449681 | NCBI WGS metagenome assembly JACCDX01 (sample SAMN15323450, study PRJNA562643) | freshwater metagenome | isolation source: river surface water | place: USA:Blue River Watershed | collected 2017-08-18
CGCTCGCGCATGCCCAGGGCGCGCGCCAGGCCTACCTGCAGGTCGGCTGCGACAACGCCGTCGCCCAGCGCCTCTACGCGCGCCTGGGCTTCGTGTTCGCCTACCGCTACCACTACCGCAGCCCGGAGGCCGCGCTCGTGTAGTCGTTTGTCAGGCCGCTTACGGTTGGGGACCACGCCGCAGGCCGGCTTCCCACGTTTGCAGGTCGGCGGCCCGGGAAACTGGGGCGTTGCCGGGTTCAACATCCGACCCCGCCTTCCACGCCGCCACCCATGACAGCTCTGCGCACCACACTCGCCGCCCTCGCCACGCTCACGCTCGCCACCGCCGCCGGGGCTGGCATCCCCAAGGCTGACGTCCCCGGCAGCGCCGATCACCCCGTCCTCAAGCGCTTCAGCGGCAGCCTGCTCGCGGGCTACGCACAGCAGGACTGGGAGCAGCGCACCTTCCCCGGCACCAGCGGCGTGGCCAAGGACGAAAACGCCTTCGTCCAGCCCGTCAGCGTCGAGGGCAAGGTCACGCGGCTGTTCTATCTGTCACCCCTGAACAAGGCGCCGCTGGAGGTCCACCGCAACTACCAGCAGGCCCTGCAAGCCGCGGGCTTCAAGGTCACCTGGCAATGCGAGACCGAAGCGCAGGGCTGCGCCCGGGCCTATTTCGCGCTCCACGGCAGCGAACGCGCGAACGGCATGCGCTGGGCCGAAGGCGACCTGCCGTCGGCGACCGACCCCGGCAGCACCTGGAACCTGAAGATGGCCTTGAGCTTCCGCCAGGCGCGCATGATGGTCGGCACGCTGTCCAGCGGCGGGCGCACGCTGAACCTGCTGCTGTTCACATCGGTGGCCGAGAACGAAGAGACCCACCGCGCCGCCACCTACATCGAGATCGTCGAACCCAAGGCCATGCCCACGGGCCAGGTCACGGTGGACGCCAAGGCCATCAGCGCCGGCCTGCAGGCCGAGGGCAAGATGGCGCTGTACGGCATCCTGTTCGACACCGGCAGGACCGAGCTCAAGCCCGATAGCAACGCGCAGCTGGAACAGATGGTGGCCGTGCTCAAGGCTCAGCCCGCGCTGAAGGTCTTCATCGTCGGTCACACCGACAACGTCGGCCCCGTGGACGCCAACCTCAAGCTCAGCGAAGGCCGCGCCAAGGCCGTGATGGCCGCGCTCACGCAGCGCGGCATTGCCGCGAACCGCCTGGCTGCGCATGGCAACGCCGGCTACGCGCCGTTGGCCACCAACACCAGCGAAGACGGCCGCGCCAGGAACCGCCGCGTCGAGATGGTTCTCCAATAACGCCGAAAACCCACTGACCACCATGCCCTACGTCCACCGCCTCGCCTCCGCCCTGCTCGCCGGGTTCACCGGGCTCAGCGGCATCGCCGCCATGGCGGCCGACGCGCCGGTCGCCGACCTGCCCGGCGCGCAAGACCACCCGCTCATCAGCCGCTTCGCCGGCTCGTGGCTGGCCGGCCAGTTCAAGGCGGACTGGGAGGCCTCGCCGCTGCCGGCCGCCGCCGAGCTGGACCCGAAGAACAGCGACCGCTTCAAGACGCTGCTGCCGCTGGAGGGCGCCGTCACCCGCACGATCTACATCGCCCCCGTGGGCAAGTCGGTCACCGAGGTCTGGCGCAACTACCAGCAGGCGCTGGCACAGGCGGGCTTCAAGACGCTCTACGCCTGCGAACAGGGCTGCGCCAACCTCTACTTCGCGCTCGCACGCCAGCTCAAGATCGAGCAAGGCATGCAGTGGGCCAAGGGCTATGTCACCTCGCCCGAGGGCAACCGCTACAGCCTCAACGGCGCGCTGGGCGCCGGTGAGGCGCACCAGCTGGTGGCGTCGCTGAACCGTGGCGGCCGCGAGGTGCATGTGCTGCTGCACGTCTCGCTGGCCAACAACCCGAGCACCCGCCAGGTGGCCACGCTGGTGGACATCGTCGAGCCCCGCGCCATGGCCACGGGCCAGGTGGCCGTGGACCCGGCCGCGCTGCAGGCCGGCCTCGCGGCGGAAGGCCGCGTCACGCTGACGGGCCTGTTCTTCGACACCGGCAAGACCGAGCTCAAGCCCGAGTCCAAGCCCCAGCTCGACGCCATGGCCGAGCTGCTGAAAGCCCAGCCCGCGCTGAAGGCCTGGATCGTCGGCCACACCGACAACGTCGGCGCCTTCGACGCCAACGAGAAGCTCAGCCTGGCGCGCGCCCAGGCCGTCGTCGCGGCGCTGACGGCGGCGCCGTACAAGGTCGACGCCAAACGGCTGGCGCCCAGGGGCCTGGCCTCGCTGGCGCCGGTGGCCGGCAATGGCGACGACGCCGGCCGGGCGAAAAACCGGCGCGTGGAGCTGGTGGCGCAATAGCGCCGTTCGCGGCGCGCCGTGAACTCGGGCGGGCGGGCCCGCGCTGGCCCTACAGTGATCGCATGCCCCGTGTCTCGCGCGCCCTCTCGCTGCTCCCTCTGGTGGTCGCCAGCGCCGTCTTCGCTGCCGACGCCAAGCGCATCGCCGTCACCATCGACGACGTCCCCGCCGCCAGCGCCACGGCCATCTCAACCGGCGAGACGGCACGGCTCAACGAACAGCTGCTCGCGGCGTTGAAGCGCCATGGCGTCAAGGCGGTGGGCTTTGTCAACGAGGACCGGCTGCTCGTCCCTGGCCATGTCGACGAGGGCATTGCCGTGCTCACGGCCTGGCTGAAGGCCGGCATGGAACTGGGCAACCACAACTTCGGCCATGTGGGTCTGTGGCAATCGTCCCGGGAAGACGTCGAGGCCGCCGTGCTGAAGGGCGAGGTGTTCACGCGCTGGCTCACCCGCGAACACCAGGCCCCGCTGCGCTACTACCGCCATCCCTACACGCAGACGGGCCGGACCGAAGCGGATCGAGAGGCTTTCGAAACCTTCCTTGCCGCACACGGCTACACCGTCGCGCCGATGACGATCGAGCATGACGACTACTTCTTCGCCTGCGTCTACGACCATCTCGGAGCGCCACACGAGGCGGCCCGCCGCCAGACCGTGGCCGACGAATACGACGCGCATCTGCGCACCTCGGTGCGGGTGTTCGAAACCATGTCGCAGGAGCTCCTGGGTCGCCAGGTCCCGCAGATCCTGCTGATCCACGCCAACCGCCTCAATGCGGACACCCTCGACCGCACGCTGACGACGCTCGCCGAACTCGGCTACACCTTCGTGCCGCTGGACGAAGCCCTGCGTGACGAGGCCTACCGCCTGCCGGCCCGCGCCAGTGGCCGGTTCGGACCGTCCTGGCTCGCGCGCTGGGCCCGGGCCCAAGGGGTCAAGCTCAGCGTGTATGGCCAGCCCGACCCCGAAGGCCGCACGGCGCCATGGCATGCCCAGCTTTGTTCGCGCTAGCACCGCCCGCATCGACACCGACCCGACCATGACCACACCGCCCACCACCTCCGCCGTCCTCTCCGTCGCCCCGCTGGGCATGCCGTGGGAGACGCTCGACCCCTTCCTCTTCTGCGTCCACCACGACGACGCCTACCCGCCCGGCAACGGCCGCCACGGGCCCGACCCCGCGCTGCTGGCCGGCCGCCAGATGGGCGCCGACTTCTCCGGCCAGGCGGGCTGGAGCATGTACCACGGCGAGCAGGTCCCCGGCTTCCCGGCCCACCCGCACCGCGGCTTCGAGACGGTGACCATCGTGCGCCAGGGCCGCGTCGACCATTCCGACTCGCTCGGCGCTGGCGCCCGCTTCGGCGGCGGCGACGTGCAGTGGCTGACGGCCGGCCGCGGCATCGTGCACGCCGAGATGTTCCCGCTGCTGCGCACCGACCAGCCCAACCCGCTGGAGCTGTTCCAGATCTGGCTCAACCTGCCGGCCGACAGCAAGATGGTCGCGCCGCACTTCACGATGTTCTGGTCGCAGCACATTCCCCGCCACCGCTTCGCCGACGATGCCGGCCGCGCGACCGAGGTCGTGTGCATCGCCGGCCCGCTGCCCACCCCCGACGGTGCGCTGCAGCCGCTGGCCCCGCCGCCCGACTCCTGGGCCTCGCGTGCGCCGGCCGACGTCGCCATCTGGACGCTGCGCCTGGCGCCCGGCGCGCGCTGGACGCTGCCCGCCGCCGCCGGCCACGGCACGCGCCGCAAGCTCTACTTCTTTGCCGGCCGCACGCTGGCCATCGACGGCCAGGCGGTGCCGGTGCGCTCGGGCGTGGAGGTAAAGGCCGGCATGGCCGTCACCCTCGTCAACGGCGACGAACCGGCCGAACTGCTGATGCTGCAGGGCCGCCCCATCGGCGAGCCGGTGGCGCAGTACGGCCCCTTCGTCATGAACACCGAGCAGGAGCTGCGGCAGGCCTTCGACGACTACCGGCGCACCCAGTTCGGCGGCTGGCCCTGGCCCGACGCGGCGCCAGTGCATGGCGACGACGCCACCCGCTTCGCCCGCCATGCTGACGGCAGGACCGAGCGGCACACGGCGCAGGACGAGGGCGCCGCCACGCCTTGACCGAGCGCCCGGCCGCTACGGCTCACGAGGCCTCGGCGCCCCCGGCCCGCGGGCCCACGGCGGCGCGCAGCCCCAGCCGCAGCTTGTCCCGCCCCGGCGGGGCACCGAACAGGCGGCTGTACTCGCGGCTGAACTGCGAGGGGCTGTCGTAGCCCACGCTGTAGCCGATGGCCGCCACGTCGCCCGCGTCGGCCATGATGCGCGCCCGCGCCTCCTGCAGCCGGATCAGCTTCTGGTACTGCAGCGGGCTCATCGTCGTCGCGCCGCGGAAATGGCGGTGGAAGGACGACTCGCTCATCGCCACCATGTCGGCCAGCTTGGGGATGGAGATCGCCTCGGCATGGTGGGCGCGGATGAAGCGGATGGCCCGCCCGATCTGGGACAGCCGGCTGTCGGCCAGGCCGATCTGGCGCACCATCGCGCCCTGCGGCCCGTGCAGCAGCCGCCACACCAGCTCGCGCTCCACCAGCGGCCCCAGCACGGCCGCATCGCGCGGCGAGTCCTTCAGCCGCAGCATGCGCACCACCGTGTCCAGCAGGTCGGCCGGCGCATTGCTGACCGCGAAGCCCGCCGGCTCCATCGCCGGCACGTCGGCCGGGTTCATCTCCAGCAGCAGCGACGAGATGGTGGCCGCCTGCAGCGTCAGGCCGGTGGCGAGATAGGGCAGCTCGGGGCTGGCCTCGATCACGCAGCCGGCGATGGGCAGGTCCACGCCCACGACGAGGAACTGGCCGCCGCCATACTCGAACACCTCGTCGCCCAGCATCGCCCGCTTGGCGCCCTGCGCCACCAGCACGAAGGTCGGCTCCAGCACATGGTGCTGAACCTCCGTGGGCGCCTCGGCCGTCACCGCGAACACGTCGCCCGCGCCACGGTCGCCACTTGCCGTGGCATGGCGCGTGATCAGCGCCCGCAATTCTTCCAGTGAACCCATGGCGCGACCGTACCCGTTGCCCCCGGGCGGCTCAAGGCCCGGGCACGCGGCACGGCCCGGATTGAGCGAATCAGGCAAGAGCTTGGCGGTTTTGGGCTATCGCACCCGGCACCATCAAGTCGCACGGAGAGCTGCCATCCAATGATGGGTGAATCGTGCAATCACCTGCGTGGATTTGACTGCCCGACCCGGCCGCCAGCCGCTTCAATGCGGGCCTTCGTCTCAGGAGGTCGCGCATGATGAAGATGACTGGCAACACGGTGCTCGTGGCGGGCGGCACACAAGGCATCGGCCGTGGTCTGGCCGAGCTGCTGTGCCGGCTCGGCAACGAGGTGCTCGTCTTCGGCGGCGAGCCCGGCGCCGCCCAGGCGCTGGCCCGCACCACGCCCGGCATGCGCGCCGTCGACCTCGACCTGGCCGACCCCTGGAGCGTGGCCGGCTTTGCCGAACAGGTCACGGCGACCTGCCCCGGCCTGAACATGCTGCTCACGCTGTCCATCGCCTTCCCGGTCAGGCACCTGCCCGGCCTGCAAGCGCTGCTGGCCGCCGACGACACCGACGCCAAGCTCGAAGCCCAGCAACTGGGCCTGCAGCACCTGACCGGCGTGCTGCTGCCTCACTTTCGCAAGCGAACGCACAGCGCGGTGCTGCACGTGTCCGCCGGGCCGTTGCTGGCGCCACAGCCGGCCAGGCGGCGAACACCGCTCGTCGCGGCCGGCCTGCCGGTGTGCACGCTGTCCGTCCGCAAGCGCTGGGCTGGCGCGTCCATCGAGGTGACCGACGTGGCCCTCCCCTCCCGCGCCGAACGCGTCAGCGCCGCCCATGCCGCCTCGCCCCAAGGCGTGCCGCGGGCCGAGTTCATCTCCGGCCTGGCCCACCTGCTCGCCGAAGGCCCCCAGGAGGCCGCCGCGCTGGCCCGCCTGCACGCCCTGTGGCCGGCAGCCCGCCCGGCGGTGCGCGACACGCGCGACGACGACCTGATGTCTGAAGCGGTCTGATGCGATCTGATGCGGTGGCTCGCACCCCAGCGCCCGGCGCCCGGCGGTCACGGCTGGCCGGTGCGGCTCTCAGCTTAGATCCGCCCCTCGGGCCTGCAGCGCTGCTCACCGACGTGGTGAACGTCGCCGGAAACGCAAGGCGTTGATGCGGCTAGCGTTTCGATGCGGAGCGAACGGTCGACAGCCTCCTGGGCTCAGTGCTCCAGCGAAGCGATCAGCGCGGGCACGCCCTTCAGGCCGGCGCGAGCCTGCAGCGTCAGCGGTGACGGCGCTGTGACCCAGCTGTCGCGCAACGCCGCAGCCGCCGCCTTGTCGTCGGCCGACAGCGTCCCCTCCAGCGTGGCCATGCGTTCCAGCAGCTCCTTCGGCGGCTGGGGCATGCGGGCCTGCAACAACTGCAGCAGCGCGTAGCCCGTGCGCTTGTCGGCCGAGCCCGGGCGGGACAGCTGGTCGGCCAGATAGGCCGTCGACGGCAGATCGCCCTGGTGCGACGCGCGCTCGAACCAGCGCTGCGCCGTCGCGGCCTCGCCCGTCCTGGCGTAGTGCAGGGCCACGTCTTGCTGGGCCAGGTCATAGCCCGCCTCGGCGGCGCGCAGCTTGAACTTCAGGCCCTCGGCCGCATCCACCGGCACGGTGCCGGGGAACTGGCCCATCAGGTAGCAGCCCACCTTGAATGCCGCCAGCGCATGCCCGGCCGCGGCAGCCTCGGAAAAGCGCCTGAACGCCGCCGTGTGGTCAGCCGGCGTGCCGATGCCGTTGTTCAGGAACATGCCCAGGTTGTAGAGCACCTCCGCGTTGCCGGTCGACGCAAGCGCCGACATCTTCGAGAACATCGCTTCCCGCGACGGGCCCTCCGGTGCGGCGGCGGCGGTGCAGGACAAGGCGACCATCGCCAGCGCAGCGGCGCAATGCTTGATGCGGAACATGGACCTCCTGATGGGGCGTAGCCAGCGGCGCCGAGATGGCCGGCGACATGACAGTTAGCTTATCGCACCGGCTCAGTTGGCTGAAACCTCGGGCGCGTGGCACACCGCCTCGATGTTGTGGCCCTCGGGGTCGATGACAAAGGCCGCGTAGTAATGAGCGTGGTAGTTCGGTCGCAGGCCCGGCGGCCCGTTGTCGCGGCCACCTGCCGCCAGCGCCGCGCGGTAGAACGCGTCGACCTGCTCGCGCGTGGCCGCCGTGAACGCCAGGTGCAGGTGCGCCGGCTGCTCATCGGTCTGAAACAGGCACAACGATGCCGGGTTGCCGTCGATGAACAGCTCGATGCCGTAAGACGGCACGCCCTCCGCGCCGCCCTTCACGCCCAATGGCGCCAAGGCCTGAAGGTAGAACGCCTTGCTGGCCGCGTAATGGCGGACGCCGAACTTGACGTGGTCGAACATGGACGCTCCTGCCGCGGTGGGTGAATCGAGCGGGCCGCCTCAGCCCTGGCTGCGTGCCAGGGCCTCGATCGCCGCAATGCCGGCCAGCATCTTCTGCCGCGCCGACGAGTTCGCCGAATGAACCACCATCTTCGGCGGCCGGCACCCGCGCAGGGCAACGGCCTCCTCCACCCACAGCACCACGTCGTAGCCGGTGCCGCGGGCATCGTCGCCGAGGTCATGATCGAGGCTGATCTCGTCGACCTTCCCCGTTTCGAGCAGCGCGATGGCCTCGTCGGGCCAATACACCCTCACCCAGCCCGCCGGGGTGGGGCGTTCGTCATCGAGGTAGATGCGTATGGAGCAACGGGTTGGTGATCCAGGTCTGGTGACTGGGACAATTCAAAGGGACGCGGTGCGCGGCAACCCGGTCAGTTGAGGGTGCGTGCCAGACATCAGGGGATGGGAAATTGTTGGGCTTCTCTGCGTTCAGCCCAACCTACCGAGCTTCAGGCTGAAGTTGTCGGGTATCCAGTTCTCTTCACTCGCGTACCTTACCGGTCAGCAAGGTGTTGCACTTCGGATTTGAGATCGCCCCGCCGCAATAAAGCCGAGTACATTTAGACATTTTTACAAACGCCTATACCCAGTCCTCATGATCCGATCGATTCAAGTTGAGCGCGCAAGAACAAGTGATCTCGTGACTGCGACTGTTTTGGGGACGCTGGCGGTGTTCATGCTGTGGATGATATTTTCGGGGCGCATCAATTCTGCAGAAAACTCGGCCATTCCACTGGTCCGATTGGCCGGCAATCATCCGGCCTTGGCGAAATGCCTTTTGGGACTGGCGTGTTTGATCTTCCTTCTGGGTACGCTGGCTATGATTGGAAAATATCGCGACAAGACCCCGGCCTTCAGCGCGGATGCAAACGGCATCGTCGACGCCCATTACGATCCCGCCGAGGCAATCGGTCCTATCTCTTGGTCGGAAATAAAAGGCTTCAGCGTGAGGGGCAAGTTTGGAAAAAATGCTCTCGTCGTGGAACTCAAGCATCCGCATGACTACTTGGCGGTCGGCAACGAAAATCGCCGCAGAAACAGCGCAAGATTCATGGATGAATTTGGCAGCCCGGTCGTTATCGGTAGCGGCTCGCTGAAAATAGAAATTGGGAAACTGTACGCCGCTTGCATCAAAATGCACTCAATGTACGCAGATCAGAGCAATCGCTGAGGGTCCCCTATTGAAATTCGGGGGTTGTGGTAGAAATTCCCATTGATGAACACCCCCACACAGATCTGAGCGTGTGCGATTCACGCACTCGGCTCCCACCTTGGGTGTTTGACGGCAAATCTCGTGCTGGGCCAGGGATGCAGGATTCCTGGACTGGGCAATTAGGCTGCGGCGATCTGATCCATCCGCTCGTGCGTCATCCCGTCCCTCTGGCTGCGTCGCTTGAGCGTGCGCCGCCAGAGGTTCTTGACGTGATACCCGAACGCCGCGACCGTCCTCGCGTTGGTCGGCACTGCGTGGTAGCTCAGGTATCCACGCACCACCGCGCCCGGCCACTTGCCCTGCTCAGGGATGCTTTGATGCATCGCCGTCCGGCGTAGGGCGTACATCATCGAGGTAGACGCGCATGGGGCAACGGGTTGGCGATCCAGATCTGGTGACTGGGACAATTCAAAGGGACGCGGTGCGCGGCAACGCGGTCAGTTGAGGGTGCGTGCCAGACATCAGGCAATGGGAAATTGTTGGGCTTCTCTGCGTTGAGTCCAACCTACCGAGCTTCGCCTCGAAGGTAAGCCGAAATGAACGATTTAACCTTTGCTTTGATGTTCAACTGGCCTGACGGTCACCTGGCCGCGCTACGGGTTCTGCAACCGTTGCTCCCAGAGAGCGAACATGTGCGAGGCGCCTGGGTGTACAAAAAGAACGTACTCAAGTTCGAGAAGAATCCATTGCAAGGCGAGGATGGCGAGATGGATTTGCAGATATCTGCATTCCCCATCGACGACGGAGTCGATCTGGCGAATCAGAGGCAGGTACTTCGTGAGGTTCGCCAAGCGCTGCAGAGCTTTGCAGGAGAGGTCGCTGCGCTTGCAGAGGACAATCTGTTTAGCGAGCAGCCACTGGATTGACCCTCGGGGATCGGGGTCACCCATTAGCCGATCCCGTCAAGTGGCAAACACACGCCCCTGCACCGCAAGAGCGCACCCTTTTGTCTC
>JACCDX011190908.1_pt1 | contig 9994 bp, 5 predicted proteins | sample 7449681 | NCBI WGS metagenome assembly JACCDX01 (sample SAMN15323450, study PRJNA562643) | freshwater metagenome | isolation source: river surface water | place: USA:Blue River Watershed | collected 2017-08-18
GTATTAATTTGAGTTCCACCTGAGCCAAGAATTACGCTACCACTAAGCGTTCCGCAAGTAATCATTACATAAGCAAAACAAAGGCCCGCGAAGATCTTGGGCACCAACTCATATTGCTGGCCATATATAAAAGTAACTACATAGAAAACAAAAACGCATGCAGCCAGAGCGGTTACAACACTGGCTAAAGCCAGAATCAGCTGCTTATGAAGCAGGTAGCGACGCAACTCTCTTTTGAATGCATGCATTCGGATCATCCTAGGTAGCAAGATAGTCTGAACAGAATTTGTCAATAACATCAGACCAGATTGCATTACTGATGCCAGAGCATATGCCCCAAGCTCTGCACGATCATCTACCATAGCATTGAGCATCAGCATGTCACCATATCCCGCAAAGATTACAATTAGGTTGCCTATCATGGCATATGATGAAAAACGAACAAAATTAACAGGTAACACATAATCAGATAAAACATGATGTGAATTACCAATAATACTTGGGTCCAAGTGTCTAAAATACCAAATAGCACTAAATAGGGCGGTAATTAGAGTAGCGACTATGTAGCCTGGGAAACGCCAGAGATAGGTGCAACTAACCAGCATCGCAAATGCCAGCAACCGCGTTACCACCAATCCATTTGCAGCAAGTCCAAACTGACCCTTTGCAATCATGTAGTTTCTGATATTTTCTGAATAAACTATTACAGGAATACAAAAAAGCACACCCACAAAATAGTAGTAATTCAAATCGCCAAGTGGAATCAACATATTTGGATGCACCAGCAACGAAATTAAAGCAACGTAAGCAAGAGAAGACCAGAAGTTGATTTTTACCACATGATCAAGCAGACCAAACTCTTGCTTAGCATCGCGGAAATCAACAGAATACTTTAATACACCGGTTGAAAAGCCCAAACTGCCGATACACACACCAATTATTACATAGGCCTGCATTACTCGGATGTTGGCCATATCGGACGGTAAAAGAATGTATGCAAGAACCAAAATGCCAATTGTAGCCAAACCATTAGCAAATACATTAGCAAAAAGAGTTTGAGTCAACGTCTTAAGACTAGAAATAACAGGTGAATAGGAATTGTTTTTAATTTAGATTACCAAAATCATTCGCTCAGTCATTTTCAAATTCGAAAACTCATAGGGAGGAATTCAATCAAACCGATTGATTTACATCTATATACTCTTTCCACCACAAAGCTAAGTTGTAGAGATACCACGCTTGTGCAGCGCGCCCTTCATCAAGGACCCTAAAAACCTCATCTCTATCAAAAAAATCCGTCTTATTACAGAACTCCTCAAGTTCACTTCTAATCTGAGGCCCGAGATTATCTAAGAACCATTCGTGTATGGGCACGCCGAAACCTTGTTTTGGCCGATCAATAATTACGTCTGGAATAGTTCCTCTGACTGCTTTCTTCAGAATGTATTTGAGACCGCCACGTGTCTTCATTTCTGCAGGGATGCTCAAAGAAAACTCGACTAACTTGTGATCTAGGAAGGGCACCCTTCCTTCTAAGCTTACGCCCATGCTCATCTTATCTACCCGCATCAGTAGTAGCTCAGGAAGGCGAAAATTAAGGTCCAAATAGGTCATCCAGTTTAGCCACGATGGGACCTTTGCCTTTTTGAGAAATCGTGAACGTATAGGCTCAATAACATTCCATGAACTCAATCCATTAAGCTGTTTTCGGAGTCTGCTCGACAAGAGCCTTAATTTGTGGGTTTCGGTAAAACCTTCGGCTCCACCCCAAAAAATTGGCAAATTTTCAGACCCACGCCTAAGCCATTCATAGGAAAAGCTTTGATCTTTACCAAAGAGTCGCAATAGACTCATTCCTAGCTTTTTGAAAACGAGAGGGAGAGGTAAATTACTATATTTCTGAAGTCTAAGGGACGTTATCCAGCCTGGATAACCACAGAAAAGTTCATCGGCACCTTCACCAACTTGGCAAACTACCACTCCGTTGTCACGCGCCAACTTAGAAACAAAGAAAACTGGAAAACAAACGGGGTCCGCAATAGGTTCATCTTGTAATTGCACCATCTTGCGAAGAAACCCATTCAGATCTTCAAAACTCAAAAATGTCTCATGATGCTCAGATTTCACTTGATCAGCAACGAGCTTTGCAAAAATAAGCTCATTTTGATAACTACTGTAATTTCCTTCATATCCAATTGAAAAAGTTTTGACCTTTTGACTTTCGCCCTCCGCAAACAATGCAGCATTAGTGCTGGAGTCAACACCACCCGATAGAAATACACCAACTGGTACATCTCCAATTTTTCTCATACGCACAGAGTTCTTGATTTCATCGAGCAAGCGACTTGCTACTTCGTCTTCAGTTGCCCCTTGAAGCGATTCTGTGTGGTCAAGGACATCCCAGTAACGTTGCTCTTCAACAGTACCATCCAAGCCGATGCATAACCAACTTGCACAAGGCAGTTTATTTATTCCAGCAAACAGCGTATCAGGAGCTGGAGTTGTTAAAAATGAAAGGTAATGAAATAGCCCTACCTCATTAACTTCCCGTTTCTGTTGAGGATCCTTAAGTAAAGCCTTAATTTCGGAGGCAAATGTGACACGCCCATTATGAATACTGTAATAAAGTGGTTTTTCACCTAATCGATCACGTATCAACCACAGTTTCTTAATGTTGTCATCCCAAATTGCGATTGCGAACATCCCCCGCAACCGTTGCAGACAATCGATACCCCAATGTTCGTAAGCATGAATAATAACCTCTGTATCTGAATGATCTGTCTTCCATTGATAGGCTCCAATTTCTTCAAGTTCACGTCTGATTTCAGAATGATTATAAATTTCGCCATTGAAAACAATACGAACCGAACCATTTTCATTGGCCATAGGTTGCCCTGCTGCGTCTGCTAGGTCGATTATAGAAAGCCTGCGATGTCCCAATCCGACCAAGCAATCTTCAGATACCCAATCGCCACAATCATCCGGTCCTCTGTGAATCATTGTGTCCCGCATTTCAGTCACTAATTTTTTGGTGACACGAAAAGAATCACTCGCAGTGACAATTACTCCAGATATACCGCACATATTTTTAGCAAACTTTAATTAGATTAACTGCATTCATAATAATAGAATCACTTTAAAAACATAAAAATTGTTTAATAATTTATTTATTTATTTGAATTCGCTAATTAAGAATAATTAGGAGTGACAAAGTAGCAAATTGTGAATTGAGATAACAAGCAAAGTAATGTAAAAAGCTAAAAGGATATTAATCTGCTGGTAGGAGAAAATAGGAGGAGTAATAAATTTTAATTCACCGATTTGCCTTGTTGGGTACAAATTCTCTGTCAAAAATTGATTTTTCAATTCAATTTTTCTCTGTTTAGTTTTGTTTAGAGAATCTATCGCGTTATAAAGCAAATGCCAGCAGATTGTATTTGCCTCACTCGTCATAGGCTTAGAGCAATTTTTTAAATTTAAAAGAATCTTATTTTGAGCCAAAAGTTGTCTTTCATTATATAAAAATAATTCATTGAGATTGTCAACTTTAGCCTGATATATGCGATTGTGGATAGTAAACAGGGTATCGATGGCTTCGCGATAAATTTGCGTCGCCCTGTCTGGACTAGTTGCGGAAGCACGCATTACAAAAAAATTTTGATTATTCAACCTGACGCTAATATGCTCATCACGCTCGTCAATTCCGAATGAATTGTCTTTACTTAGTTTCGGCAAAACAGCGTATGAAATCAGTTGTTTTGTTTCCTCAAAAGACATTAGGCTACCACTTGAGCCTATTAATCCACTCGCGTTTCCAATTTGTATTAATCCCTCCACGCTATATTTGGTACTTTGCTGTTCATGCAAGTAGCTAAATATAATAATGAATAATGAAACTCCAACAAGGACGTGTCGAATCCAGTATTGCTTAAACGTATTTAGATAAAAACGCATATCCTGTTTAGAAGAAGGTTACAGATTTGAAATCATAACCTTGGTTGTAAAGCAATAAAAACACAATCATACTAGATGGATTCTCGAATTCAAAAAACATTCTCATCCTGATGTTTTCTTGTTATTTTAGGCATCTTCAAATTGCTTGCGTTTTTTGAATTGAAACTACTTTCATTCGATGTAAAAAAATTTTAATTTTTTTACTTGATTATCATAACTCTAATAAAAAACTAAATAAATAAAAATTATGTTGATTAAAAAAATGTTTAAACCCACCAAATTAATTTACTTCCTTTTCTCATATTGCTTTGCGAAAATAAATTAAGGACGCCCACTTATATTCTTTAATCCAAAATTTAATATGAACAGGAGTAGTAAGGTAAAAGGATACATAAGGTTATACAACGAAGCAAATATGCCATTCATAGAAATGTTCATAGCCATATATGCAAAAAGTGTAAGAATTGATATTGAGCTAAGCTTGTGCGGAAAGATTAAGCAGCACTCTTGAATAATGATTAAGGTTATAAAAATTATCGGCAAAAAAAACAAAAAAGCCAACCATCCGCCTATTAGGAATACCTCGCCAGCAAAGGGTACCGAAACACCTCCTGGCGACCCTGCAATATAACGATGTAATTCTGTCGACAAGCTAATAGTTTCATGAGGTAGCAATCCGTGGATAGATGGCAGAGCAGAAACTCCAAGTGCACCAAAGTCATGAAGATAACTCAACGATCCCGCTAAGGTCTCAGGATAAGTTACGAAAACTCGGTACCAAATCTGTTTAAAAATAGAAATTGGCGAGAAGGCTCCCTGCATAGCCCTAGAGTATCCAATAAATAGCAACACTACTGATATACCGACAAAAAACCAAAATTTTCTAAATCGCAGAAATTTAGTAAGCTCTTGTCCCCTTACTCCGTAATAAGTAAGGAAGGACAATGTTAAAGATAAAACAAAAACCAGAAAACCTGACTTGGAGCCTAGTGTAAGATAAGAACCCAGACATATTACAAATGTCGCACAAACAAACCAGACTTGCGTCCTGTCTTCAAGTAATAGAATTAATGCATAATTAGACAAGAACAATGGTAAAAAGAAGAAACCAAGGTTATATACGAACCATAACCTCAAACCATATACATATTGGTTGCGTAGCTCAAGGGCATTGTCCATATTCATTATTCCATCCACGGACTGGAAAATTAAAAAATTTCTTGTTTGGATGAAGTAAATCGTGTCGAGTAGAATAATAATAGCTAATCCAATGAGTATAAGACTTCTATCTTTAAACGCCGCCACTGGGACGAACCTTACCAAAGGTCTTGTTAACAAATATGGCAGTGCAATCACGTAAAAGATGAACACTTGAAAGATCAACACAAAAACTAGTTCAGCTGCCACATCAGAAGTATTGAAGTTTAAAATGTAGAGTTTTTCATCGCTAAATACACTAATGCTTCCAATTGCATTAAAAAAAAACATCCCAAGGAAAGCAAAACTCACAAGCGGGAAATGCCAGCATTTACGCCATTTAAATAATGTAACGAGTCCCGGCAAATATGCCAAAAGCACCAAAACGTATAACAAATATGGATTCTTCATTTATTTTGAAGCATGCCATCAACCGTGATACCAATGCGAGTAGCCTGCAACTGTTGCCATAACGGAATTGGCCAATTTACGTAGCCTCGGATAGCTGCTGCAAAAGCATGAAGCACTTCTTTTTGCCCCTTATTTGGGGTACGAGTCTCTACTGGCTTGCGTTTTACTCCAACAACGGTCAACTTGCGATAATCGTCTAAGGAGATAACCATTCCATCAACATAAATTTCCATGCTTTCCTTAGGAAAACTATTGTTGCCTAATGCAGTGTAAGTTAATGTAGCTAACGAACCATCTTCGAAACTTAACGTAGCCACAAAATTATCGGATAGTGAATAGAAGTTGGTGGCTGGCTTAATCGCTGCAGCCTGTATATTCACAACTTTAAAATTAATCAGGAAGGTAAATAGATCATAAATATGGCAAGCCTCTCCAAGATTGCGACCACCTCCTTCAGGCCCGTGCACCCAGTGATCCAAAGGAATGTAGCCTGCATTCATGCGGTAGTTAATAATCATCGGATTACTGCGATTCTCCAACAATTCGGCAATCTTTTGAGCGTAGATAGAGAAGCGACGATTAAACCCAGTCAGCAAAATTGGTTTCGTTTTGCTCCTTCCCTCATAGAAAGCTTCAATTGTCTCGAGCTCTTTCTCATTTAGGGCTAGTGGCTTCTCTACCAAGACGTGCTTACCTGCTTGCAGCGCCCTTAGTGCGAGACTTGCATGCGAATCGTGACGTGTAGCTATGATCACTGCATCGACAGACTCGTCTTTGAAAACCTCATCCACATCTGTGGTGCTGTAATGAGCATCGAAACTCTTAGCGGCATTAGCTGCGTTATGTCCAAAACGGCTAACAACTGCCCGCACGCTGAAGTCCGTTTTTAGCTCCAGTAAATTTGGTAAATACATACCCTTTGCATAACTGCCCACACCAACCATTGCTAACGAAATGACACCTGACCTTGGCACATAGGCTTCCTTGGGTAGAAACACCTTATTAGCCAAAGCCTCCTCTCGCTCAGCATAAGAAAGTAAAACCATTAAAGGTTTCCCCACCGATGACTGTAGTGCCCCAAAAGCTTTACTTGCGTCTTCGATTTTATAGATCGAAGTAACCATAGATTTAACATTGATGTTACGGTCTTCGATAAGACTTAAAAAGGCTCCCATGTTACGCCTCTCTGTCCACCTTACAAAAGCTAGGGGATAATCATTGCCTCCGTCTTCGTAGCTAGCATCATAACGTCCGGGTCCGTACGAGGTTGAAATCAGAAAGTCGAGCTCTTTGACATAAATATCCTCTCGTTGAATATCCATACCCACATCTCCTACAAGCACCACCCTGGCTTTCTTGCGACACATCCTGAAAGCAGTTGAAACAATGGCATCTTGGGCCCCTGCAGCCGTAATTATCACTCCGTCGGCACCTATGCCGCCGGTTAGACGCATTACTTGCTGAATTTCATTAATATCATCAGGATGAATGCCCCAATTCATTCCCTTGTTTAGTGCAATTCCAATACGTTCGCGGTCTAAGTCTAGCCCGATTACACGACAACCGTTGGCACAGAGCATCTGTACAGTGAGTTGACCAAGAACGCCCAGTCCAAGCACTACAAATGTTTCACCTAGTGTCGGGTTTATACGACGGACACCTTGCATGGCGATTGCACCCAATGCTACTGAACTAGCCTCGTCCAGCCCGACGTCATTGGGGACGGAAACAACTAGATTTTTGGGTACACAAACAACTTCTGCATGGAATGCGAACTGAGATCCAGCACAAGCCACTCGGTCGCCAATAACGAATTCGGTCACGCCTTGACCTACAGCAATTACAATTCCCGATCCGGAATATCCTGTTGGCAACTCAACGGCCAAACTTTCCTTCACAATGCGTCTGGCATGTTTTATCCCATCTTTTCGTACTATATTTATGACCTTCATAACGTTCTGTGGCTGTTGAATTGCTCGCTTCCACAAAGGTCGCCCAGTTGACTTAACACCCGACATCTCTGTGCCAATAGAAATGCATGAATAGGTCATCCTAATTAACACAGTTCCAGGTTTCACCATTGGTGCTGGTACCTCATCGAGTCTGACCTCACCACCGCTAACAATAACCTGCTTCATTTCCATAATCCCCGCGTGTCAATAAGTTTTTTGCCGTTTAGCTTATTGCGATCTACAGACATAAACGAATCATGATCTACAAGCAGTACAATAATGTTAGCTTGTCTTACAGCATCCTCTAAAGAAGTCAACTCGCACTTGTTCTCCAGAACGGTAGGTAAATGCTCAATATAAGGCTCTACAACTAGCAGCCTCTCTATAGATAGTATTTCGGCCAATTTCTCAACAATTTGCAGAGAGGGGCTTTCTCTAAAATCGTCGATGTTGGCCTTGAATGCTAAGCCAAGGCAAGCAATCACGACTGTCTCATTATTTTCACGACTTTCCTTAACCGCTTCAAAAATTTTACTAACTACCCACTCAGGTTTACTGTCGTTTACTTTGCGAGCGGTACGTATTAGATGAGATACTGTTGGTGCACTATTGACTATGAACCAGGGATCGACTGCAATACAGTGGCCGCCAACTCCTGGACCTGGATTAAGTATATTTACACGAGGATGACGATTAGCTAGTGCAATCAGTTCCCAAACATCTATTTCTAGTTGATCACAAATTAAAGACAGTTCATTGGCGAAAGCTATATTTACATCACGAAATGCGTTCTCTGTTAATTTTGTCATTTCTGCCGTTCGCGCATCGGTCTCATAACACCGTCCGCGTACGAAGGTTTGATAGAGTTCGCGAGCTTTCTGGGCGCAAAGGGATGTCAATCCACCTATAACTCGGTCGTTTCTAACTAGTTCGGAAACAATACTTCCTGGTAACACGCGCTCTGGACAGTAAGCGAGATAGACATCGACATCTTGACTGTCCTTTAGTGGAAAGCGAAGATCTGGACGCTCTTCCGCTAACCAAACAGAAAGCTTCTCTGTCGTCCCAACTGGCGATGTCGATTCTAGAACCACTAAATTTCCACGCCGCAGTTTTGGAGCAATCATACGGGCAGCCTTTTCGACATAGCTTAGATCAGGCTGATGGTCGTTCATAAAAGGTGTTGGCACTGCAATAATAAAAATGTCTGCTGGCTCAGCCACTAACACTGCTCTTAGTCTACCGTTGTAAACTGCCGACCTAACTAACCCATCAAGTTCAGGCTCGACAATATGAATCTCTCCTCGGTTAACAACATCCACTATGTTCTTGTTTACTTCAAGTCCTATGACATCGTGTCCGACGCTTGATAGTATTGCTGCAGTAGGTAAACCAATGTAGCCTAAGCCAACGATGCAAACTTTATACTTAGTTGAACTCATAAATGTCCTTCTATAATTTCAGCAATCCTATCTGCTGCACGCCCGTCACCATAAGGGTTGTGTGATGTAGACATTCGTTGGTAGTGATTCTGGTCGCTAAGAAGACGACGCGCTTCGGCAACAATTCTTTCCTCGTCAACCCCAACCATACAAACTGTCCCTGCATTCACTGCTTCAGGCCTTTCGGTCGTATCACGCATAACTAGAACCGGTTTGCCGAGCGAAGGTGCCTCTTCCTGTATGCCACCAGAATCGGTAATTACAAAATAGGCTAGACTCATAAGATATACAAAAGGCAAATAATCCATCGGCGGTACAAGATACACATTAGATATATTGCCTAATATACGGTTGACTGGATCTAAGACATTAGGATTAGGATGAACTGGATAAACTATATCGATATTTGGCTCAGCAGATAACCTTGCAAGTGCGCGGCAAACACTCTCCATACCATCTCCAAAATTCTCTCGTCGATGCCCAGTTACTAGTATTACGCGGCGGCCAGTATTTTCGAACCAAGGCATATTAATTCTCTGTTGCTCCAATAATTTACTATCAGTTTGAAGGCGATTAACAACATTCAATAAAGCATCAATAACCGTATTACCCGTAACCCAGATTGATTCTCGATCCACTCCCTCGCTAATTAAATTATCACGAGCTGCGGAAGTGGGTGCAAAATGAAATTTTGTTAGTCGCCCAGTAAATAGACGATTCATTTCCTCTGGCCATGGAGCCTGAAGATTCCCAGTGCGTAAGCCGGCTTCAACGTGTCCAACTGGAATGCGCAGATAAAAGCAAGCTAATGCAGTAGCGAAAGTTGTTGTTGTGTCGCCATGAACAAGGACAAGGTCAGGCTTATATTCTTCGAGAGTCTTAGTCACTCCTTCTAGAACTGCAGACGTTAGACCTGCAAGTGTCTGATTTGGTCGCATTAAATCTAGGTCGAAATCTGGCTGCATTCCAAATAGTGTAAGTACTTGATCAAGCAATTGACGGTGCTGTGCAGATACACAGACTAAGACTTCGAATTTA
>JACCDX010658334.1_pt1 | contig 9992 bp, 9 predicted proteins | sample 7449681 | NCBI WGS metagenome assembly JACCDX01 (sample SAMN15323450, study PRJNA562643) | freshwater metagenome | isolation source: river surface water | place: USA:Blue River Watershed | collected 2017-08-18
GGTCAGGGCACATAATATTTTCTGCGTATATTCGTTATAGTACAGTAAACATGGCCGCACTTTCAAAAAACTTCGACCGACGCTATTTGCGCTACCTCCCGGCATTCTATTTTGCCGCGGTCGGTGTTTTCTCGCTGGTCATGGACCTCACACACGATTCGTTTTCGTGGCCATTAACCGCCATTTGTCTCTTGCTGTGCCTGCCGGCGGTCTTCCGCAATAAGTGGGTCTATCTGTCCGTTGGTCCGCTGTTGCTGCTTGTTTTCGGCTATTTGCTCATCGTTGTCAGCGCCTGGTTTGCCCGCTATATGGCCGGCGCGCCATTCGCAGATCCGCTCACCACATTTGGTGTGGGGTACACATTTGTCATCGCGTCCTTTATCAGCTCCATTTTCCTTGTGATGCAGGGGCTCAATGATTCCATAAGTCCTCAAAAAAGTATGCCCGCAATGTGACTTTACCTGATCGTTTGATTATGATGATGAGTAAGGTCCGGGCAGCACTGCTGTGCTACCGTTATTATGCTGCTGTGCCGCTATTGTTATGCCTGCCGGGCTGCTGGCTCTATGCTATGGAGCGTCTTGCAGTGCCCGTAATGCTGATGAAAGCGCTTACCGATGTGCTTCTATGGTATTTCATAACGGCTACCGCGCCACACCGTCTGTTCTACTACTACAATCTGCATGTCTCCCGTTGGTTCCTGTTCGCGACTTTCCTTATCACCGATCTGTTCATCTTCCGTGTTCTGTTATGGCTCACAGCGTTTACGTTTCCGGCTCCGACCAATTGATAGCCGAGCAGGTCTTTGTATCCATCGGCCAACGTGAGATACTGAAGGGCGTCACCATCAGCGCCACCCGTGGCAGCATCACCGGGTTGCTGGGGCGCAATGGTTCGGGTAAGTCCACCATGCTGCAAGCAGTGTTTGGTACACGCCGCGCAGCCGAGTGTTCCGTATTTGTGAACGGCGTAAAGATCAATACACCCTACACACATCACGGACTCATCAACTACCTGCCGCAACAACGCTTTTTGCCTCCGTCGCTCACGGTGCAGACCGTCATGAAGCAGTTTGGCGCCGATCTGGACGTAGCTCTTCATTGGTTTCCCGAATTGGCCGACGTATCGCGCCTCAGGATCAGCGAACTCTCAGGTGGTACCGAGCGACTGGTCTCTGTGGTCCTGTTGTTGCTGGGTCGCAGTCGCTTCGTGCTGCTCGATGAGCCGTATTCGCACATCATGCCACTGCATGTGACACGCCTGCAGCAACTGATGCAGGAACAGAAACGACAAAAGGGCATCATTATCACCGACCATATGTATGCGCCCCTGCTCGACATATGCGACAACATCTACCTGATGAAGGAAGGGCACACCGTTTTCATACGCGACCGGGAAGACCTGGTACTGCACGGCTACCTGTCTTCATTGTAGTTGCAAGCGATTAGCACTATTTTCCCAATTCCGTTTGGCAGTACCTGCATTGCGAAAATGTTTAGTAACTATGTAGTAGCAATTGATGAACATATAACCCGATAGTTATGTCATATCCGTATCTCATTCGCACAGCCGAAGAATATAAAGCAGCCTACGATAAAAGTATTAATGATCCCGAAGGCTTCTGGGCCAATGTCGCTTCAACTTTTCTGTGGCGCAAACGTTGGGACAAGGTACTGGAATGGAATTTCGAAACTCCGGATGTGAAATGGTTTCAGGGTGCCAAACTCAACATCACTGAAAACTGTCTGGACCGCCATCTGGGAACAATGGGCAACAAACCCGCCATTATATGGGAGCCCAACGACCCCGAAGAGCACCACCGCCTGATAACCTACCGCGATCTGCACCACAAAGTAGGGCAGTTTGCCAATGTCCTGAAGAACAACGGGGTGAAAAAAGGCGACCGTGTCTGCATCTACATGGGCATGGTACCCGAGCTGGCTATTGCGGTACTGGCATGTGCCCGCATAGGCGCTATCCATAGCGTCATATTCGGTGGCTTCAGTGCGCAGAGTATTGCCGACAGGCTCATTGACGCTCAGGCAACGACGATCATTACCAGCGATGGTGCCTACCGCGGCAACAAAGAGATACCGCTGAAGAACGTGATAGACGACGCGCTGGTGCAATGCCGCTTCGTTACAAAAGTGATAGTACTCACCCGCACACATACACCGGTCAGCATGATAAAGGGCCGCGATGTGTGGTGGGAAGACGAGATACGCAAAATAGAAACACTGGGCCTGCACGACTGCCCTGCCGAAGAGATGGATGCGGAAGATCCGTTGTTCATACTTTATACATCGGGCTCTACAGGCAAACCCAAGGGCGTAGTACACACCTGTGGTGGCTACATGGTATACACCACCTACTCGTTTGTGAACGTATTCCAGTATCAGCCGGGTGATGTGCACTTCTGCACTGCCGACATAGGCTGGATAACAGGGCACAGCTACATTCTGTATGGCCCGCTGGCCGCAGGTGCCACCACGCTACTGTTTGAGGGCATACCGACGTGGCCCGATGCAGGCCGCTTCTGGGACATTGTGGACGAGTACAAGGTGAACATCCTGTACACGGCACCAACAGCCATCCGCTCGCTAATGGGCTACGGGCTCGGTCCTGTCAACGCGCACAACCTGAGCAGTCTTAAAGTACTTGGTTCTGTTGGCGAACCCATCAACGAAGAGGCGTGGCAGTGGATGCACGAGAACATAGGCAAGGGTCGCTGCCCTATTGTAGATACGTGGTGGCAGACCGAGACCGGCGGCATCATGATCTCCAACATGGCCGGCGTCACGCCCGCAAAACCATCTTATGCTACGCTGCCGCTACCCGGTGTTCATCCCATTTTGGTAGACGAGAACGGCAACGAGATAAAGGAGAACAATGTAACCGGTAACCTATGCATCAGGCATCCGTGGCCGTCTATCATCCGCACCACTTATGGCGACCACGAACGCTGCCGCACTAATTACTTCGCCACCTATCCCGGACTGTACTTTACAGGCGATGGTTGCTACCGCGATGAGAACGGCAATTACCGCATCACCGGCCGCGTAGACGATGTGCTGAATGTGAGCGGCCACCGCATTGGCACTGCCGAAGTAGAGAATGCCATCAACATGCACTCCGGCGTCATAGAAAGTGCGGTGGTAGGCTATCCGCATGACATCAAGGGGCAGGGTATCTACGCCTTCGTGATCTTCCAGAACTCGCATGGCGATGAGCAACTCTCCCGTCAGGATATCATGCAAACTGTTACCCGCATCATCGGCCCCATAGCCCGACCCGATAAGATCCAGTTTGTGAGCGGACTGCCCAAAACACGCAGCGGCAAGATCATGCGCCGCATACTGCGCAAGATAGCCGAGAACGAACCCGACAGCATCGGCGACACATCAACGCTACTCGATCCTTCGGTGGTAGAAGAGATCATCCGGCACAGGATCTGATAACACATCATTTCATTTACCTGAAAAGCGGCCAGTATGGTCGCTTTTCTTAATTTAGCACAAACACCAAACGTCCGGTTATGGGCCTCATCACACAACAGATAGCAAAGCACCTGCGCGACATTCATTTCGGTGGCAACTGGACTACGTCCTGCCTCAGAGACCAGGTCAGTGAGCTGACATGGGAACAGGCCACCCAAAAGGTGCAGTCGTTCAATACCATTGCTACGCTGGTGTATCATGCACACTACTATGTACACGAGGTGATACCTGTGCTCAATGGCGCGCCGCTCACCGCCAGCGACAAACTCAGCTTCGATCATCCGCCCATTACCTGCCAGTCCGACTGGGACAATTTTCTGAACAATGTATGGCTCGATGCCGAGACGTGTGCCGGATTGATCGAACAACTGCCCGATGACTGCCTGCACAAACCCTTCACCAACGAGAAGTACGGCACTTACTACCGCAACCTCGCCGGTATCATAGAGCACATGCATTACCACCTGGGGCAGATCGTTATCATCAGGAAGTTACTGTAGCCCACCGGCATTATCTTTGCGCATGGATTATTTCAAGAAGCTGCTCGATCTGCTGAAGACCGAGCGCGAGGCCGACAAACAATCGTGGCTGGAGCTGACACGCTCATCTACAGCCGCCGAACGTCGTGCCAACGGCCTTACCTGGTACCCTGTAGCCATCCGTGGCACCGAGCTCAGCAAGGCTGAATATATTACCGTAGAACTCGAAAGGACCACCCATACCGATCTGCCCCATCAGTTCCGCTTTGGCGTGTCGGCAAGTCTGTTCTCCAATCACGATCCGAAGAACCATTTTATTGAAGGCACCGTAAGCTATGCCGGCGGCAACCGCATGAAACTGGCACTGCGCACCGATGAGTTGCCCGAGTGGGCATCAGACGGCAAACTGGGCGTAGACCTCACATTCGACGACAACAGCTACGACGAGATGCAGGCAGCACTGAAGCAGGCTGATGCCGTAGCAGAGAAAAAGGAAGGCCACATCGTCAGCGTGCTCACAGGCGGGTCTTCACCCGCGTTCAATAACGACATCCCTCCCTATGCCGATCCTAAGCTGAACCCCATGCAGCAGCAGGCGGTTACACGCATACTGCAGGCGGAAGATCTGGCAATAGTGCACGGCCCACCCGGTACCGGCAAGACCACCACGCTGGTACAGGCCATAAAGGCATTGTTGAAGAACGGAGAAGACCGCATACTGGTGACCGCACCGAGCAACACCGCCGTAGACCTCATCAGCGAAAAACTGGCAGAGCAAGGTTTGAATGTTCTTCGCGTCGGCAATCCCGCGCGTGTATCAGACAGACTCATGTCCCTTACGCTCGATAGTAAGATATCATCGCACAGTTCGGTAAAGGAGATAAAGCGACTGAAGAAGCAGGCATCAGAGTTCAAAGACATGGCGCACAAGTACAAACGCAGTTTTGGCCGTGCCGAGCGCGAACAAAGAAAAGCCCTCTTTGATGAAGCGCACAAGATCATGAAAGATGTGGAGCGCATGGAGCAATACATCATAGATGATGTAACGGGAAAGGCGCAGGTAATTACCGCTACACTTGTAGGCGCCAACCACTACACTGTGCGCAACCTGCGCTACAACACCGTAGTCATTGATGAAGCAGGACAGGCCATAGAGCCCGGCTGCTGGATACCCGTTCTCAAGGGCCGCAAGGTCATACTTGCAGGAGACCATTGTCAGCTATCACCTACCATCAAATCGGCAGAGGCGGCGAAGAACGGACTGGCCGATACATTGCTCAGCAAATGTGTGGCGCGATTCCCCGAAGCGGTAGTGATGCTGCAAGAGCAGTACCGCATGCACAAGGTGATCATGGGCTTCTCTTCCCGAATGTTCTACGACAACCGGCTCACAGCGCATCCGTCCGTGGCCGATCATCTGCTCACCGGGCACGAACTGGCTTTCACCTACATAGACACCGCCGGTTGCGGCTTCGATGAAAAGGCCGACACCACCAGCATATCCAATCCCGAGGAAGCCGCATTGTTGTTCAAACACCTCACCCGCCTGGTGCAGGATCTCGCAACCAGCTACACTCCTGCCAACTTCCCTACCATTGCAATCATCTCGCCCTATCGCGGACAGATAGCCGTGCTAAAGGAACAACTGGAGCACGCCACCGCGCTGCAACCTTATCTGCATGCCATCTCTGTAAACACCATAGACAGCTTTCAGGGGCAGGAACGCGACATTGTTTGCATCAGTCTGGCGCGTAGCAACAGCGACGGCGAGATAGGCTTCCTGGCCGATACCCGCCGCATGAATGTGGCCATGACCCGTGCACGGAAAAAGCTGATAGTAGTGGGCGATAGTGCTACGCTGTCGCAGCACCCGTTCTATGCCGAGATGATAACGTATGCCGAGACACACAACGCCTACAAAAGCGCATGGGAAGAAGACTGGGCCATGTAACTGACATTTCAGTTGTTAGCTGAGCGTCGACAAGTTTCCGTGAAAATATATTCTCCTTAAGAATATGTGGCAGATGTGTACCTTTAATACATGGATCTGAACAGCATTTTCAGGAACACTTTCGATCGTGACCTCATCAACCAACTGCAGGAAAAGGCTTCTATTGTGGAAGTGCCTGCCGGAACCACCATCCTCAAAGTGGGTGATGTTATAAGGGTTGTACCCATTGTACTGTCCGGCCTCATCAAGGTGGTGCGTCAGGACGATGATGGCCACGAACTCTTGTTGTATTACGTGAATGCTGCCGAGTCTTGCGCCATGACCGTTACCAGCTACATGCAACGGTCACCCAGCGAGATCATGGCTATTGCCGAAGATACCGTACAGTTGATGGTGGTGCCTGTTGACGTGGCCGACGACCTCTATGCACAATACACGGGTTGGAAATCGTTTGTGATGAAGACCATCCGCGATCGCTTTCGGGAGCTGCTCGTGACCATAGATCAGATTGCTTTTCAGAAGCTCGATGAACGCCTCGTCAATTACCTGCGCGACCGTTCACGTGCCACAGGCTCTCCCTTGCTCAATGTCTCGCACGAACAGATAGCAATGGACCTTGCCACATCGCGTGTCGTTATCTCGCGGCTGCTGAAGAAACTGGAACAGGAAAAGAAGGTGAACCTCTACCGCAATCAGATAAGGCTCATGGCGGAAATGTAACTTAAGTTACCGTCCGGCAGATCCCGTGTTGCGACATTTGTGTTGAAATTGATCATTAACCTCAAAATACCGATACAATGAAAAAGAACATGGGACTCGCCGACAAAGCAATTCGTATCCTCGTAGCGGTGGTCATCGCCGTACTGTACTTCACACATCAGATCTCCGGCATGACTGCAACTATTCTTGGTGTGCTGGCTGTGGTGTTTACGCTCACCAGTGTTATGGGCACTTGCCCTCTGTACCTGCCGTTCGGCATCTCTACAAAGAAGAAAGACTGATAGGCTTCTTTAAGAACCATTACAGCCCCTCTAAACGAATATCTAAAAACAAGAGGACCCGCCAATTGGCGGGTCCTTTACAAGTACTTTGTGCTGTTACTTCACATCGTGCATCAGCTTGCGCACCAGCGGAGAGATAGCTATCAGCACCACCCCCGCAACAAGCGCGTAAATGGCCAGTTGTTTATATCCGTCTGTATAGGCCATCAGCTTTTCTGAGAGGCCGGCATTTTCGTTGGCAGTGGTCATGTTAGCACCCAGTATGCCCGCAGCGTACTGGCCATAGGCACTCGCCAGAAACCACATACCCATCATCATGCCATGTAGTGGCTTGGGCGCCAGTGTCGTCATCAGTGACAGACCTATCGGCGACAAACACAACTCGCCCAGCGTAGAGATCAGGTAGGCAAATGTGAACAGGTCAAGAGACGTCTTGCCGTTCGAATCGGCGAAAAAGCGCGTGTAATAGTACAGGTAAAAGGAGATCGCAACAAACAAGAAACCCAACCCGAATTTGATAAGTGTATTGGGTTCCAGTTTCTTCTTGGAGAGCCATACCCACAGCAGACCTACTATCGGGCTCAGCACGATCACAAACACCGAATTGGAAGAATTGTTCACTTCATTAGGGTCGAAGTGTACCCCCATAACGGTGTCGTTCAGATTATAACGCGCGAAGAGACTAAGAGAACCACCCGCCTGTTCAAAGAACGCCCAGAAGAAAATGGAGAAAATGATGAACACAAACGCGGCTATCAGTTTCTGCCGTTCCACTTTGTTGAACTTCATCATCTCATACACAAGATACAGTACTGCCAGCGGGCCTATCGTGTACATAAAATAGTCGGTGTACTCGCTGTTTTTTACCAGCAGATAAATGAGCGGCATCACCAGCACCGAACCCGCATACACCATTATGTCATTCTTCATCACCTGGCTCTTCGTCATCTTTCCCTCAAGCGGCGACAACCCTATAGGGCCTATCAACTTACGAGTGAACAGGAATATACCCAGACCAATGATCATACCGATACCCGCGAGCGAGAATGCTGCATTCCACGAATAGTTATTAGCTGTCTTGATACACAGCCAGCCACCCAAAAACGCGCCGATATTGATGCCGGAGTAGAACAGTCCGAAGCCCGCATCCCGTCGCGGGTCCCCTTCCTTATACAGATTACCCACCATCGTGGAGATATTGGGTTTGAAGAAACCCGTTCCCACTATGGTGAAACTGATGCCTATGTAGTACAGGTCTTTGGGCGAGAATGCCAGGGTGAAGCTACCAATGATCATAAGCAGACCACCCCAGAACACCGACTTGCGGAACCCGAGTATCTTATCGGCAAACAAACCACCAATGAAGGTCATGGTATAAATGAACGCTTGTATGCCACCGTACTTCAGGTTCGCGTCACGCTCGTTCAGCATCAGCTGTTCCACCATAAATATGGTCAGCATGCCGCGCATACCATAGAACGCGAAGCGTTCCCACATCTCAGAGAAGAAAAGGTACCAGAGTTGTTTGGGGTACTTGCCCTTAAAGTCCTGAACCTGGTCCAGGGTCAGCTCGGCGGTATTGTCGTTCATACTATCGCTTTTTAGTGCACTGTAAATATGCTACCAAAGTAAGCGATAATTTCTTATTGCTATATCACCCGTTTGGGGTCGTCAGGCACCGGGTAGAATTCTGCCTTCCGCCAGACGGATGTTTCTGTTGCCATAAGCCGCCGCTGCCGGACTATGGGTCACCATTACAATCGTTACTCCTCTTTGCTTATTGATCTCCGTAAGCAATAGCATTATCTCGCCCGACAGGGAAGGGTCAAGATTGCCCGTAGGCTCGTCTGCCAATATCAACGACGGTTCGTTTATCATGGCGCGGGCAACGGCCACCCGCTGTTGCTGACCGGCCGACAATTCTCTGGGCAGATGGTTGCGCCTGTTTTCCAGACCCACAAGGCGCAGCAGGTCGGTAGCTGCCGATACCTGGTCCTCTCTCGCTGCGCCGGGCACCGCCAGCGGTAGCATCACATTCTCTATGGCGGTCAGGTACGGGATCAATGCGAAACTCTGCATCACAAATCCTATGTGCTTACTTCTGTATGCAGATAGTTCCTTGTCTGTTGCGGTCTCTATATTTCTGCCGTCAAACGTTATTGTCCCCGATGTTGGCCTCATAAGCCCGGCCATGCACAACAACAATGTTGTCTTACCCGAACCCGACCCACCCGTCACCGTAATGAAGTCGCCGGCCTCTATCGTCAGATCAATGTCGCGTAGTGCATAAACATCGCCATCACTATGCCGGTATGTTTTGGTCACCTTCTTCAGTGTCAGCATCGTCATCAGTTTTCCTGCATGTTATCGAATGGTTCTATCCTGCCGGCAAAATATGCCGGTATTGCTGCGCCTATAGCCGCCACCGCCGTTGACAGCGCCACCGATGCCGGTAGCAACATCAGCGTAGGGCTTACTTCAATGCCCGCGAATTCAGGCCCCAGCCACATTGCCGCCACGCTCCCTATCGCATAACCCAGCACACCGCCTGCCAGTCCCAGTGCCATCGCCTTGGTCAATATCATTCTGTACACCGATGTTTTCGGAAAACCTATCATACGCAGTGTACCTATCTCTTTCTTTCGCTCGTTCACATTTGCCCACATGCTGTTGCCTATAGATACCGCGCCTACAAAAACAATGATGATGAGAAACACTACAGATAGTTTTTTCATCAGCTTGTTGGTCTGCACCTGTGTCGATACTATCTGACCTATAGTGGTCACCCGCGTATCGGGAAGTATATTCCTCAGTTTGCTCAGCAGGCCATCCGTTATCGCGTTGCAACAGCCCATTATCTCAATAGCACTCACGTGACTGCCGATGCCCAGCAGACCCTGCACTGTATGAAGATGGGCAAACACACGGTCATCATCTACGGTCCCGGTCTCAGGTAGCACTTTCTCTACCCTGAAACTTTTCCCCTCTATGGTTACGTTGCTGTTTTCTTTCAGACGAAGCTTCTGCGCTGCCGTTGCACCCACCAGACAATCATATTCCGCCA
>JACCDX011427032.1_pt1 | contig 9990 bp, 8 predicted proteins | sample 7449681 | NCBI WGS metagenome assembly JACCDX01 (sample SAMN15323450, study PRJNA562643) | freshwater metagenome | isolation source: river surface water | place: USA:Blue River Watershed | collected 2017-08-18
CCAAATCAGCCAAGACAGGTGTCTTGGACTATTTCTTTGAGACGTTTACAGCCAATCGAGAGCCACGCCAGAGTTTTACTGCCTGGTTTGGATCTGGATTTGACCGGGAAGCACTTCAGGCCAGTTTTCAACCTCGTGGGTTCGCAGACTGGGTGATCGATTGCTTGCTGCGTCGGGAATAACGAGCCACAAGATGCAAAAAGATTTCAAACTTTATCTTCGGCTGCTGGGTTACATCCGACCTTATTGGCGCGTTGTCGTGATCTCGATTCTGGCCATGGTGGTTAGTGCCGCCCTTGAGCCTGTCTTACCTGCCCTTATGCAGCCCTTGATCGACAAGAGCCTGATTCAACGCCACGATGCCAGTTTATGGCAGGTTCCAGTCTTTATCGTTTTGGCCTTTGTTGTGAAAGGGGTGGCGGACTACGTTGCTAATGTGGCCAGCCAGACGGTTGCCCAGAAGACCATTGCCGATCTGCGGGCGTTGATTTTCTCGCATCAGCTTGATCTACCAATTGCCCGCCACAGGGAAGAAGAGGGTGGGCGCATGCTCTCCCGAATCACCTATGACACCAGTATGGTGGGAGAGGCCGTCTCGACTGCCTGGCTAACGATCATCCGAGACACTTTGGTGTTGATAGGCCTGTTGGGGATTCTTTTTTATACGGCCTGGCAACTGACATTACTTGTCTTGTTGATTGCCCCTGTATTGGCTTTTGCGATTCGACGGATTAATGGCCGACTGAGGCAGTCGAGCGAGCGTGTGCAGAGTTGGATGGGTCGCGTGACAGGTTTGGTAGAAGAGGCGCTACTGGGGTTGCAGGAGATCAAGATTTTTGGTGCTCATGCCAGTCAAGCTGACCGGTTTGACCAGGTGAACCAGGGGCTACGTCGGGAGCAGATGCGTGTGGTGCGAGTGCAGGCCATTAACGTGCCACTGGTCCAGGTGTTGGCGGCTTGTTCGGTAGCCTTGGTGATTTATGTGGCCTCTTCTCTGAGTAGACAGGATCTTTTGACCCCTGGTGAATTTGTGGCCTTCATCACGGCCATGAGCATGGTGTTTGAGCCAGTTCGTCGGCTGACGAATGTGAATGCCACCCTTCAGCGTGGGCTAGCTGCGGCGGAATCCATTTTTACCCTGCTCGATGCACGGGGAGAGGTGGGCTCGAATGGCGGTAAGGCTGTCGACACAATAGGCATGTCCGTTGAAGCATCTCGGGAGGCACTGCGCGCTCCAGCAATTGAATTCGAGTCGGTCTTCTATCGCTATCCCGGCTCAGACGAATGGTCCGTGAAGAATTTTTCCCTTCGCATACCGAGTGGTCAAGCCGTGGCACTCGTAGGACCCTCGGGGAGCGGCAAATCCAGTCTGTTTCATTTGCTTTGTGGATTTGATTCGCCCACGCAGGGTCGGATTCTAATTGACCAAAAGTCGGTTGATCAGATCCCGCTTCAAGATTTAAGGGCTCAGATCGCATTGGTTGGTCAGCAGACCTTGCTGTTCGATCTGACGGTGGTTGAAAATCTTCGTCTGGCGAAGCCAGATGCGACCGAGTCTGAGGTTGTTGAGGCACTGAAAGCCGCTGATGCCTGGGACTTTGTTTCTGAACTCCCGAGTGGTACAGACACACCTCTGGGGTCTCTAGGCAATAGTCTTTCTGGTGGACAACGACAGAGATTGTCGATTGCCAGAGCGTTTCTTAAGAATGCACCGATTCTTTTGTTGGATGAGGCAACCAGCGCCCTGGATCGGCAGAGCGAGGCCTCGGTTCTCCAAGGCCTCAAAACGCTAATGCAGGGTAAGACCACTATTGTTGTTAGTCACAGCCCCGAGAGACTTCTTAATATTGATCGGCTTGTACAACTATGACGCTTGAACTTTTCCAGCGCAGAGTTCGATTGATTGCCATTTGGAGTTGGGGGCTGATGGCATTTTGTTTGCCCTTCAGCACCGCTCTCACTCTCCTGTTCTCGGCATTTGGGCTCTTGTTAGCTTTTATTGGATTCGACTGGTCGTCTTTTAAACAGGCGATTAGACACCCCATCTCTATTCTTTGTGTCGGTTTGTTTTTATGGCTTGCGCTGTCGATGCTGTGGTCGATTGCCCCTTCTGATGAATTAATGGAGGGCATATCGAAGTACCGGAAATTACTCTACGTGCCCATTGTTGCGATGTTGTTGATCTCAACCCGTGTTAAGCCGTGGTTTCTCATGAACTTTTTTGTAATCGGGTGTTTGGTGGTTTGCTTCGGCTCTCTATCGTCTTCCAGCGGTCTATTGGAGCACCTTATCGGGCCACAGTTACCAGGCGGTGGCTGGGGCTTGGGCGGCAATGCGGCCAAGCATTGGTTCTACATTGGCCCGCCGGAAGCTCCCACTTTCGGGCGGGCGTGGATTGCACAGGGTGCATTTTTAGTATTTTCAGTTACCTACCTGCTTGGAGTCACTGTGGCTTCTTTCATGGAAGTCAAGGCGCCGTTAGGGCGATGGCGAAGGTTTGCCTTAATTGGAGCCATCGCTCTATTGACTTACGTAGTTCTCAACCTCGGCGGACGGACTGGTTACTTATTGCTAATCCTTGGAATTGCATTTTGGGCAGGTCTTTTCTGGTCCAAGAATATGAGATTCGCATTGGTGTGCTCGCTAATTGGGTTTTCATTTCTACTTGGCGCTCATTCTTTGGCCAAGCCCCGTGTCTTAGACCGGGTAACTAACGCCGTTAACGACGTTGTCGAATACCAGGAGTCTGGGGCCTTAACAAGTCAGGGGTTGCGCCTTCGTTTCTGGGCAGTCGGCGTTAACGCGGGACTGGAGAAGCCACTGACTGGTTGGGGGGTTGGCTCGTATGCGGAGGTTTTCTCGAGGGATAGCGAGCAACCGGAGGATTTGCGAAATTCAAGACCCCATCCACATTCTGAGTGGATCTTGCAGTTTGTTCAGGGTGGCTTACTCGCGAGCTTTTTACTTGTGGGGCTAGTATTAACTGGCCTGCGAATATTTTCGAGATTGCGCTTGGCAGAGGGGAGCCACACAGCGATGGTTTCTTTGGGACTACTTGGTTCGATGTTTCTATTTTTGATTGACGGAAGTTTTAATAGTGTTCTGTGGGACCTTGGAGAGGGGCACGCGTTCATCTTGTTAACTGCTTCAGTTATCAGTCTCCGTTTAAAGTAGACGCCGGCTCCTTGTCCCATAATAAAAAACGTATTATTCTAGCTTTCCTTTCATCTGAACCTAGAGGTAGGGGGCGGTTCGGCGGCAGCCGACGGCGGTAGCTATGGTGAATGATAGTTTACCCACATCATTAAATCGATGAAATTCCAGTCCGAATTTAAGGCCTCATAAAAAATTTTAGGAGTAATACCCTTTGATTCCGTACGGAAAACAAGAAATCACAGAGAGCGATATAAGCGCAGTAGTTGAGGTCTTACGATCTGACTTTTTGACTCAAGGACCTAATGTTCCTCGATTTGAGAGAGAGGTTGCGAGTTATTGCGGGGCTTCTCACGCAGTTGCGGCTAGTAGTGCGACCGCAGCGCTGCATCTAGCTTGTCTTACTCTTGGGGTTGGGGAAGGCGATATTGTATGGACTTCACCAATAACTTTTGTGGCTTCGGCCAACTGCGCAGTTTATTGCGGCGCAGATGTTGATTTTGTTGATATTGATCCCAACACGTTCAATATGTGTCCGGCAGCACTTGAAATCAAACTTGCGGAAGCGAAACTTCAAAATCGCCTTCCGAAAGTTTTGATTCCTGTTCACATGTGCGGACAATCCTGTGAAATGGATCGGATTCATGCTGCCGCGAAGAAATATGACCTCCGTATAATTGAGGATGCATCACATGCAATCGGGGGCTCGTATAAAGGAAGACCTATTGGCAGTTGCGCTTTCAGTGATATAACAATATTCAGCTTCCACCCCGTTAAAATCATAACAACCGGCGAGGGAGGTATGGCATTAACGAATAGCGAAAAAATGGCTGCAAAAATGGAGCGACTAAGAAGCCACGGGATAACGCGCGATCCGGGGGAAATGCAAGGCTCACCAGACGGCCCATGGTACTACCAACAGCTAGACCTTGGATATAACTACAGAATGACGGAACTCCAGGCTGCTCTCGGTATCAGTCAACTTCGTCGTTTGGATCAATTCGTTAAGTCTCGAAATGAATTGGCTGGGATTTATCATGATCTTGTTGCTGAAAGCGGTGTCGGAACACCCCAGCTCAATACCCCAGAAGCTTATTCCGCTTATCACCTTTTTGTGGTTAGACTGGACTTGAATACTTTAAAAACTACTCAGAAAGAAATATTTGAACGTCTTCGCAGCCGGGGGATCCTTGTCAACCTTCATTATATCCCCGTATACAAGCATCCGTTCTACAGGCAGCGGGGCCATGCGAACACTTTCTTGCCAAGCGCTGAGGTTTATTATCGAGCAGCGATTACACTTCCGCTTTATCCATCCATAACGCTGGAACAGCAAAAACTAATTGTTAATAGCATTTCTTCGCCACTAGGATTCCAAACAATATTTTAAGACCCGACCTTGAAAAATATTTCTCGATTAGCATTGGGTTCAGTTCAGTTTGGGATGGATTATGGTGTAGCCAACGTAAGGGGCAAAGTTCCTAAAGCAGAAGTTTCCGAGATCGTTCGCATGGCTCAAAGTTCGGGTATGAATACTCTCGATACGGCGGCTTCTTATGGGGACTCTGAATTACGGCTGGGGGAAGTCGGAGTTGTCGACTGGCGCATAGTCTCAAAAATCCCACCTTTGCCGAATGGCGCAGAGGCCGATACATGGGTGCGCCGGACAGTAGAGAGATCCTTGCTAAATTTACGAGTTTCTGCGCTGGACGGTTTGCTCCTGCATCGGCACAGTGATCTAGGTGGAAAGTATGGCGAACGCCTGTATCGGACAATGTTGTCAATTAAGAAAGAAGGCTTGGTTAAAAAGATTGGGGTCTCAGTCTATGGCCCCGGTGATCTTGACTCATCCTGCGGGCGTTTTGCGCTAGATCTAGTCCAGGCCCCGCTAAATCTTATAGACAGGCGCCTGGTAACGTCTGGATGGCTCTCTAGATTGAAACGAGAGGGTATCGAGGTACATGTTCGGTCCCCGTTTCTGCAGGGACTACTTCTGATGAGGTCGGAAGATCGCCCCAGAAAGTTCCGGCCTTGGTCGGGGTTGTGGAAGCGTTGGGACGATTGGCAGCGTCAACATTCCGCACTTTCGTCTGTATCTGCTTGTCTAGCCTATCCGCTTGCTTTTGAGGAGGTGGACAGGGTGGTTATCGGAGTAGACAGCGTGACACAGTTAGAACACATAACCGCTGCGGAACGCACTCTAACCCATGACAGTATCCCGGATATATCCTGTGACGACGAGCAGTTGGTTAACCCCGCGAATTGGAACTTACTAGAAGACTAATGATGAAGAAATGTGTGCGGTGCGGGTTGCCTGAAACCTACGAAACCATTGAATTCGATGTAAGTGGCGTTTGCAATATATGCCGCCAACAAGAGTACAAGCAGGGTAAAGTCGACTGGGACAGGCGCAAGCAGATGCTTGAGGAACTCATTGAGGAGCATAGGGGCAGGTTTGACTACGACTGCCTGGTGCCGTTTTCCGGTGGGAAGGATTCCACTTTTACGCTCTATCACCTCGCCAAGGAATACAAACTGAAGCCGCTCGTTGTCCAGTTCAACCACGGCTTTATGCGCCCCAACCTGCTTGCCAACAACGAGCGTACCTTCAAGCGGCTGGGAGTCGACGTCATTAGTTTCACGCCGAACTGGAAGGTGGTGAAGCGCCTGATGCGCGAAGCACTGATCCGCAAAGGGGACTTCTGTTGGCATTGCCACACCGGCATCTTTTCCTACCCGATGCATCTGGCGCTGAAGTTCAACGTGCCGCTCGTTTTCTGGGGCGAGCCATCGTCGGAGTACACCGCCTATTACGACTACGAGGATGACGCGATCGAAGAGGTTGACGAGACCCGCTTCAACCGCTTCGTCAACCTGGGCATCACCGCCGAAGACATGAAGGGGATGATCGAAGGTGACTCAGCGCTAGATCCGCGCGATCTGGTCCCCTATACCTACCCGGCCCTACGTGACCTCAAGCGTCTGCGCTACCGATCCGTCTGCCTTGGTTCCTTTATTCCTTGGGATGTGAAGAGCCAATCGCGGCTCATCATGGACGAACTGGGCTGGCAGGGGGATGAGGTCGAGGGAATGCCGCCAGGCCTCTATCCCTATGAAAAGATCGAATGTGCGATGCAAGGGGTGCGCGACTATCTGAAATATCTCAAGCGCGGTTATTCCCGCGTGACCCAGATGACGGCGCTGGACATCAGGAACGGGCGCCTCGAAAAGGCTGAAGCCGACCGCCTAGTGGCGGAGTGGGAAGGGCTCAAGCCGCCGTCGCTGGAGCTGTTTCTGGAATACCTCGACATGTCCGAGAGCGAATTTAACGAAATTGTTGGAAAGCTGGCCGTCCCTCCGTACCAGCCTGATTTCCAGGTCATCAAATGGGGGAAGCGCACTCCGGATTTTGATCGCTGGTACCGGGAGAAGAAGCAGTGACAGTTGGTATTGTCGATATTGGGATCGGGAATATTGGCTCACTACGAAATGCGGTGGGCAGCCAGGGTTGGGATGTGTCGACCGTATTGACCGCGGCAGACCTCGAGAAGGCCACCCATCTGCTGCTCCCTGGAGTCGGAACCTTCTCGGCTGCCATGGCGCGCCTTAACAACACGGGCCTGAATAAAGCAATTAATGAGTTTGCGGCATCGGGGAAGCCCATCATGGGAATCTGTCTCGGCATGCAATTGCTTGCAGATTCCGGTACGGAAGGCGGCGCCGTGGCCGGACTTGGCCTGATTCACGGTGATGTACGCCCCATTCGACGAACGCCCGGTTTTGCGTTGCCTCACGTCGGCTGGAACGAGGTCACGCAGGTCTGCTCGCATCCGCTGCTGAAGGGGATTCGTCCCGATGTCGACTTCTATTTCGTACACGGATTCCGTTTCGTGTCACAGACGCCGGAGTCGATCATCGCAGAGACCGATTACTGCGAAAGGTTTCCCTCCATCGTCGGCGTGAACAACGTGTTGGGCGTGCAGTTCCATCCGGAGAAAAGCCAGCTTAACGGCCTGCGCCTGATTGACAACTTCTGCATGTGGGACGGCAAGTGCTGAAACGTCGCATCATTCCGATCGAATTGCTCTCGGGCGGACGCCTCATCAAGACGCGGGTTTTCGCGGATTCACGGGACGTCGGCGACCCGGTCAAGAGTTCCAAGGTATACAGCGATCAGGATGCTGACGAACTGGTGCTCCTGAATGTCGATCGCGGCAATCGGACTATCTCCGAACTGGTGTCGGTCCTGTCGCGTATCGCCGAGCAATGTTTTGTTCCGCTGGTGGCAGGCGGGGGCATCGCCTGCGTTGACGATGCGGCCAGTCTTTTCGCTGTTGGCGCCGACAAGGTCGTGCTGAACTCCGTGGCATACCGGAATCCTGCAGTCGTGACCGACATCTCGTCCCGCTATGGCCAGCAGGGCGTGGTGGCCAGCATAGATGTCAGGCGCGAGGACGGAGACTACGTGCCGTATTCCAATTGCGGGCGACAACGTGAAAGCGTCAGTCTGGAAGAGCACATAGCCAGTGTCATCGCGGCGGGTGCCGGCGAAATTCTGATCCAGTCGATCGATCTGGACGGAACGATGGCCGGATACGATCTCGATCTGATGCGGCGCGCACTTACTGCCAGTTCGGTGCCAGTCATTGCCGCGGCTGGCGCAGGCAATTTCAACCACCTGAAGGATGTGCTCGAACTGGGCGTCGCGGCTGCAGCATGTGGTAGCCTTTTCAACTTCGGGGACAACAATCCCTTGCGCGCAAAGGCCTATCTGAAAAACTACAGCATTCCGTTAAAGCGGGTGTAGGTCATTCGCGATCCTCACGACTCAAACCCCTCCGGGTTCGGGGAAAGTTTCTGCTGCGGTGCGAGCATATTCAAATGTCTTCGCTAGATATTCTTTTACCAATTGGTATTCCCCGGGCGTTTTAGTTATGAATGACGAAGCGACACTCGAACTTTACTTTGATAAGTTGTGGCCCATCTGCCGTTCAATTACGGGCGATGGATTTAGGAAGTCCATGGGTATCCTGAGCGAGCTTGTCCCATGGCAGAAATATCAATTTCCCACTGGGCAAAAGGTGCTCGACTGGACCGTCCCCAAGGAATGGAATGTTTATGACGCTTATCTCATTGACCCAAACGGGAAGCGTCGCGCCTGGTTTAGAGAAAATAACCTTCACCTGATGGGGTATTCGATACCGTATCGGGGAACGATGCCTTTGCGCGAACTACGAAAGCATCTGTATTCATTACCCGATCAGCCTCAGGCAATACCATATCTGACCTCTTACTATGAAGAGCGATGGGGGTTTTGTCTGAGCCATGAGGAACTGCTCACCCTCCCTGAAGGCGACTACCAGATTGTCGTTGATACAAAGCTTGAGTCGGGCTATCTTGAGTTTGGAGAGGCGGTGTTGAAAGGGGAAACCAACGAAGAAATCCTCTTCTCCTCTTATCTGTGCCATCCCTCGCTTGCCAATAACGAACTCTCAGGCCCATTGGTTCTTTCATCGTTGTATCGTCGAATTGCTTCGTGGACGAAGCGGCGATATACCTATCGATTTGTCCTTGCGCCCGAAACCATAGGATCGATTGCATTTCTTTCGGTGCACGGACAGCACCTCATGAATCATCTCGTAGCCGGATATCAACTTACATGCGTAGGGGATGGTGGTGCGTTTACATTCAAAAAGTCTCGACGGGGGGACAGCTTGGCCGACCGGGCAGGATTGGCATTCATGAAACAAGCGGGTGAATCTAACGTTATTCCTTTCTCACCTGCAGTCGGTAGCGACGAACGTCAGTACTGCTCGCCTGGATTTAACCTTCCAGTCGCATCATTGATGCGGACGATGTATACCTGTTATCCCGAATATCACACGTCGCTGGATAACAAAAATTTGATGTCGTTCAGCAGTATGGTGGATGTTATTTCGGCTTACGAAGAGATAGCTCATAGTATTGAGTGCAATCGCCATTATGTAAATTTGTACCCATTCGGCGAGCCTCAGTTGGGGCCGAGAGGTCTCTTTCGTGCCATATCGGGCAAGGAGCGGCAAATCGAAGAACTTGCTCTATGGTGGCTATTGAATTATGCGGATGGAGATCATGATCTCTTTGATATCGCGAATCTATCTGGCCTTTCGGTAGGTGTACTGGATCGAGTCGCTGCCCACCTTGTGAATGCTGGAATATTCCGAGAGCATTAATGCATGCCTACCCCAAAGCCCGCACTTCCTTCTGATATCAGGAGCGACATCGAGAGATTGATGTCTGAGCTTTTTCCGGTCTATCGCACACTCATGGGGTGGGGGTTTGAAGAGTCGCTCGACATTATTTCCAAAACCATACCGGTCCGACGTCATGCGATACCCAGTGGAACGCAATGTGGTTCTTGGAAGATCCCGGACGAATGGATTCTTGATGGCGCCACACTTGAAAATTCCGCGGGCGAGGTCATCGTCGACCACTCGAGTGCCCCTTTTATGGTGTGGCAATACAGTGAAGCGACGGATACACGCGTGCCCCTTGAAACGTTGTTACAGCGTGTTGCAATTGGGCCAGAGTCGGTGCCCGGTGCGTTGCCTTTGGTCGTAACCTATTATCGTAAGCGCTGGGGGCTTTCACTTTCGGCTGAGCAAGCGAAATCGTTACCAAAAGACGAGTATCGAGTGCGTATCGATGCGCGCTTCAAGCCCGGAAATCTTACGATTGGTTCTATCGAGATACCGGGCAGAAAAAAAGACACCATTCTTATTGACGCAATGCTTTCTTGTGCGGCTCTAGCGAATAAACTAAGTGGCGTCGTCGTCGCCCAAATACTCGGTGTAAAGC
>JACCDX010471041.1_pt1 | contig 9989 bp, 8 predicted proteins | sample 7449681 | NCBI WGS metagenome assembly JACCDX01 (sample SAMN15323450, study PRJNA562643) | freshwater metagenome | isolation source: river surface water | place: USA:Blue River Watershed | collected 2017-08-18
CGCCGTACTGCATGAACTGAACCAGCCAGCCCCCTTCGCCGACAGCAAGCCGCTGAAGATCGAGGAAATCGACCTCGACGCACCCGGCCCCGGCGAGGTGCTGGTGAAGATGACCGCCGCCGGTCTCTGCCATTCGGACCTGTCGGTGATCACCGGCGTGCGTCCGCGCCCGGTGCCAATGGCGCTCGGTCATGAAGCATCGGCGACGGTTGTCAAGGCCGGCCCCGGCGTCAGTGATCTGAAGCCCGGTGACCGTGTGGTGCTGGTGTTCGTGCCCAGCTGTGGCCACTGCCTGCCGTGCCAGGAAGGCCGGCCCGCGCTGTGCGAGCCGGGTGCCGAAGCCAATGGCAAGGGAACGCTGCTGTCTGGCGAGCGTCGACTACATCTCGGCGCGCAAGCGGTGCACCATCATGTCGGCGTGTCGGCCTTTGCCGAGCATGCGGTGGTGTCGCGTCGTTCGTGCGTGAAGATCGAGCAGGACATCGATCCGGTCGAAGCTGCGTTGTTTGGTTGCGCGGTGCTGACCGGTGTGGGCGCGGTGGTGAATACGGCTAAAGTACAACCGGGCCAGAGCGCTGCGGTGGTCGGTCTTGGCGGGGTTGGCATGTGCGCGTTGCTGGGCGCCGTCGCGTCCGGTGCGACCGATGTAGTCGCGATCGACCTGCACGACAGCAAGCTGGAGATGGCGAAGAAGCTGGGCGCGACCTACACCGTGAATGCGCGCGACCCGGATGCGATTGCGAAGGTGAAGGAAGCGACGAAAGGCGGCGTTGACTTCGCGTTCGAGATGGCCGGCGTCACCCAGGCGATGGAACTGTCATACCGAATCACGCGCCGTGGCGGCACCACGGTCACGGCCAGCCTGCCGCACCCGCAGCACAACTGGGCGCTGCAGCAGGTCAGCCTGGTGGCCGAGGAGCGTACCGTGAAGGGCAGCTACATCGGCTCCTGTGTGCCGTCACGTGATGTGCCACGCTACATCAACCTCTACCTCGCCGGCAAGCTGCCGATCGACAAGCTGATGGGCGAGCGCATGAAGCTGGAAGACATCAACCGCGGCTTCGACCGTCTGGATGCCGGCGAGAGCATGCGCGATCTCGTCGTGTTCTGAGCTTGCGCGACATCCCGGTCAGGGCCGGGACGGTCGCTGGTGTAGCCGGGTCCAACAGACACTCAGGTACCCGGGGCAGCCTGCCTTATTGATGTTCTTGATGCGGCTCGATCACGGGCTTGGGCTTGCCCTGCGCATCGGACAGCCGGTACTTGGTGCGCCGGTCGCCCATCAGGTCGCGCAGGTCGCGTATGCTCATCTGCGTGACTTCATGCATGCGGATCAGCAGTGACGCGCCGACCGGCAGCGTCCGGTGGCGTATCTTGCTGATGACGGGCGGCGCGACTTCGAGTGCGCGAGACAGGGCGGCGTCATTTTTCAGTTTCATCTTCTCGCGCAGCGTGTCCAGCAAGTGATTCGGGTTGTAACTCTCTTGCGATGACAATGCGTGGGGTTGTTGCTGCTGCTTGGATTGCGCATGATGCTGATGGTGTTCCATCGAAAGCCTCCAGAGATGTCCCGGCTTGCACAGGATTGCGCAAGCTTGAGTCAATGACATGACCTCCTTGGCATCCAACAAGTTCCGCATCAACATCGCCGATGCGCATTTTTTCTCGCACGCGCAAAAAAAAGCGACGGCAGTGCCGTCGCCGTGTGCAGGGAAGGGAGTCTTACCAGTAGCTGAATCTCAACGCCGGGTTGAGCGCCATGGCCATTTGCGGCGACAGCATCGCTGCGAAAGGATCGAGCCCGCCCATCCCCATGCCAGTTCCTGTACCCATGCCCGCCGCCTGCGGCCCCATTGGTCCGAGTGATCCCAGCGACCCTCCCAAACTCGCCATGGGTGCCATCGGCATCTCGCGGTAAGCGTGCGCGATGGCCTGCATCGCCGGACCATTCATCAGGCTGCCGATATGCGCGGCCGGCCCAGCCATTGCAGGCTGGCCGGTGCTCATCCCGGCCACGGGCGCGAGGCCGACGGCACGCGGTGCATCCGGCAGGCCGAAGCCGGTGCGGCGTGTATCACCCAGCATCACCGGCTGGCAGGACAGCTTGATGATCTGGAACAGGCGTTCAACGCGCTCGGCGCTGCGCATGCGCAATGCGGTGCGGAAGTCCGGATGATGCGCGAGCACCAGCGCGGCGAGGCCGGTCACATGCGGCGTTGCCATCGACGTGCCGTCCCATGCAGCAAAATTGTTGTCTGGCACCGACGAAGTGATCGCGACACCCGGCGCACACACAGCAATCTCGGGACCGTAACAGCTGAAGCGCGCGGCGAAGAAGCCGTTGACATCGATCTGTGGCGTGAGGGTCTGCGTGTGATAGCTGTCGCCGGGGAATTCATTGATACGGCCGATCGCGGCCACGGTCAGCACATTCGGCGACGAACCCGGATACTGTACCGGGCCGCCCGAGTTACCGGCCGCGACGATGCAGGCGATCCCGGCCTGCTTCGCACGCAGTATCTGCTGCTCCAGCGCCTCGGAGGCTTCAGCACCGCCGAGACTGAGGTTGACGACGTCAATCTGCTTTTCGATGCAGTACTCGAGTGCCTCGATCAGCTGACTGACCTGACCGCCGGGGAACAGCTTGCACGCATGGATCTCTGCATCCGGCGCAAAGCCACGGATGCCGGTCGCAGAATCCAGACCGGCGATCACGCCGGTGCAGTGCGATCCGTGCGCGATGCTGTCCACGGTCCAGGTACTGGTGTCCCTCGTCTTGTTGACGATGTCATAGCCATGGCTGACCTGCGACAGGTCCGCATGCGTGGTTGCGCAGCCGGAATCGATGACGGCCACGCGCACTCCCTGGCCACGGTAGGTGCCTGGCAGCTGGTCGACCCGCATCGCGCGCTGGCCCCAGGTCAATGATTGCTGCTGCGGGAAGTTCTTCAGCGTCGGCCATTCCGACAAGGGGCGCAGCGCAATGATATTGAGTTCGCTGTCGCTGACATCGGGCTGCTGCTGGCAGAAGCTCCAGTAGTCGGCACGTGGCTTCACATACAACTGGCGCACACTGGAAGCGCTCTCGCCGTACAGCACTAGCTTCACGCGGCCACTGGCATCGCTGACACCCTGTGCGGGCAGCAGGCTGCCGAACAGATAGACCTCGGCCCCGGCGACGGGTTTGCCACCTTCGCCGGTGATCAGGAATTCAGCGCTGAAGGCCACGCCACTGGTGGGCAGGTTGCAGGTCACCATGGCCGGCTGCGAGTAGTTGGCATCGAGCAGTTGCAGCGACTGGTCGCGCTCGACGATCAGCTGGCCTTGCGCCTGCAGCGCGAGCGCGCTGGCCTTGTCGTCATTCATCAGCGCGACCAGCACCCCGCCTTCCTGCAAACCGGTACCGAGCGCACCCACCACCTGCTTCGGTGCGATCTTGTCGATCACCTCGATGTCGGGCGCATCGCGCAGCGCCTGCTCAACGACAGAGAAATTCAGCGGTGCGAAACCCATCATCTGTAACGCAGGATGCCGGCGCGGTGCAACCAGGAACTGGCTCTTCCGTTGTCGGATATTGCGCTGTTGTCCAGTCGCGCCCGCGCTGCTGTCGGCATTAGAACGGGTGGTGGGCGCGTCAGCCGAGGCCGGCGCCTGCAATTCAGGTTTGGTTGCCATGAATGTCCTTTACTGGAATGCGAATGAAAGAGACGACGTCACATCGGTGTATCGCCAAACATCGACAAGGGCTGGTCGGGCTCGATGCGCATATCGCCCGTTGGCCCGAAGCGCTGCGACAACGCGGCCGCTGTTGCATGCGGCATCTCATAGACCGCGGTATGCGGTGCTTGCGGCGGGCCGATGGTGTTGAGCAGTTGCAGGTCGGGCATGCGCGCGGCCTCGGCGACAAAGCCGGTCAGCTTGGTGCTGTCACTGCAGCTGACGAGATAGCGGCCACGGCCCGGGCCGCCCTGAAGGATGGGCATTGCGTGTCCTGTTTTTGGATAGCGGGAAGCGAGAATAGGGAAGCGGGGCGCGGTCGTTTCCCTTGCCCCGACGTTCAGTGTCCCGAAATTCAGTGCAGCGTTGGCTGCGATGCCGCGTAGCCTTGCTGTCCTGCGCCGTAGGCTTGCCCATAGCCCTGACCCATACCCTGGCCGACAGCCTGGCCCATGCCCTGACCATACGGCTGCTGCTGGGCCGCCTGTTGCTGCGCCCACGCTTGCTGCATCGGGTCCAGCTGGAAGGGCAGCATGCGGCCGAACTGGCCCGCGAGTCCACCGATCTGGCTTCCAAGGCCCGAGTGCCCGAGCATGCCGCCGATCGCGCCACCGAGGGGCTGACCGATCTGGCCGATCAGGTTGCCGAAGAAACCTTGCGGCGACATTTGCTGTTGCTGCTGCTGCTGCTGCAGTTGCTGCAACTGTTGCAGCTGTTGCAGTTGCTGGAGCTGCTGTAACTGCTGCAGCGGATTCTGCAAGCCCTGCTGCGCATACGCCTGCATCGGATCGGCAGAGAAGGGCAGCATGCGGCCGAACTGGCTGGCGATATTGCCGATCTGTCCGCCGAGGCCCGACTGTCCCCAGATGCCGCCGATCGCGCTGCCCACGGGCTGCCCGAGCTGACCGATCAGATTGCCGATCATGCCCTGTGGCCCGAATTGCTGTGGCATCTGCGCCTGCAGTTGCTGCTGTATCTGCTGCTGCATTTGCTGTTGCAGCTGTTGCTGGGCCAGCTGCTGCATGGGATCGACAGAGAAGGGCAGCATGCCGCCACCGATGCCACCGGCCAGCTGACCGATCTGGTTGCCGAGGCCAGCGTTACCGAACAGGCCACCGATGCCGCGTCCGATCAAGCCGCCGACCGGGCCGCCCAACAGACTGCCGAAGATGCCCTGCGGACCGAACTGCTGCGGCGACATCGCTTGCCCGCCTTGTTGCATGCCGTAGCCACCCCATGGAGAAATGCCATTCATGTCCACTCCTGTCTGGTGAAAGGGAGCGGCTATGGTCGTCACCACGGCGCTGGAATGCAAATCGAACTGCGGCGCGCTTGCGTGCCCTCAAGCGCATGGACGGACGGATACGAGCGCTCACGCCGCCAGACAAACAAAAAACCGTGCAGGCCTGTCGGCACTGCACGGTTTGTCGTGTGCGACTTGCGTCGCGGACTGCGTGGCTTACTTCACCATCAGCGTGAACGGATGCACATAGGCTTGCAGCGTGACCAGCACACCGACCAGCGCCGCCAGCGCGATCGAGTGGAAGAACACATAGCGCAGGATCTCGCCTTCGTGGCCATACCACTTGGTTGCGGTCGATGCGACGACGATGGATTGTGCGTCGACCATCTTGCCCATCACGCCACCCGACGAGTTGGCTGCTGCCATCAGCACCGGGTTCAGGCCCAGTTGTTCCGCCGAGGTCTTCTGCAGACCACCGAACAGTACGTTGGACGCGGTATCGGAACCGGTCAGTGCGACGCCGAGCCAGCCGAGCAGGGTACCGAAGAACGGGTAGAACATGCCGGTGTTCGCGAAGGCCAGGCCCAGTGTGGAATCGACACCCGAGTAACGGGTCGAGTAACCCAGTGCCAGCATCGCGGCGATGGTCAGCAGCGAATACTTCAGCAGCTTCAGCGTGTCCCAGTAGACGCGGACCATTTCGGTCACACGGTAGCCCATCAGGAAGGCCGATGCGACCGAAGCGATGAAGATGCCGGTGCCGGTAGCCGACAGCCAGTTGAGCTTGAAGATGGCTTCTTCGATCTTCGGCACGGCTGCGACCGGCGGCATCTTCTGCACGAGGTTGTGCAGGTGTGCCCATTCGATCTTAATCAGCGAGAAGCCGTCGAGCGCTTTCTTCCACTCGGGGATACCCCACAGCAGGACCACCACCGACAGGATCAGCCACGGGGTCCACGCATTCATCACTTCCTTGCGCGTGTACTCATGACCACCACCGACCGATGCGGTCGCGTCGCCGCCTTCGAACTTGCCGGCTGCCGAGGTCCAGATCTCTTTCGGCTTCCAGACTTTCAGGAACAGGGTCAGGCAGACCATCGACGACACGGCAGCGCCAACGTCGACCAGCCACGGGCCATGGAAATTGGAGATGAAATACTGCGGAATCGCGAACGCCGCACCGGCAACGAGGATCGCCGGCCAGATCGCGAGCATGCCGCGGAAGCCGCAGAAAGCCCAGATCAGCCAGAACGGTACCAACAGCGAGAACACCGGCAGCTGGCGGCCGACCATACCGGACAGTTCCAGCATGTCGAGGCCGGTCACGCCTGCCAGTGCAATGATCGGGGTACCGAGCGCACCGTAAGCGACGGGGGCGGTATTGGCAATCAGCGACAGGCCCGACGCAGCCAGCGGCGCAAAGCCGAGGCCGATCAGCATCGCACCGGTCACGGCGACCGGCGTGCCGAAGCCGCCTGCACCTTCGAAGAAGGCGCCAAACGAGAAGGCAATCAGCAGCAGCTGCAGGCGACGGTCGCCGCTGATGCCGGCGATGCTCTCGCGCAGGATCTTGAACTGACCTTTGCGCTCGGTCAGCTGGTACAGGAAGATCACGTTCAGGATGATCCAGCCGATCGGGAACAGGCCATAGCAGGCACCGTAAGCCGCGGCAGACAGCGCCACATCGCCCGGCATCGTGAAGCCGAACACGGCCACCACCAGCGCCGACACCAGGCCCATGATCGCGGCGATGTGCGCCTTGATATGGAAGAAGGCCAGTGCGGCCAGCATGACCACCACTGGTATCGCTGCGGCCAGCGTGGACAGCCAGACATTATTGAATGGGTCATAAACTTGTGACCACATGATGGATCTCCCCGATTCTTTTATGGGTTATCAAACAAAGCTGCCCATCATATTGAAGGGCAGAAACCTTGTCCACGCGTTTCCCGGCGCGGGTGCTGCCGCTCATTGAAATCTTTTTGGCGGCTTTTTGAAAATATTTTGTTTGCAAATTCGCATGGGGCGCGAGTCCGGTCAAACCGGCGTTGGCCCGGCCGACAAGCCTTGGATGCGCCAAGGCTTGGTCCCGTTCAGCGCTGTGCGCTGACCACGTCGCCGAAGATGCGCGGCGAGCCCATCGGCAGGCAGCGGTAATACGGCGGCAGGCCCTGCAGCTGGCCGCCGAGCTCGGCCGCCGCGCGCCACGGCCAGCGCGGCTCGACGATAAAGGCCCGCGCCAGCGCGACCATGTCGGCGCTGCCGGCCTGCAGGATGTCTTCGGCCTGTTTGGGCTCGGTGATCATGCCCACCGTGATCACGGGGATGCGGACCGCCTGCTTCACTTGCGCGGCAAATGCAACCTGGTAGCCGGGGCCGATCACGATCTTCTGGTTTGGCGATACGCCGCCTGAGGATACGTCGATGAAGTCCGCGCCCAGTGACGCCAGGCGCTGGGCCAGCACCACACTCTGCGCGACATCCCAGCCGCCTTCGACCCAGTCGGTTGCCGACAGGCGCGCGCCCAGTGCAATTGACGGCACCGCTGCGCGCACGGCGGCGAAAATTTCCAGTGGCAGGCGCATGCGGTTCTCGAGTGAACCGCCATAGTCGTCTTCGCGCTGGTTGGACAGTGGTGACAGGAACTGATGCAGCAGGTAGCCATGCGCGATGTGCAGTTCGATGACATCGATGCCAAGCCGTGCGGCACGCTGTGCGGCGCTGATGAAATCGCGCTTGATACGCGCGATGTCTTCCAGCGTCACCGCCTGCGGCGCTTCTTCGTCCGGCTTGTGCGGCAGCGCCGATGGCGCAAGGGTCTGCCAGCCGCCTTGATCGGACGGGATCAGCGCGCCGCCTTCCCACGGACGATGGCTGGATGCCTTGCGCCCTGCGTGGCCGAGCTGAATCGCCAACTTGACCGGTGACGTGGCGCGGATCATGCGGACGATGCCATCCAGCGCTTGTTCGTTTTCGTCATTCCACAGGCCCAGGCAACCGGCGGTGATGCGTCCCTCCGGGCCGACCGCAGTCGCTTCGATGCACAGCAGTCCGGCACCGGACAGCGCCAGCGTCGACAGGTGCGCGCGGTGCCAGTCATTGGCATTGCCGTCGATGGCCGAGTACTGGCACATCGGCGACACCATGATGCGGTTGGGCAGGGAGACAGCGCCGATCTTCAGCGGCGTGAACAGCAGCGGGGAAGTCATGGGGGCGGGCTGGCCTCTGGCGGGCCTCGGGTTGCGACAAACCGCCAATGTAGTGCGGCTGTCGCCGGCAGGCAAGTTTTTACCGCCTTTTCAGGGTATTTCAGGCCTGTCGGACGCGCTTGCCTTCCAGACGGTGCAGGCTGGCTGCAGGTCGGGCCGCAGGACGGACCTCTTTGTCGGCCACGGACGGGCTGTTGTCCAGCGTGGCCTCGCCATCGTGGCTGTCGCAGCCATCGTCGCCAGCCGCTGCCGGCTGTTTCAGCATCAGGTGATCCTTCTCCTGCTGCTCGGCGACATAGGACAGATAGCGCATGCAGGACACGCGCAGGAAGGACGACAGGTTGTCGACACCGCCACGGCGCTCGACGATCTCGTCATACAGCGTGCAGATCAACTGGTTGGTCGTCATCTGGTCCTTCGCAGCGATGCGCGCAAGGATGTCCCAGCAAAGATTTTCCAGCCGTATGCTGGTGACGACGCCATGGATGCGCATCGAGCGCGTGCGCTGCTCGTAATGAATCGGATCAGCGCTGGTATAGATGTCGCACATGGGATCTGTCCCCTGGAATTGGCCGGTCATCTGCGCCACATGACGCCGTTCGGCACCACTCGGTATCGTCCGCTTTCGCAGCCGGTACGTGCGTGCGCAGCTGACCGATGGACTTACTTCACTGTCTTCAGGTACTCGATGATTTCCTTGCGTACGGACGCATCGGCTTGCTGGTACATCATGTAAGTACCCTTCGCGACATTCTGTGGCTGCTCCAGCCACTTGTCGAGCAGCTCGGCGGTCCAGTTCTGACCCGCCAATGCTGCCTTGAATTCATTCGAGTACGGGAAGCCTTCCTGCTTGCCCGCCTCACGGCCGACAACGCCTGACAGGTTGGGGCCCATGCCCATCGGCGCATCCTTTTGCACCGCGTGGCAGGCCGCGCAGTTTTGCTTGTACAGCTTTTCACCGGCCGATTCGGCGTGTGCCGAAACAGCGACCACCCCCAGTGCGAGGGTGGTCGCCAGCATGGCCGGTAACTTGGTCCATGCTGATGTCATGCTCAGATCTCCTTGGTGCGCAGGCCACGCTCGATGAACTCGGCCTGACGGATCGCCAGTGCGACGATGGTCAGGGTCGGGTTCTCGGACGCGCCGGTGGTGAATTGCGAGCCATCCGACACGAACAGGTTCTTCACGTCGTGCGACTGGCCCCACTTGTTGACGACACCGTCACGCTTGTTGGCGCTCATGCGGTTGGTGCCGAGGTTATGCGTTGACGGATACGGCGGCGTGTTGATCACGCGCTTCGCACCGACCGACTCGTACAGCGCGCCGCCCTGCTTGAAGCCGTGATTGCGCATCGCGACGTCGTTCGGGTGATCGCTGAAGTGCACGTTCGGGATCGGCAGACCGAACTGATCCTTCTCGGTCGCATGCAGCGTGATGCGGTTGGACTCTTGCGGCATGTCTTCACCGACCAGCCACATGCCGGCCATGTTGTCGTACGCATCCATTGCGGTCGAGAAGTCGCGGCCCCAGTCACCCGGGTTCAGGAACGCGGCCATGAACGGCACGCCCAGCGACAGCGTCTCCATCTCGTAGCCACCGACGAAGCCACGGCTAGGATCATGGCGTGATTCATCCTTGACGATACCGGCCATCGTGGTGCCACGGAACATGTGGACCGGGTTTTCGAAAATCGCGTAGATCGATGCGGTCATGTGACGCATGTAGTTCTTGCCGACCTGGCCCGACGAGTTCGCGAGGCCGTTCGGGAACATGCTCGATGCCGAGTTCAGCAGCAGGCGCGGCGATTCGATCGAGTTGCC
>JACCDX010558983.1_pt1 | contig 9989 bp, 6 predicted proteins | sample 7449681 | NCBI WGS metagenome assembly JACCDX01 (sample SAMN15323450, study PRJNA562643) | freshwater metagenome | isolation source: river surface water | place: USA:Blue River Watershed | collected 2017-08-18
AGCGACCCCAATCCCTAATATGGAATTTCCGCCAAATGCACCTAAAAGCTTTTTAAGGCCGAACGCTATAACCGCGAAAACGCCACCAATCAATATGGCAGTTATTGCCTTTTCTGGAGCGACATTTGTCACCTTAGAAAGATACCAAGAAGAAAGTGCTATACCCAGCGCTATCGCAGGAAGTATCATTGGAAGGAAAACGACCGCCTTGACAATCTTTTCAATGTCGCTGCCAAACGCGCCAATCAGCTTCTTTATGCCAAAAGACAGAACGGTGAACATTCCAGCGATAAGTATGGCAGTTATCGCCTTAACCGGCGCAACTGGATTTACCTGCGACAATATCCAAGAGGAAACCGTTATGCCAAGCGAAATGAGCACAAGCGCGGCGGAAGCCATCGCGGATTCTTTCAAGCCCATCTTGAGAGCGGCGACCTTTTCGAACGCCTTGGCGATAATCAATATGGCGATCGATAGGCCAATGACCGAAAGTATGTCTACGCTTCCTACCATCTTGAACGCCATTCCTATGGCAAGAACTCCTACCGCGATAAGCAATATAGTTCCCAGCCCTTTCTTTATGCTGCTTTCTTGCTCTTTGTTTCCGCCAACATTTTCAAAGTCGCTCTTTTTGTCTCCTGCGGATTTTTTAGAAAGCTCTATTATAGTCTGCTGGTTCTTCAATATCTGCTTTGAATCCGCCATCAATTGCTTGACACCGACGTTTATCTCTTTTATGCTCTTTGTAAAGCTACCAGCCTGAAGTGCCTCTGTAGTAGGAGACTTCTCCCCTGATTTGGCCTTCAGAGCTTCTGCGATAGCTTCCAAGCCATCTGATAAATTGTTAAGCGCATTAAGTAACTTTTGATCCATCGGATTGTATAAATTTTAGTATATAAACTATATATAAAAAAATCATTTACACATCTTAATATATATACATGATAGCAAATAGCAAAGACATGAAAATAAAAAAGTTTATAAAGTACTACCTTCTTGGAGAATCTATTAAAGAGATAGAAGCCAACCGCATCTTGGACAAGATAGGCAGTGGCAAACCGCTTTCCGAAAAGGAAATAAGCTTCCTAAATCTGTACCAGCATACAAAGGAAGACTATATGAGAGACTTCATGTATCTATCGAAGAATTCTGCATACTATAGAGTAGACGACCTTCTTAAAAACAACAGAACCGTTATTTGCAATCTACATGACAGACAAGGAAAGTTTGGAATAAAAATCGTTAGCATAGAGAACGTATTCGAAGACGACTCTTGCACGATAACGATGAAAGGTGGTGAAAAGCATAGCCTAGACGACAGGTTTCTGTACAACATAATATACAGCATAAAAAAAGACGAATATTCTCTTCAAGAGCAAGACGAATACTTCGAAAAAATAGAAGCGAAAAATGGGGACGAGGATTAGGAAGTTTATAGACTTCATAAAAGAAGAAGTAAGCGGAACCGAGCTAGTCGGACCGATGGGACCAGGATACGGAGAAACAGGGCTGCAGAACAAAACGGTGAACGCGCACGACACTGCGGTCATATTCTGCGACCTGGACTCAAAATTCTACACAATAGACGACTACAACAACATATATGGAGAATATCTTAAAAATGGAGGCAATCCTCTAGACGGATTCTCGATAGAAAACATAATTGAGATATTGACGAATAAAAAATAAACAATTTTAGATTCGTCAATTTTTATTTCATAAACTTTTTTATTTTAGCAGAAGCCAATTCTTGTTAGAAACTATCAATGCGTCTGTCGGCGTTATGTCTGCAGTTCCTGGATTGTTTCTTATATTTATTGATTGCGTAGTAGACATGACAACATAGCCAGTATTGTCTACAAGATTGTTAAATATGTCCAATATCGCTGGCCTCTCTAGATTCGCCCCGTCGAACGATATAGTTTGCTCGATTCCTCTCAATTGGCTAGCATCGGACAATCTGTTGTTTGCAAATACCATTGCACTCAGTCCCAAAAAGCTTGGATTTACAGATGTGGTAGTCGCGTTAGAGACTGTTATTCCAGGAATTCTGATTAAGCTGTGGCAATTATAAAATGTATTTCTAAAATCTTGCACGGTTTCCGTGTTTATAAAATTTATAGGAATGTTCTTCAAGCTGTTGCACCCATTAAAAGTGTTATATAATCCATTTCCATCTCCACCATACCATAGCCATCCAGTGTTTGGAGAGCATGAAAAGGTTGCTATGCTAGTAAGTCGATAACAGCTTTCAAACGTTCTTTCTATCGAAGTAACTACTACCGAAGTAGGAATATCGACGGTTTCTAAGTTAGAACAACCAATAAACATTCTTCTAATGTTTGCCAATTTTGCAACGTTTGTAAACTTGACAGACTTTATCTTTTGACAAGAAATGAACATGCCATCCGAGCTGGTCAAGTTTGGCACTGAAAATTCAGGAACGCTTAACAATTCTACGCACCCATTTAGCATTTGATACGCATTGGTAAGGCTTTGTAAATTTAGAGCAGGAATGTTTGGCAAAAGCTGGCAACCATCGAACATAGAGGTCATGTTAGAACAGGCGGCGGTATTTATTAAAGGAACGTCCACTAGATTCGAGCAATTCCCGAACATATAAGACATGTTGGTAACGTTCAATGTATTGAAAAGCGGAACGGATTTCAATACATTGCAATTATAGAACATCTCATCTGTTCTCGTCAAAAGAGACGATGAAGTAAAGCCATATACTTTAGAAAGAGATGAGCAATCTCTAAACATCCTCCAAGTGCTGGTATTCTTGGGCATGTTCATCGCGTATACATGCGAAAGCCCTGTGCAAAACCTAAACATCTGCGCAGTAGAGGTCACGTTTATCAAATTTATTTCCGGAATGAACCTAAGGCTTCTACAGTTATGAAACATTGCATCCATGTTCGTGCACGAAGAGGTATCTATCAAAGGTATATACTCTAATTGAGATTGTCCATAGAACATTCCCGACATATTGGTAACTTTAGAAGTATCAAGCAATGGAATGGTCTGAAGCAGACCACCAAACGCAGCATAATCGTCATTGACTATAAGCACTTTGAAAATGTTGGACATATTAGTAACTTTGGAAGTGTTAAAAAGCGGTATTTGCGCAAGAGATATGCACTCATAGAACATGCTGCTCATATTTGTAACATTAGAAGTGTCAAAGAGTGGCACAGTGTCTAACGCCCTGCAATAGGCAAACATGCTGCTCATGTTGGAGCAGGTCGCAGTATCGATCAAAGGAACTTCTGATAGCAGTATGCATCCAGAGAACATAGACTCCATTGTAGACACTCTAGAAGTGTCTAATTGCGGTATTGTTTTTATCTTCCAGCAATTTCTAAACATGAAAGACATATTCGTCGCGCGAGAGGTATCAAAATAAGAAAATCCTCTTGTCCTTCTGTCTGCGACCAGGCTTCTACATCCATCAAACATATAGCTCATATTGACATTGGCAGTAGAAGACATCGTAATCCCCGGAAACGAGATTAGGCTTCTGCATTCTTGGAACATAGACTGCATGTTAGAGCATGTAGCGGCGTTGTAGCGAGGAACGGTCAAAAGGCTTGAACAATTGGCAAACATGTTGTTGATGGTTGTTGCCTTTGAAAGGTCATACATAGGAGAATCTGGCAAGTAGAAAAGCTTTCGACATCCGCTAAACATAGTCGACATGTCCGTTACCTTTTTAGTATCAAGCATAGGCGCTTCCACTAGCGACGCACAAGAGTTGAACATGCCCGACATATTAGTCACATTGGAGGAAGTCATCGAAGGTATATAATTAAGATTGTTGCATCCATAAAACATGTTGACCATGCCTGTACAGTTGATTGCGGAAATCTCATCCGGTAAGTCTATCAAAGACCAGCATCCATTAAACATCTGATTCATGCTTGTAGCTAGAGACGTGTCTATTCTTACTTTTCTAAGAAAATACAGGTTTTGGAAAAGCCCTGCCATGTTCGTGATGCTGTTAGTTCCAACAAAGTTTACATGCTCTAGGCTATAATGGTTCGTGCCCAAGCTAAGCGATGATATAGAAGATCCTGCCAATTCCATTTCCAACAATCCCGTCTTGTAGCTAGTATTGTATGAAGAATGCGATGCAGAAATGTTGACGCTTGTAAAATTACCAGAAGAAGAAACCTGAACGATGGCTTGTCTATATCCTTCGGACGTCAATGTAGAATTGCTAAAACTGCCCCAGATAAACTCATGCCTTACCTGCGTTGCGCTGAAAGCCACTTGCGAATCGCCGTCTCCCCAATTTATGCTATAGGTTCCGTTGGACGAGTTCGCGGTTATCGCAAAAAAGTTTCTAGATCCGTCATAAACCGAAAGAAGCAGGTTTATTTTGTTTTCGCCAGGCGATACTCCAGGCAGCGCGAGCCAATCAGCCTTTCTGCTATATAGACTTTTAGAATATGATGGCGACAATGCCGGATCCTCTACCAGCTCGTAAAGAACTCTTTTTCCAATCGAAATTCTATTGTTGTGTAATAAAAGTCTGCTCATATTATGCTCTTAATATTCTTATCCATTGGTTATCCTCGACCGCCATAAAATAATATGAGCTGTCGTAATGCGATTGTCCTTGGTATGTTCCTGTTATGGCAGGACCCGTATAAGCTCCAGCAGACCAATTCGAGACATTCTCTAAATTCGTCGCGATGGCGCCTAAGGGAATGAAAAAGTCGAAATAAGGTATCTCTGTTACCGGTCCGCCTGCTATAGTCGACCCCAGCAGCGCAGGCTGAGAAACAGTCTGCATCTTTTGATAGCTGACGACTCCGTTGTTTATGGTTATGGTGCCAGTATAGTCGCTATAGACGTCGCCCATCAGTAGCCGGCTTTTTGCATAGCCGTATGTGTTTCCGATGAAAAGTGTGTTTTCTGATAGAGAAAGCGAAGGCGTTGTGCCAAAGTACAAATTTCCATTGCCGTCGTTAAGCATTATCTCTCCTCCAAAATTGTTATAGACAAATGGCGTTATCGAGCCTTTTGTAGATGGTAGCGATGCTGTCCAAGATTCTGTAGAATCGCTTGTCTTTATGACGACATTTCCAGATACGCGCCCATGCAAGGATATCCGCCCGCCTCTTCCGGAAGAGGTAGATCCTATGGTAAGAAGATGTGTCGGCGAAAAGTTGCTTATCCCAACATTGTTTCCGACCGAGTATACAGACGATGTAGATGATAGGTTGTGCGCTGAAGTCCAATATGGCAAATATCCTGCGACTCCTGACCCAGTAGCCACATTTGGATCTATTCCTATAGAGTCGCAGCTAGAAATTCCACCGCTGGTAAGCAAGCCGCTTACCAAAATCTCAGAAATATAGGATTTTTCATAAAAAGATATTGGAGAAAGACCAACCCATCTATACTTTGGAGTGGCTGTGCTAACCATCGAATACCTGTATCCGTATTTAGTGCTTTCCGGATTGTTTACTTTCCACTCGCGCGCGTCTTTATCCATCGCAGTCCATGTCGTAGTGATCCTTCTTAGCTTCCAAGGGCGAGTTGCGCTTCCGTTTTCTATAAGCTGATAGTCTCCGTTTTGTATAGGGTTTGCCTGGTCTTTTACAAGTATCTTGGTGTTGTATTTGTATGTGGATGCTGTATATCCAGCATACATCTGAACACCGTTTATTACAGGCAGAGTGCCATTGGTGGCACCAGTCAAAGTCCCCCCGCTTGGCTGATAGTTTAGCCGACCAATATACCATGGCTGGTTCGGATAAGTTTCAGGATACGTATTAGAATAGATGCACGCAGGAAGAGGCATCGAAGTAGCAGTGTCTACTTGCACCACAGGCAAGTTTATTACTTGAGTAGGAGGAACATAGTTGATGACATAATAAATTCCGCTTGTTCCAACTACAGGGCTTTCAGTCTGCTGCAAAAAGAACCTATCTCTATTTGTAGACCCCTCCAGCACGTTTATCTGCGACGGATATATCTCGTCGCTTTCGTCTGAAAAGGCAGACCGCATCAATATATAGGGAGTGTCGATAGTACCTTTCTGCACCACATCATAAAGGCCGTTTTGAATATCCAAAGTCCAATAGTCGTCAAAATATGTGCCGTTGATTATTCCATTCTTCACAAGAATAGTCATTCCCAGATCGGCGACCTGCCCGTCTATAGTCAGCACTCCATTAGAAGCAGCGGTCAAGGTAGCACCAACTCCGTCGTTTGCAGCACCATTGTAATAAACAGGCGAATATGGCAAATAGTCCGTCGTGGCCAAATTTGCAAAATAGACAGGCGCGTCGTCTGCAACGACCGCGTCAACTTTAGAATTATAGCTTACCCATACTCCGTCAGACTTGTGATAGAATCTCTCTCCGGTAGTTTTATTGAACCATTCTTGAGTCAATACATAGCCAGCTGCCGTATTGTCGTCAGTTGTAGGATTCGAGGTCGCGATCGAGATTCCTATAGGAGTATTGGTAGTGTTCGATATTGCCATTTTCTATATATTATTTTTATCACCAGCCTATTGGCTATTCTATATATTATATTCTAGATATGGATATCACAGACAATGCCTCTGTTTTTATGCTATCGTCCAGCCTTTGTTCGTCGCGACCAATCTCTCACCAGCGGTCAGCGATAAATACCCTGGATTGCTCGAAACGGTTATTGTCTGCGCACCTGAAGCGGTTCCAAGATTTGTGAATATAGTAACTATGTTGGCTTGGCTCAATGACATATTGCTATACGAATGTCCTCTTGTTGCATTAATAACACCACTCTTACTTATGGATGTACCACCTAGCCAAGTAGTAAATACCGTACATACTGGTAAATTAAATGCAGGCAATTCTCTAATATTAGTACAGTTATTAAACATCTGGTTGACTGTCGTTACATTTGCAGTATTGAATGCAGGGACATATTGTATCATTTGAGCCCCATTAAAGAAACCTGTCATATTAGTTGCCAAAACAGTATTAAATAATGGTACTTCGACTAATGAATTACAGCCTGATAGAAAGTTTGTAAAGTTTGTTCCTTTAGATGTATCTAACAGTGGAAGAGTCTTTAATGCCCTACAACTATTAAACATACTTGTAAAGTTTGTAACGTTAGCCGTATTTAATAATCCAACAGTTTCTAAAGAAGTACAGTTAAAAAATATTTGAGTTGCATCTGTTCCAAGTGTAATTGCGGGAACATTTATTAGAGAGTAGCAGTTTTGAAATGCTCCTAAAGCATTTGTTGAAGCTGAAAAATTAAATAAAGGTAGTGTAATAAGACTATAGCAACTCTCGAATATACTACTAATATTAGTTGCCGCGCTTGTATCAAATGCATTAACTTCTTCTAAAGAGTAACAGTTGGCAAACATATTATTCATTGTAGTTATTGCACTTGTTTCAGTTGGCTCTATGTATATAGATTTAAGATTGTATAAACTATTAAACAAGTTACTTATACTTGTAGTAGTACCCCATTGACGAACTGTAATTTTTTCTAATCTACCATATCTTATTATATTACTACTTCCACTAAAAGTAGGTATACAGTTAGGTGTTCTGATGTCAAATTCTAACCAACCTGGAGCAAATCCTTTTCCTAAGGTGGCGTTTTGAACTCCAAAAGAAACAATCGTTAAATTCTGCCCTGCTTGTGGTGTTATCCTTACCAATGCCTGTCTAAAACCATCACTTGTTAATGTTAATGAGCTTAGTGATGAGAAAGTATGTTGATATGATGCAATAGCATTTGATGCGTAGTTTGTAATGGTTCCATCTCCCCAATCTACTGTATAGTTACCTTGACACTGTACTGCGACATAGTTAGCACCGTCATCATATACAGCCATCAATCCAATTACTTCTTGAACGCCTGGTGTCGGCATTGCTAGCCAATCCGCTGGTCTTGTCCATGTAGTCGAAGTTGTTGTTGCCGAGCTTATCGGCAGCTTGAAAGTTCCTATCGCCATTTTTAGTTGTATATGTTTATCGTTGCGCCTATATTGCCTGTTGGCAAGTTAGTAGAATATAAAGTCACACTACCGCTCGAGCTCGAAGTGCTTGGCAAAATTTCAGCGGCCTTCACTATCGATATGCTCGCGTTTGCAGGAATAACATCGACAATGCTTGTGCTTAGAATGTTTGCATTTGAATAGCTATACTGATATAATCCCCCAGAAAATGTCCATCCTGCAACGGAAAACGTCACGGAAGTTACTTGTAAGAGCCCTAATTTGCTGTTGAAGGTCGTCCAGTCAGAAGAGCTTAGATAGCCGCTTGCAGAAGCGCTTGATTGTGTCATGCTCAAAGTCCTACCAGTCGTCAAATCACCACCACCAGTCAAAGGAGAAACCGTGGAAATCGTTATTGAGCTGTTCGATGGAGTAAATCCTAACGCGCTTTGTTTGCCATTAAAAGCAGTCCAGTCAGAAGCGCTTAGATAGCCGCTTGCAGAAGCGCTTGATTGCGTCATGCTCAAAGTCCTGTTGGCTGTCAAATTTCCACCACCTGCCAAAGGAGAAACCGTGGAAATCGTTATTTCGCTGTTTGATGGAGTAAATCCTAATGCGCTTTGCTTTCCGCTGAACGTGCTCCAATCTACAGAGCTTAGATATCCATCAGTAGACGCGTTTGACTGCGATATGCTAATAGTTCTGTTTGCTGTCAAATTTCCCCCGCCGCTTAAAGGAGAAGCTACAGAAATCGATATTAGACTGTCTGATGGAGTAAATCCTAAAGAGTCTTGCTTTCCGTTAAAAGTGCTCCAATCCGCCGAGCTTAGCGCACCTCTTTTAGAAGCGTCTGCAGTAGGAAGGTTAAATACATGAGTATCCATGCCGCTAGTCGCGATATTAAAGTCAGATCCGGTCGTACCGACCTGAAAGTATTGCGCGGCGGATGTCAATCCGTCCAGCGAAGCCAGCCCGGTAGTGAACGTAGTCTGCACGCTCGAAAGATGAGGACCTTGCGTATGCATGGTAACCGTGTTCGTTCCCGACAAATTGGCGACGCTAAACCTTATAGCGACCCTATCAGTAGTAGTCAATGGAGTATATTCTGGAACAGGAGCAGTAAACGTGTATAGGTCTATCGCGGTTCCGTTTGTTATTTGCTCCGACAAGGACGTCGACAACACAGAAAAGGTAGAGCCGTTATAGACTTCAATTGTGGCAGATATTTCTGGCAATCCAGCGCTATCGCTTTGCGAAAAATAGCATTGAAAAATCCAAACTCCGGCAGGAATTGTTTCTTGCGTCGGCTTTCCGACTTCTGTTATAAAGTTTACCAAATTGCTTGTACTGGCAGTGCCTGAAGTAAAGTCGACGCCGCCTAGGACGTCAGCAGCAGTGGTCATTCGATAATACGAGCTTGTGCCTATAGTGCCTTCCGACTCGCCACCATTGAAATAATAGACCTGGCCACCACCCCCGCCAGCAACGTCTGGAAAAGAAGCCAATGTTCCGTCTCCTCTAACATATTGAGAAGCAGAGCCAGCGACAATAACCGCGATAGATCCGGATGATGTGATAGGAGAGTTGGAAACGCTAAAGGCAGAAGGCATTGTCAAGCCTACGCTAGTAACTGTCCCATCAGGCAATCCGCTAGTGTCTACCGATATCCAAATTCCGTCTGCCTTATGATAGAACTTTTCTCCAGTATCTGTGTTATACCATTCTTGTCCTAACGCATATCCTGTTGCGATTGTATTGGATATTGATGGATTGCTAGACTTAAAATATGTCGCTATTTGTTTTTTCATAATTTATATTTTGTTTTAGTCGGTAATAACTGTATATCCTCTTGCCTGCAATGCGGCCTTTGCAGTCAAGCCAGCACCAGAAGGAGTAGCAGACGGCGTCATTGTTAAATTGAAATATTTGCTTCCTGGTGTGGTATAAGTAGTATTTAGCATAACTAAAGTATTGTTGACTTCTGTTGTGTTCAGTTGGTTGTTGTTTAAATATAGCTGCGCCAATG
>JACCDX011418765.1_pt1 | contig 9989 bp, 12 predicted proteins | sample 7449681 | NCBI WGS metagenome assembly JACCDX01 (sample SAMN15323450, study PRJNA562643) | freshwater metagenome | isolation source: river surface water | place: USA:Blue River Watershed | collected 2017-08-18
AAATGAGCAATTTCCCATGATTGGAATTCCATGTTTTTGTTTTTCCAAGTGAAGTGTAAAGCCTTTCTATCCTTATCAACTTCTTGTTTTACGTCCGTTGCAATTTTACCACTTGCTCCCACCTCATGTCTTTCAATTTCAATTGTAGGTAATTGTTGTACCCCAACAATTCCTTTTTCAGGGTCTAATTTCAAGTAGACAAAGTTATCACCATACTTACACGTGTTTCTTGTCCACATTGGTAAATTGGTATTGATGTCTAATGCATTGTTGAATAAGTCAGCCAATACCCCTTTAATTCTTTTTGACTCAGAATAAATCTGAAGAATGAATCCATCCTCATTTGTTGTTGTGGATTCTTCGGCATAGATGTCTAAAGCGGCTGAAATCTCAGGGGTATACTCCATTGATTCATAATCGTACTGAGCAGATAATCTTGTTGGCTCATAATATATCGCCTGTGAATAAAGGTTGTTTTCAACCTTTGTCCATTGATTTGTTAAATAATAAGTTTGTTGTGCTTGGAGTTTTTCCTTCTCGTATTCTTCTCTACTTTTTGTGCGTAAAAGTTCCTTTTTATCAAACTTGAATGTTGGATAATCTTGATTTAAAAGTGAATTCGGTCCAAATGTTTGTGACAGTCGTTGCCAAACCGTCATGTTTTGTTCTGCCATATTATAAGTTTACTTATTACCTTGATAATATAAATAGTTATTTAGCACCAAATAACCACCCATATTTTTGGTAATCGGCTTTAGACGCCCCGTTGTTCGTTAAGTTGGGGTCTCTTCCCATTTGAGGGACCATAGGATTGAAAAAATCCGAAGTATTCTTATTTTCACTCATGACTGTTGACCATGAATTCAACATAGCTTTTGTGTGATTAACAACCTTTGTTAACGATTGGAAAGATTTCTCAGCAATATAAATTGCCATGGACATTCCCATAATACAGTCATCATGCTGCCCTTTTTGGTGGTCAGGTCTTCCGTTAATGTAAACGAAGGTATTCATCTCGTTATATGTTCTGTGTGAATATATTTTGAACCCATGTCTAACCGCTTCTTCAAATGCTGCAATGATTTGAACCCTTTTTGTATTGAAGTTAATACCAGGAATTTTCTCATTCATTTTGGGGTCATACTTCCATTTGTTTGTGGTATCAACACCATCAACATAGAAACCTCCTTGATATTGTAATTCCTGCATTTTTCTTGCGGTAGAAACCCCCATACCACCTGTAATATCTATCACACAGAAGGCATTATACATGGAACCCCACTTATATGCAATTTCCGCCAAAACATCTGGTGGTATTTTTCCAACGTATTCAAAAACTTGTTCCCTCTCATCAAAATCAATAATTTGTATGGATGAAAAATCTTCTGAATCTCCCCTTGAAACGTCGACACCCATTACATATTTGTGTCCGTTTACAGGTTCTTTAAAAATCCAAAGAGCGTTACCCATCAATTTTGCTTGAGGGTCTCTTAATTGATTTTTGGCAATATTCTGCATTAAATCAGAATCAAATACGTTATCTCCTGAACCCAAAAAGTTACATTCCAACTCCTGAGCAACTTTACGTCTATCGTATTTTAATTTTTTAACCATCCCCTCAAACCATGAAGAACATGGTTTATATCCTTGTGACACATAATCCTTAACAATTGAGTGGTCCCTTTCATATGGATTATCCATAGATAAGTCAATCAATACATCAACAGGATAATCTTCTCTATTCAAAAGATAATGAACTAAGTCATTTGTTTTTACCATGTAAAGGTCTTTCGTATAACGAGGGTCTCGATACCAAAACATCTCAGATATTTTGAAATCGTTCATACCTCTTAAGGCTTGGTCATAAATTTCATAGTAGATTGGGTCGTATCCATTTGGAGTTGATACAACGATAACCTTACCACCTGTGGAAAGTGAGGCCATACACGCTGACCAGAAATCTCCGTCAGCCTCAATGAACGCCGCCTCATCAAAAATAAGAATGGTCGGGGTATAACCTCTCAAGGCATCCTTAGAGGTTGCAACCGCTTTTACTTCACATCCGTTATTAAGTTTGAAATGTCTTTGTGAGTTTTTTTCTGCAGAGAACCCAATTCCAACCCAATCAGGCCACTGTTCGGTGAAACTTCTAACTTTGTTTGCCATCTCCATAGATGTATCCAACTTGTTGGCAATGATTAGAATCTTTTCGGGCTTTTCTTTTCTAGCAAAGGCAAGTTTTTTTGATGCCCACGCAGCGGTAACTGTTGAAACTCCAGCCTGACGGTATTTCAAGGCAATGTTTTCATTAAACTTTTCGTAATCTTCTAATAGGGAAACTTGGTCTGGAAATAAATCCAACGGAACATACTTAGAAACAGTGTTGTCGTATGTTTGTAAATAAGTACGAAGTGCGTAAGGAGTACTCCTCATACACTTCGTATATTCTATAATTAATTGTTCTTTAGTCACACATTTTATGTTATTTCGGTCTCGATATACCTAAACTTCCGAAGAAATCGTCAAGTCCGTCATCTTCATCGTCTTCAGAATCATCACCTAAACCGCCTAAGAAGTCATCCATTTCCTCTTTATCGTTATTTGACTTATAATCGTCATATTCTTGTTTAAGTGTCATAGCTTCTCTCATAATCTCTTCAAATCTTGCAGTTGCTTTTCCAACTTTTGATTCGTCTTCAGAGATGGCAAGTCCAATTATTTCTAAAAACTCTTTAGCAGGTATTTGGTATAGTACTGTATGAAACCAGTTTATTAGTCCTTTGTTTTCCTCTGAATACATTTCGTCAGGTAACGCAAATCTAATTTTTTCAACTATTTCAGGTCCAATTCTAAGTTGCATCGGTTCGTTAGATAATAAATCTACTTGTCCCTGAACTTTTTGTCTGAGTCCAGCATCTTGTGGAAGTCCATATCTACCTTTAGATTCTTCCAAACCTTTAATAATTTCATGACAAAGAATTGGGAAAATCATTCCGTCTGCAACAATTTTGGTATCAGGTTTTTCTTCACCCTCTTCTCCTCCTTCGTCGCCTTCATCGTTATTTTCTAATTTAACCTTACCTGCAACACCTTGTCCTGTTTGACTCATCATTTCAATCATCTGTTCCATGCTGAAGTATAGAAAATCATTGATTGCCATTATTCCTAAATAATCCCTATATAATGAAGGATTAATCGCGTCTAATCTGGCTTTGATTTCAGGTTTTTGGAAAATATAATGTCCTTTTTTTGCGGCTCCTTGTATAATCGCGTTTATTATATTCCTTTTATGTTTTTCTAATTCTAAAACTTCCTCATCAGTCAAATCCTCAACGTCGAAAGATGGAATCTCAGGCATTTCATCTTTTTCTTCTTCGTCTTCATCTTCAGGTTTTTCTTCTTGATATCTGAAGTCTGAAGTGTCTATACCTTGTCTATTTAATCTAGCTTCGATTTCAAACCAATCCTCAGGGATTTCTGTTTCTTCAAGGGACGCCTCTTTCGCTAACTCTTCTAACTCCTCTCTATGTGCAGCTTCAATTCTCATAACTGATGGAAGTTTTCTCATCATTTCCTGATATATCATACCTTGAACTTGCTTAGAACTGATGTCTTGAATGCCTGTCACATCTTTCAACTTGTCGGCAACTTTACCAAATCTCGAACTTACCAATCTTTGTACATCTTGAGCACCTTTTTTCATTGCAGGATTTTGAGAATACAAACCCTCAGGGCTTGCTAATTTTCTCTCCAAACTTGGGTCCATTCTTTCAGGTCTGTTCCCGTAATCTATTTGTTCTTTAATCTTTGCCATTCTATTTTTTCAATAAGTTTAAAATTACATCAATCACTTTATCTTTAGCATCTTCAGCCGAAACTTTCTTAGCTTTAGGTGCTGGTTGTTCACCAGGGTTAGGATTCTTACCAGGGTGTGCAGGTCTTTGCGGTTTAGTACCAGGTTTTGTTGTTGGTTTTGTTACAGGTTTTGTAGGTGCCGTTGCTGGTCCTTGTTCTCCCATGTCTTTCTTAGCTTTAGGTGCTGGTTGTTCACCAGGGTTAGGATTCTTACCAGGGTGTGCAGGTTTTTGTGGTTTGGTACCAGGTTTTGTTGTTGGTTTTGTTTTTGGTTTCGATGGTGCTATTGATGGGCCACTTTCTACCAAATGTTTTATTAAGTCACCTTTAGTAATTCTTGGAGGTAAGTTTTTTTCCACTATTTTTATAATTTGAGATTCGAGATACAAAGATACAGGATTTTTTCCTTCTCCCAATTGTTTCTTCACTTCTTTTACGCATCTTTCCCACTTTCTCGATTTTTTTGGTCCTACTTGAGAATGACAAATAGCCCATGGATTTGGTTTGTTTTTCTTTTCTTCTGACATACCCATCATATTTCTATCATCATCAGAATCGTCATCCATTCCATCAGGAGCCATATCATTTGCCATGTGAGGAGCATCTTGACCTGTAAGAGTTTGTAATGCATCTGCACCTAACGCGTTTTTGTCTGTAACGTCATCTGTTTCAGTTTCTTTCATTTCACCCTCTTCAGCAGTAACCATAACTTCTTTTGTATTAGGGTCTTGTGAAACAACCACATTACCTATTTTACCACCTTTTGGCCCTACTTTATAAGTTTTTTTTCCAGGTACTTCAGTAACTTGTTCTGAAATGAATAATTTACTATGGAGAATCTGTACTTGTGATTCTGTCAATTTACTAACAGTATTTGATGACAATCCCTTTTCAATCAGTTCTAGGGCTTTTTTATTAATTTTCATAAACTACTTTCTTTTCGAATTCTAATATCAAATCTCTTTCGTAGAGTTTGTCTTTTATTTCTTGTTCTGAAACTCCGAATCTGAAAACCATTCTTTTTTGATTTTCGTTTTCGTCTGTTTCCCAGGCTAATGCAACAACATCATCCATCGCATCTATCATACAAAAAAAATCGGAGTTCTGAATCAATTCCAATTTAACATCAGTATTCCTCAGAACTCCTACTTTTTTAATATATTGTATTTCAGGAGGACTTGGATAACCGTTTGACGGTTTACTTTCCCAAGAATCTCCCCACACATCAAGATTATCAGAGAAAATGAACTCGTAAAGATTGTCCCCTTTATAATTGGGTCCTAAACCATTTACGTATATCAATTTACTCATACTAATAATCCTTCAGGTGATATTTTTACTTCTTTTCCTTTATTTTCAAACACTAAGTTTTTCTTATTTGTTTTTCCAATAATCTTAGCTGAGATATTTTCTTCTAAAAATTTCTGAGCCGCTAATTCTTGTTCAACACTTTCAGTTAACTTAATAATTGATTTCATTTGTTTTCTAACTTCTGAAACTATTTGAAGTTTCTTTTTAGCCCTTTTTTCTTTGCTTTCTAAAATTTCTTTCTTACTAACTTCGAAATATTTTGAAATAACTTTATCCACTGGTGATTCTGCAAAAATACTATCTATAATTGCACCATTTCCATATCCACCTTCTTCCATTTCACTCTCAACAGGAATGTCCATATCTGCTTGAATATCTTCAACTTCACTATCATCTGTTAAATCTTCACCATCCATGTCGTCACCTCCAAGGTCTTCAGAATCTTCTTCAAATTTAGCCAAAATGTCTTCCTTATCTTCTTCAGATAATGACTTGAGGTCTAAAGATGATAATACCATATTGATAACGTACTTAACATCTTCAGAAGTCATACCTTCTTGATTATCTAATGTTCTAATCTTTTGAGTTAATTTACCTGTAAGTTTTTGGATTGTTCTGAATGTTACAGTTTCTTCTCCACCCATTTCAGGTTCTCCCATATCCACATCCATTTCTGTATCAACTTCAACATCCCCTTCAGGACCCATTTCTTCTGCACCCATATCTAATCCCATAGATTCATCTCCCATAGGCATTTCTGCATTAGGTGATGGTGGTAATTCTGGTGATGGTACTGCTGGTGGTGCCGCAGGAACTTCAGCAACTGGTGCTGGTGCAGCATCTTCTTTAGGTTTTGGAGTTTTCAAAACAAACTTTTTTTGTTCTCCGAATAAAGAAGTACCTTCTTCGTTTTCGTTAAGTCTGTTCAGTTCACCAGCAACTAAATTCAATCTTTTAAAAGCCTGAGAATAAGAAGAATAATATTTTCTATTCTTCATTGGCTCAATATATTCTGTTTCAGATTCTGAAATTGTTTTCTTAATAATATAACCTTGTCTTTCTTTAACAATTTCATATTTGTTACCGTCCGCCAAAGGAATGGAATATTCTGATTTTGCCGTTTCATTTACTTTAGATGGAATCACTTCGTTAAAACGAGCGATTTCCATAATTCTTTTTAATTTGTCTTGTCCAGTTAATTTTTCACTGCCAAGTGGTTTTAAATCTCCCATATTATAATCTATTTATTTTTAGTTGTTTAGCCCTTGGAACCCTCCCAATGCGATTGCACTTAAGTCATTTACAGTATCAGTACCTGAAACTGCAACAGGATGTGGAGCCACAGCGCCTGCTGGAGCAGTACCACCACTGAAATTACCTAAGATACCAATTGTATATGCATATTGCACATTTACATTAACGTCTGCCATTTATTTTTTCTTTATAAATATACGATTATTGGCATTTATTAAGGAATTGTGTCCCTCATCCAATTTTCTCTCAACCGAAAGTTCTTTATCGAAAGCTTTGTTTGAAGTATCAAACAATTTTTCGATGTGTCCCGACCTTCTTAGAAATTTAAAAACTAAATTTTCATATGAAAGTTCTCCTTCTTTTTCTAACCCAGACTTTCTATAATCCTTAAGTTTTTCCTTAACCGAATCAATTTGTTTTAAATTATCTTCAGAATCCTCAGAATCTAAAACTTTATCTATTTTTTCTGTCCAATTTTTAATCTTTTTTTCTAATACTGACTTGTCCACTTCGTTTTTGAATTTTTTTGGGTTTGTAACCCATTCATCATTCATAACGGAATATACTCCTGTTGCGAAATGAGGCTCTTCGTTGTCCTGAGCATACAACTCAACATCATATCCAAAAATCTTAATATCATGTTTATCGTTAAAAACTTGTTTCTTTAAATTATATAATTCTTTATATAAAGGAGCTTCATCTTCGTACTGTTGTAAGTCGACAATTATGTGTAAATCAAAGTCTGAATATTCAGACCAGTTAAAATTCGCCAAAGACCCAGTTAGAACAATATCTTCCACAAATACATCTTCACCTAAATAATCAATAAATTCCTCAGCAATACGCATTAAAGCCTTTCTAACTTTTGGGACCATAGATGACTTTTCAACGTCGTCAGGATTTTCCCAAACTTTAGGATTTAAAGTTTTTTTTACCGAAAAACTATTAAGAATTTGTTGAAAATTATTCATTTATATAAATACTATATTTTTTTGTACTTGAATGTTTTTGAAATATCTGTTGTGAAAAACTTACCTTGTGATTCAGCCATTCTAAATTTTGTGTAAACTTGGTGAGGTACGTTTTCATATTCATATTTGAATCCGTTATTGAACTCAACAACCATTTTTTTTGTCTCGGTGTCGTATTCACTTTTTTTAATGTTTGAAGATTTAATCTCATTTATAATCTTTGTCCCTTGAATTGTCTCTTTCAGTATTCCCATCTCTAAGTGGCGTTAATTCGTTTATTTTTTCTAAAAGTGGCATAACATAATCTATGATTTCCGACTTATCCACATTAAAACCATAATCATTTACCTGCCGAACTAAATAATTCATTCTACTTTGAAATCTATCTTGTAGATTCATCATCTTCATCGAGTAATGTGGAGGGTCATCCAGTTCCTCCTCACTGAACCCAAGCTCCTGTAAATGCTGTCTTAATTCTAAATATACATCCAATAATTCTCTCAAAGAGGATGCGTCAGATAAAAATTTTTCAAACGGTTTCATACTTATAAATATGAACCACACAGATACTTTTCAACTTCACGGTAAAATTGACGTTGAGCCCTACATAAAAATTATTCAGGATAATAATTTAGATTGGGACGCATTTACAGATAGACAAAAAAGATATAACTCGGAACACGTACATACAAAAACAATTCCGATTATTTTCGACAAATCTTTCAATTTCAATCATTTAAAAATTATACCTACTGAAAACTATCCTTTGTTTCAAGATGAACTTTCTAAAATCGAAGAACAAATTAAATTGAACACAGGCGAAAACGGTAAAATTATGAGAGCCTTGTTAGTTAAATTAACTGCAGGTAAATCAATTAGACCACATGTTGATATTGTTGGGTTTAGTTTAGTCGTGTGTAGAAGAATACATATACCAATCCAAACAAATGAAAATTGTTTTTTTACTGTGGGTGAAGATAAGAGAAATTTAAAACTTGGAGAGATTTGGGAAATCAATAACGACAAAAAAGAACATTCTGTAGATAACCTTGGAGAAACCGACAGAATACATTTAATAGTCGATTGGGTTGAAGAATCCCTATTCCAACAATATGATAGATAAAAATAAAAAAATAATTGTTCTGATGCCTCCAAAAACAGCATCTAATTCAATAAGAACATTATTAGAACAATTTGGTTATGTTTTTTATAAAGATTCAAAAATAAGCATCCCCCAAATTCACCTAAAGTTAAGTGAAATAATTAAACTGTACGATGTAAACAATTTGAATGAATACAACATAATTCAAGTTGTGAGAAATCCATACCATAGGTTCATATCTTCATTCTTTTTTCAAAAAAAAATTATACCCTCAGGATATTCTATCAAATTCAAAAATTTTGATTTGAATGAATTTACAAATCATTTGTTGGAATCCAAACGCAGTAGTGATTTTGTTTCGAATTTTTATGGGGACACTTCTTTTGTGAACGATTGTATTCAGTCTGGCAGGAGTTGGGGAGGGGTAAGATTTTATGATAAACAAGTAGATTGGAATGATGTTGGGGTAGACGTAAATTATTTCAAATTAGAGGAACTGTCCATAGATACAATACAATTACAATCTCATTTGAATTTACCAAGTAAAATTCTACCTAAAGTTAATTCACAAGAACTTACTTTTGATTATTTGAATTTGGTGACTCCTGAAATTAAAGACGTTATCATCGAATTGTTTGAAGAGGATTTTGACAAACTCGGATATAAAAAATAATCCCCCACTGTAAAGTGAGGGATTTTAGTTTACTTTAATTTTTTTAGTAGGTCTCGAATCTCAATAGATTTTTCGAAGTTTTGTTCCTTGATTGATTTTTTTAATTCCAATTCAAGTTCTTCAATCTCCTTTTTATTTGACTCAATTTTTTTAAGTTGGTCTCTGAGTTTTACAGCCATTTCGAAATCTTCATTTTCGATTGCCTCATCGAGTTGTTTCTGCAGAGTTTTACTTGTTACTTTTTCGTCCTTGTTATTACCATAATAATAACTTGTTATTCTATAAGTCCCATCGTCTGAAAGTTTAGTTTGAGTTTTCCACTCACCATTCATTGAGTCGAATTGAGAGAACATTTCTTCGAATGCTCTAAAGATGTCGTCGTAATTTCTTCTGTTTCCGAACATAATTTTAATTTTTTATTTTTAAATTTATTGTTTATCTTTGTATTGTCAATTTTGATGCCGATGGGATTAAACTGACAACTTGTCATACAAATATACATAATAACGACAATTTGTCAAATAATTTGGTTAAGAACAAAATTTGATATTACTTTGTAAAAAATAGAAATACTATGAATGATTTAATGGACGATGACGACAAAATGATGAGTAAAAAACAAAAGGCAAATAGCGACAGTTCAACACCTGTGTTGGATAACTTCAGTAGAGATTTAAACAAACTTGCGGAAGAAGGTAAGTTGGACCCTGTCATTGGACGTGACAGAGAGATTTTGAGAATCGCTCAGATTCTATCTCGTAGAAAAAAGAATAACCCAATTATCATTGGTGAACCTGGTTGTGGTAAAACCGCACTTGTGGAA
>JACCDX011601918.1_pt1 | contig 9989 bp, 7 predicted proteins | sample 7449681 | NCBI WGS metagenome assembly JACCDX01 (sample SAMN15323450, study PRJNA562643) | freshwater metagenome | isolation source: river surface water | place: USA:Blue River Watershed | collected 2017-08-18
ACATGTATCCGTGGGATTGTTGGTTTAAATTCATCCGCATCACGAGCGGTTTTCCCATTTCTTTGGCAATTTCGATAAACTTAATCCATGAGGGGTGGTGGCGTAAAATATAGCCCACAACGAGTTTTTTGCCTGTTTTTTGTGCCACAGCTGCTACGCGAATCGCGCCCGCTAAACTATCAGCAATGGGTTTTTCGATAAACACATGACAACCTGCTTCCATTGCCGCAATCGCATACGCTTCGTGCGTGTCTGGGTAGGTAGAGATGCAAACGGCATCGGGTTTGGTTTCGGCTAGGGCCGATAGATATTCGTCGAATAATGGGTAGGAGCCGCCTAATTTTTGATTCAATGTCTCCTTGCTTTTGCCGGGAGAAACGAGTCCGCAAATTTCGAAAGCGGCTGCGTTATGATAGGCTGTTGCGTGGGAGGCACCCATGTTGCCACATCCCACCACTAATACGCGTAATTTTTGCATAGGTTCAGATTTGAAAAGCCCAAGTTACTAAGAATGATTATAAAATTCGATTCCCTGTCTTTATAAAATATGCGCAAGATCGGAATCATATTATTGTTTGTTTGTCAGGGTTTATTAGCCCAAAATACGAAAGGACTCACCGGAATTCCAGATACCAGTTTTGCCAATTATTCTGCGTGGCAATCCGCGCTTAAAACAGATCCTACCTTAAAACTTGCGGAGTATACGGCCAAAGAAATTAAGGCCACACGCACGTTCGTGTACAAGCGAATAGGCGCACGGCAATTAGTCTTGGACGTATATGAGCCAAAAGATAATCGCTTCCGCAAGACAATGTTGTTTTTCCATGGGGGTGGCTGGCGAACGGGCCATCGGTCCCAACATGTCGCGCTGGCGCAAGCTTTGGCCAAAAAAGGATATCGGGTTTTTCTAGCGGAGTACCGCTTGTCGACTGAAGCCCTGTATCCAGCAGCGATGGAGGATGCGCAGGCGGCGTTGATTTATTTGCACCAACAAGCCAATAAGCTTTATATCGATTCGCAGCAAATTTATGTCGCGGGCTATTCCGCAGGCGGCCAAATGGCGGCGTTGCTAGGTTCCGTTCAGGATGAAAATGTATTTGGCCCGGGTCAAAAAATCAAGGGGGTGATTGACCTCGATGGGATATTGGCCTTCATTCATCCGGAGTCGGGGGAAGGCGATGACCGCGTGCGGACGTCGGCAGCCACGTCTTATTTTGGTTATTCGAAAACGGAGAATCCAGCCATTTGGAATCAGGGATCGGCCTTGCATCATGTGTCTAAACAAGATCCGCCGGTATTATTTATCAATTCAGGTGTTGCACGTATGCATGCGGGAAGGGATGATTTTCGGGCTCAGATGGGCCAATTTGGCATATTTACTGATGTGTATACCCATGAAAATTCACCACACACGTTTCTGTTGTTTACCCGTTGGTTCGATAAAACGGTCCAACTAATCGATCAGTTCATGCAACAAATTACCGTGGCGCAAGATGGTTCGGGGGATGTGCGGACGATCCAAGAGGCGGTGAATCGAGGGACAAATAATCAAACCATTTTTATCAAAAACGGCACCTATACGGAGAAAGTGTACATTGATTCCTTGCGTCATGATTTGCGGATGATTGGGCAATCGCGTGCTGGGGTTGTTATCAAGTTTACGCAGGCGCGGGATATTTGGCGCTGTTCCAATCCGGATGATTATGGAGCTGGCGTATTGAATATTAAAGGCCATGATTTGAGCTTTGAGCATTTGACCGTGATTAATGATTATGGTTTAATTACGAAGCAAGACGCCACGATTCCGTGTCTGAATGAGTCAGGAAAAACGACGCAATCGTCGGTTCAAAAATATGCGTTACCGCGTGAGTCAGGGGAGAAGGATGGAGAAAAAATGGTGCGTGTGGATGGACATCAGTTTGCGGTGCGGACCATGCCGGGCGCGAAGCGTTTACGCTTTGCGCATTGTACATTTCGGTCAGGTGGAGGCGATACGATGAGTCCGTGGGATGTGAATGCGGGGATGTATTATTTCAATGATTGTGAGATGGAGGGCGGAGTCGATTTGTACTGTCCGCGTGGCTATGCGTTTGCGGAGAATTGTACGTTCATTTGCCACAACATGAGTGCGGCGATTTGGCATGATGGATCGGGCGAGGAAGGGGCGAAGTCGGTGCTCAAAAACTGCCGTTTTATAGGGGATAAGGGGTATAAGCTTGGACGTTATCACCGGGAGGCTCAGTTCTATTTGGTCAATTGTCAGTTTGATGAACCTCTGGCGGATGCGCCGATTTACCAGTCGGGTGATCGGAAATTAGCTTGGGGTCATCGGGTATTTTATGTGAATACGCACCGCACGGGAGGTGATTTCGCCTGGCATCAGACGAATACAAATCAACAAGCTGAGGACATCAATTTTAGGTGGGTTTTTGGAGATAAATGGCCGTGATAAGATATGTGGTATCGCTACACCAAATCCTTAATCTTTTTCTCGGTCCCCTGTTTCAGTCGGTAATTCGTCAAGCGCTTATCCTCCTCGGATGGGATCCGCTCAATGCAATCGTGTATGTCCAAATGCAATTCAATTTTCTCGTTGATCTGCTTAATCATCATGAAGCGAATGCGTCGCTGGCTTTCCTGCGATTTCGTATCGCAATCCAATAACTTGTTCAGTTCTTGTGTACTAACAGGTCTATTCCGTTCTTCAAGCAGACGTTTTAATAATTTTATTTCAGCAGCGTCCAGTCGAATTTCCTTCGTTGAACGATTACGAATAAAAAGCCAAGCGCCCAATCCAAGTAGCAAACAGACAATGGCGCCATAATAATAGGTCGTATAATCTTTTTCGTAAAACGTTCCGAAATAACTAGCCTTCTTCAAAAGCGCGTTGACAGGTACCGAGATCACCGGCCCTTGATCCCCATTGTGGAAATAAAAAATGGTGTCATGCCGGACATACGGCTTTTCCCCTCCTTCAAAATACGAGCTGTTATCTTGATACAAATGCACTTCGTTGCTGACCGGATTGATAATAAATAGTCGGTCCCGTGCCAAAAGAATGAAATGAGCCCCATTCCAATACATAATTCGATGCTCGGTGATGGGTAAATTAGGATTAATCTGACCTAAATTGTCCCATTTTTTTGTCACAAAATCAAATCGAAAAAAACTACGTTCCATAGTAATCTGCTCCTGCTCCAAATAGTTCTTGTGGTCCCCACCACCAGTAAAATAGGCATTTTCTGCGTCCGAGTACCCTTGAAAGCCATTTGACATCGCCTCCGGCCCCTGATTTTTAGGTCTCAAAATTTCCCATTCCCGCGTCTTGTCGTCGAAATACGTGATCTGCCGATGGTAACTCCACATCCCTTCGCCACCTACCGAATACAAAATGTTGTTTCTGTAAAATTGATATGCCCCAAAATTATGGCCACTATGGATCGTCTGATCAATCCGTTTTAATTGGGACGTTGCCGTATTAAAATCATATACAAATCCCGTTCCCTGAATCGTAAATCGAATGGTCTGCTTGTTTGGAAAAAAATACCTGGAATTATTATATCGATACAACAAGGTTTTTAATTCCTCTCCATCTATCGCGTATGGTCTTAATTTTTCCCAAAGGTTTGACGGTAACTGCTTCTCAATAAACAAATTTTCTAAGTTCAAACGCTTGCGAACTGAGGTCGCTGGCTCGATCCATTCTAAGGTATTCATCACGGCATGCGCTGATTCCATTGGTACTAGACCAATCAACCAGCAAACCAAGAATAACCTGAAACGTTTAACCATCGTCTACTGCAAAATTCTAAATTGATACGGAGCAAAATGCATGTACTCATGATCCATGCCCACCTGTAAGGTTTCCTGAGACCATAAATCTGTCACCTGAGCTGGACGTGAACCATAGCTATTCAATACATACCAGGTTAGTGCTTGCGGTGAAGCACTGAAATTGAACAAAAAGAAAACTTTTTCGCCCGCTAGAAAACGTTCGAATCCGATGACGGAGTTGTTGTGGACTTCGAGCCAACGGGTATTTTTGAGATCAGCCACGACCTTCAAGGATTTACGAAGTGCGATCAACCGCTGCATGGATTGAAAAACTTGTTGTTCGGTGGATCCTTTTTTGTCTATCAGTTCCGCCCGTTTCCAGTCGAACATCGGCCGATGCATCCAACGATTATCATAACTTTTTCCCGGATCTTGTAAATAAGAATAGTCATTGGTATACGCCACCTCATCCCCATAAAACAACATCGGCAAGCCACCCACAAACATGGATTGTGCTTGCATTAATATAATCTTATCGATCGACGTTTGAATGAGTGCGGAGTCTTTGGCCTCAATCGCTGATTCTAACCCACACAAAGAAGCTAAAGATCCCGATAAACGCGCATCCTGCGTTTTCGGATTGATGGCAAACAATGCTCCGCGCGCCGGCGAACCCGGGAAGGTCCCACTGTAATAATTTTTGATGTACATCCGGTGGTCATACGGGGTAAACCCCGCATGCTCAATCATGTAGTCATCATATCCCAGGCCAATATCGTCATGGCAACGGGTGTAAGTTAACCACGTGGTTCCCAATGGTTTACGCTGCAATTCATGTTGCGCATGCTGCATAATGCGAATATCTCCTGTTGCTAACGCATCCCATTGCACGGCCATTTGCGTCGCATTATAGGCGAAATCACATTCATGCGTTGCATATCTGCCGGTACCAAAATACTCCATAATCTGCGCCGGAGCTACAATCGCCTCGCCCAAAATCGCCATGCCCGGGGTGGCCACTTCCACACACATTTTAATCAATTGTAGTAGTTGGTGCGCCTCCGGAAGATTCTGGCACGTCGTTCCCATTTGTTTCCAAATGAAAGCCGGTGCGTCGATTCGCACCACGTCCACGCCCAAATTAGCATAGAAAAATACATTGCCGAGCATCTCCACAAACACGCGTGGGTTCGTGTAATTCAAATCCCATTGGTAGTGATGAAATACGGTCATCACCCATTTGTCGGATTTTTCATCATACGTAAAACTCCCCGGTGAACTTTCGGGGAAAATTTCAGGCATCGTCTCATCCAATAAATCCGGGATGCGGCGATCATCGTACATGTAAAAATAATCTTGGTATTCTTTGATTCCTTTCTTTGCCAATTTCGCCCATTCGTGGTGATGCGAAGTATGATTGAGCACGATGTCAATCATCAAATACATGTCTTTTGCTTGTAATTCAGCCTGAAATGCACGTAAATCGTCGATTGTTCCTAAGCGCTCTTCCACCACTCGGAAATCTTCCACTGCATAGCCGCCATCACTTTCCCCTTCCGGGCTTTTAAACAAAGGCATCAAATGCAAGAAATTAACGCCTAGTTTTTCGAGGTAAGGAAGTTTGGATGGGAGCTTATTGATTTGACCAGCAAAGCGGTCCACATATAAACTCATACCCACGAGGTCTTGACTCAAGAACCACGTGCCTTTTTTTTCCTTGTCGGCATCCCGCTTTTTTAACGCATCCGATCGATCGAGGTGCGCCTGACAAATGGAATTTAATAAGGTTTCGAATAATCCTGCCGCTAAGGGGTGTGACCCGTAAATGGCATGAAAATGCGTAAATATATCATCTAGGTTCGCTGTGAAGCGTTCCTGGAAAGCGACATCTTTGATTTTATGCGATTTGATTAGCTCGTGGAGCTTTTTTTGAAGGCTTGGGTTGTACACGGATATTAATTAAAAATGCTGTTATTCAAATGTTTAAATGCCTCCATCGCGCCCATATATTCACAGGTACGCGCACCGGCTTTGTTGGCATTTTGGATGATTTTATTCCAACCTTCATATCCTAAATTCGAAGGATTTAAGGATGCTTCATCCAACTGGTATAAGACGGCACCCACGAACGCATCTCCTGCACCGGTGGTGTCCGTTGGCTTAATCGCAATACTCGGAATGATATAGGTTTTGCCACCTAATCCCAAAAGCGTTCCATCTTTTCCCAGGGTGATTGTAAACACGCCAGGTATATTGTTTAGTAAGTTTTCTGCCGCTTCTTCTAGGGAATTTTTTCCGGTAATGAGCATTGCTTCTTCATCACTTAATTTGGTAAAATGCGCTTGCTTCAAAAATATCCACGATTGTTTGATGAAGCTTTCTTGTTTGTCGCCAAACAACAAATGCCGGTAATTGGGATCAAAACTGATCGTTTTGCCTTCGTTTTTCGCGGCGTCCAATAAGTGATAATAGGCAGCATTTAAGGGTCCATCAAGAAATGCGGTGGCAGATCCGAAATGGATAATGTTGGTTTGGCTTAGATCAATTTGATTGACTTCATCCACCGTTAATTCCGCATCTGCGCCGCGGTTAAACACGAAATCGCGTTCGCCGTCCAGCATTAAGGAGACAAAAGCAAAGGTGGTAAAGTGATTGGAATCCAAATGAACATGCGCTGTGTCCACATGGAATTCAGCCATCACCTGTTTTAATTGTTTGCCAAATGGGTCATTACCCACTTTGGCAGATAAGGAAACGGAGCCACCTAAAGCACCGATTGCCGCCGCTACATTGGTCGGGGCACCACCTGGTTTTTTAAGAAAATTTTGTCCGTCTGATAAGCTCGAGCCTTTGTCGGTACAGATCATATCGATCAAGGCTTCTCCAATACACAATACACTCATTAGGCTACTTTAGTTGGGGATGGTTTAATAAAAGCTGTCGCTACGGCAGCAATGGCCAATAACACGCCTGCAAAGGTAATCGCATTTCTCGGGTCGTTATCTAAAAAGTGCTTTAAAATATAGCCAAACGAGATATTTTGTAAAATCATCGGAATCACAATCATCATGTTGATGATGCCCATGTAGACGCCATAACGTTCTTTGGGAATGTCACTGACAACTAATAAATAGGGGATGCCCATCATGCTGGCCCAGCCAACACCAAAGCCTGAGATGGCAAAGAATAACAGGTTTTTGTTTTCGATGTGTGGAAACGCCAGAAATCCGATGGCTGCTAGTAATAAACAGATCATGTGGACTGATTTGGCTCCGTATTTTTTTGCGAAATTCGCTAAGGCCAAAGCGGATAAAAACGTCACAATATTGTACCATCCGTTCACTAAACCGGTCCAGGATACCGCTTTTTCGTATAGTTCCGGGTTATCTTTCGGTGTGGCATGCCAAACAGATAAGGCAATACTTTTAGAGGAATTTTGCCAATAACAGAAGAGGGCATACCATTGAAATAAATACACCAACGCTAATTGCCACATCACTTTTGGCATAACCTTGATTGCTTGAAAAATTTCAACAACAGATTCCGTTACACTTACTTTGCGCGCCCGTATTTGTGCAAGTTCCTCAGCTGTGGGTTCAATTTCTGACGTTGTCCGCATGCTCCACCAAATCGACCCAATGGAACAAATCGCTCCTAAAAAGAAGGAGGCATATACCCAAGTGGGTAAGGAGCCGGTTTTGCCGATAAAAATTAAGGGGAAAATGAAGAGCGATAAATTAGCTAATGTTTGGCCAAAACCCGTAAAAAAACTTTGCATTTGAAAGCCTGTAGGCTGTTGATCCTCATTGAGTTTATCGGCCACAAACGCGCGATAGGGTTCCATCGCGGTGTTATTTCCTGCATCTAAAATCCACAATAAACCGGCGGCCATCCACAAAGTGGAACTGAATGGGTACAAGAGTAAACAGATACTACATAAAAGTGCCCCGATAAAGAAATAGGGCTTTCTACGTCCCCAACGTGGATGCCAGGTGCTATCGGAAAGGGCACCGATGAATGGCTGAATCAATAAACCTGTTACCGGTCCCGCTAAATTCAATAAGGGTATTTCATCTGGACTCGCCCCTAAGAAATCATAGATGGGATTAACCGCACTTTGCTGGAGCCCGAAGCTATATTGAATGCCGAAAAAACCAACGTTCATGTTGATGATCTGACTAAAGCTGAGCTGAGGTTTTATTATAGACATTCCAATAGGTTTATTTTCAGATTAAATTTAAATTATCGGATGTTTTTACGCAAACAGTACTAGACTGTTGGCTAATATTCCTGTGATAGCGGGTGAATCATCAGTTCGTCGATTACGACATGTGCTGGCTGATTCATGATGTAATAAATGCTGTCGGCCATATTTTCAGGGCTCAACCAATCCGCGTGGGATGGATCGCCTTGTGGGTCTGCATGAAAATGGGAGTCAACTAAACCGGAATACACCGTTGAAACTTTGATGCCATCTTTTCGGACCTCTTTACGTACCGCTTCCGTGAAGGCATGTTGGGCATATTTCGAAGCGCAATACAAGGAACCACCGTCGAAAACGCGTTTCGCTACATCGGATGCGATGGTGATGAGGTGGCCTTTTTTCGCTTCTTTCATGTGGGGTAGGACGTGTTGGGTGCACAAAAAAGTTCCTTTCACATTGGTGTCAAAAACTTGATCCCATTTTTCACTCGTATAACTTTCGGTTGGCCCAAAAGCGCCAATACCCGCATTGTTAATTAAGAAATCAATTTTCTGGAAGGTGTGGGCTGTCTTTTCGATGGCCATTTTGACAAAGGCTTCATCGGCAATATCACCGGCAAAGTAAAGCGGTCGGTGCCCAATTTCCGTAATCTCCGCGGCGAGGTCTTTGAGTTCGCCTTGATTGCGTGCGATGAGGCTGAGTTGGAAATTATGTCCTGCAAGTAGGAGGGCGAGTGCACGTCCAATTCCTTTGGAAGCACCGGTTATGATGGCGGTTGGGTAGTTTTGGTTCATAAACAAACATACAAAAATGTTCATACAGATGGAATGGCTGGGCGGGAATGCATTGGATTAATTTGTATTTATTTCATTTATTTGTGGATGAAACAAATTGCGTTTTTAATTAATCCTCACAAGCAACAGGAATTAGCTAGTTATGTAAGCTGGGTTTTGAAGCGGTGTCCTACGCATAAAATTACGGTTTTTGACCAAGAGTGGCCATTCGCGCTGGAGGGATTTGAGGAAGTTTGGGTGATGGGGGGTGATGGAACGTTTAATTATTTTGTGAATCGATATCCGACCTGTTCCTTGCCGATCGGCCTATTCAAAGGGGGGACGGGGAATGATTTTTACTGGAAACTTTTTGGGGATTGTTCGCGTGAAGCTCATTTGGCTAGTATTCTGGCTGGTGTCCGTGGGCGATTCGATGCGGGGCAAGTGAATGAGATGCTATTTTTAAATGGTGTGGGGATCGGAATTGAGGGGGAGGTTTTGCGTTCGATGGAGGCGATACGTTACATCAAAGGTGGTTTGGGCTATTATTTAGCTGCTATTCCGGCTTTATTTAAATTCAAGCATTATCGGATTTCAGGCCTTCCTGTCTTTTTATGCATGGTCTTTAATTCGTCGCGTGCGGGAGGAGGATTTCATTTTTTTCCCATGGCGTCGATTGAGGATGGTGCATTAGATATGCTGGTTTGTGACCCGCTGCCCGTTTGGAAGCGTTTGTTTTACATGCCCATTATCCAGTCGGGGAAGCACGTGGGTTTGCCTTTTTTGAGATTTTCGCGGATAAGCCAACAAACCATATCGTGTGATCGCGTGTTGCGTGCGCAGGTGGATGGAGAAGTTTTGGAATCCAACACATTTGAATTCCGGGTACTTCCGGCTAAATTTGAATTTATTAAATCGATCTAATATGATGCAAAAATTACTCTTGACATGCACTGCTTTCTGCTTAGCCATGTCGATTCACGCCCAAGAGCTGGACAAGAAAAAAGTGTTTTCACGTTTAGTGGAACGCGAAACGCAGTATGGGCAAATCGCTCAAAAAATATGGAATTATGCGGAGGTAGGGTATAAGGAAAAGCAAAGCTCCTTGTTGCTGCAAGAGACCTTGCGTCAGGCTGGATTTACGGTAGAGGCGGGTGTGGCGGATATTCCTACGGCTTTCGTGGCGACTTTTGGTCAGGGAAAACCGGTGATTGGTATTATGGCAGAATACGATGCCT
>JACCDX010268011.1_pt1 | contig 9988 bp, 10 predicted proteins | sample 7449681 | NCBI WGS metagenome assembly JACCDX01 (sample SAMN15323450, study PRJNA562643) | freshwater metagenome | isolation source: river surface water | place: USA:Blue River Watershed | collected 2017-08-18
ACGGTGGGTTTACTGCTTCGCAAAGTTTACACCTGCGGCAGTTTACACCTATGGTAGTTTACGCTCTTTCGAGCGGTTTGTTTCAAATAACCAGGCGTCAGCCTGTAAACCACGTAGTGTAAACTCAGCTCCGCTGTAAACACTGCGTAGCAGTTAAACCCACCGAAGGTATAAACAGGGCTCCGCCCGCGAACTACGAAGTGTAAACCAGGCGTCAGCCTGTAAACTCACCTATAGTGGAAAAAAATTGCATTTTTTTACCTTATAATGGAAAATTATTGTTATAATTGTTAAAACCTAAATTGATAATGGAAAAAAATTTAGCACTTCACCTACAAGAGGTAATTTGTAGTCCACAAGACCCAAAGATTTACAATCAAATAAAAAAACTAATTATAGCTGGAACAATTAGAAAAATTGCTCCTAGGATATATTCATCGAATTTAGATGAACCGGTAGAAGGCATAATAAGAAGAAATATATTTCAAATATTAGGAAATCTCTATCCCGGAATACTTTTAAGTCACCGCTCGGCGTTTGAGTTTCAGCCTACGAAAACGGGACAACTATTTTTAACCACAAGTTACACTAAGAAGATAATGCTACCCGGAATCACGCTTCAATTTATTGAAGGCCCTCCTCCTATTTTGGGCGATAATCAATTCTCAGGAGAATTATTTGTGTCACAAAGAGCAAGAGCATTTTTAGAAAATTTGCAAATTTCAAAAAAAATCGGAAGTGTTTCAAAATGCTTAAGTCTACCGGAAATTGAAGAACGTTTGGAACAAATAATTCGGGTAAACGGTGAAGATGAAATTAATAAATTAAGAGATCAAGCAAGAGCCATTTCAAATGAATTGAATATGTCAAAAGAATTTGAACGCTTGAATCGCATGATAAGTGCACTGCTGAATACAAAAACTTCCAAAATATTGAGTTCACCTCTCGCTAAAGCTCGGGCATTTGGTAAGCCTTATGATCCAGCTAGATTAGAGTTATTTGAAATGCTTTTTAGAGAATTACAAAAAACAGAATTTCCCTACCGTGAAGAAAAAAACACCTCCCCAACATCCTTCCGAAATTTTGCTTTCTTTGAGAGTTATTTTTCAAATTTTATCGAGGGAACTGTATTTGAAATTGATGAAGCAAAAAAAATAATTCAAACAAATAAACCACTACCAGCAAGAAACGATGATAGCCATGATGTTTTAGGAACCTATCAGATTATTTCCAATAAAAAAGAAATGCAGATAACTCCTTCAACAACAGACGAGTTGTTTAAAATTATTTCATTACGACACTCAATTTTAATGAATGCACGGTTAGAGAAAAATCCAGGTCTCTTTAAAGACAAAAATAATTTCGCGGGTAGTACTGCCTTTGTAGATTTTAATTTAGTCAGAGGTACGTTGGAACAGAGTTTTAGCTTTTACAAGTTACTTGATCATCCTTTTGCAAAAGCCGCATTTATCATGTTTGTAATAAGTGAAGTGCATCCGTTTTTAGACGGAAATGGACGTATTGCCAGAGTCATGATGAATGCTGAATTGGTAAAAGCTGGACAATCCAAGATTATCATCCCAACGGTATTTAGAGAAGATTATGTGGGAGCATTAAAAAAATTTACAAAACAAAGAAAGTGCGACACATATATCAAAATGTTACAGCGTGCACATGAATTCAGTGCCAATGTATACAACGAAAACATGAATGCAATGCAAGAATACCTCAGTTCATGCAATGCTTTCTTTGAAGACGCTGATATTATTTTAAAAATCCAACCTAGGTGAGTTTAACTGCTACGCAGTGTTTACTGCTAAGCAGGGTTTAAACCTATGGTTGTTTACGCTCTTTCGAGCGGTTTGTTTCAAATAACTAGGCGCCAGCCTGTAAACTCACCGCAGGTGTAAACTCAGCTCCGCTGTAAACCCACCGTAGGTGTAAACCCTGCGAAGCAGTAAACCCACCGTAGGTGTAAACTAATCCCATAAGCCTATAAGCCAATCAACCCATCAACGAAATTAAAATCCGGCAACAAATGCTCCACCAGCTTGTTCTTTTCCGTAGGAAGGTACTCGCCTCTCAGGGTTTTGATGTTCAAACGTTTTAGTCCCTCCTTCAAAGAATCCATGACCATTAGTTCTACCCCACGCTTCAAAACACGGCACGACATGATCCAGGTGTCAATGAACGCCTCATCGCCATTCAGCTTTACAATCACGGCACTAATGAGTCCGTAATCGCCAAATTTGTCCTTCAGATCAACTGCCAACGTGAAATATTCTGGGTTGTTGATCATGCGCTCAATTTCCGCCGAAGTGTACCTAACGGTTCTCAGGTTGAACTGATTGCTACGCTGAGTCAATTGCGCAATGCGTTCAACATCAACAGGTTCGAATGCACGAATATGGCTTTTCATCTCCAAGGATGCCAAATAGTCGGCCATATTGGTGATGGATTTCGACAATTCCACACGCATGGCTTCCGCCTGATATTGCTTGGTGCGTTCTTGGTCGTTTCCAGAATAACTCGCGGTTTCAAATAGGTTCTGTTCGATCAAAAATGGCAGGTATTCGGCCGGATCTTCAGGTAAATCAGGCACACAAACCGCCGGCAAATGGGATTTTACCATTTCGCGTTCGGCAGGATTGTCGTCCAAAAAAACCATCGAATCGAAGCCAATATTGAGAATTTGTTGAATGCGATGAATGTTATCGGCTTTGCTCTCCCAATTGGCCACAAAAACGGCGATATCATCGAGTTTCAGCACCATTTCTGGGTGTTGAAGAAACGGCATTTTGGCAATGTTTTCCTCGTTTTTAGAACAAACGGCCAGAATGATACCCCTATTTTTAAGCTCTTTCAACCACTTTTGAAAGCGGGTAAACGCCTTGCCAATTCCGAGGCTCCCGATATGGATGTTTTCGAGTCCGTCATCGCCAATAATGCCACCCCAGAGGGTATTATCGAGGTCGAGAATCACACATTTTTTGAATTTCCCAGTAAATGCAAGCATTTGTTTCACTAGCTCCCCCGACAACCAATTGAGGTAATTGGGGGTAAAGTGCAACTCGGCATTCACCACCATCGGATAATGCGTGATGGCTTCTTCTACTGTTGTTGGGCAACTTTCTGAGGGATAAAAATTTGCTTGCTGCAGGGCCAATTCATTGAGCAAATAATTGATCTTTTTCACTTGAAAATCCCAAGCGCCCAACACCTTGTTCCCGTAGTTACCAAAAACATTGTCATTGAAATTGAGGGTATGGTTCGGAAAAAGCACTTTTGCCTTGGGCAAATGCGTGGCTATATTTTGCAGATATTGCTGCAAACGACCCATATAATGATCGGCAAAAAGCTGCCTATCGGCAAGATTTGTTTGATAGAAATTGTCTCTCAGCGCAAGTGTAGATTCATGCCAAACAATAAAATCCGGTTGAAACTGATACAAATTCGATTGATTGTCAATCAATTCAAAGTCAATGGTATTAAATTCAGCATGGTACACTTCCACCTCCTGAAACTCTGCTTTTAATCTTTTCAGCAACGGTTTATACAAAAACTGTGTGGCGTAATTTCCTAAAATGGCGAGTTTCATTGTGATTTGTTTTCTTGGTCCCGAAAGCTTTCGCGAGGTTTATGGGTTTCATCTAACCCTCTAACCCTCTAACCCTCTAACCCCTAAATAATGGTTTGCGTTTCTCCAAAAACGCCTCAGTGCCTTCTTTGAAGTCTGCTGTTTCAAAGGCGCTACCGAATTCGTAAATTTCGCGTTGCATGCCATTCACATTTGGGCGGTAGAAGTCGCTCACACATTTGAGCACTTTGTGCACCGCAGAAGGACTTTTACTACCAACTTTCGACAAAATTTTCTTGCAGAAATCGAGCAATTCAGATTGTTCCACAACGTGGTTCACGAGTCCTAGTTGCAAAGCCGTTTGTGCATCGATGGCATCGCCGGTAACCAAAAGTTCGATAGCTTTTCCTTTGCCAACGAGTTGAATCAGTCGTTGGGTTCCACCGTAACCTGGAGGGACACCCAAATTCACTTCGGGTTGACCAAATTTGGCGTTGGTGCTAGCCACTCTAATGTGACAAGCCATTGCGAGTTCACATCCCCCCCCTAAAGCGAAGCCATTCACTGCGGCAATACAAATTTTATTTCCATCTTCGATGGTGTTCATCACATCGTGGCCATCGGCGCTCATGCGGGTTGCTTGTTCTTCGTTGAAATGAGCAAATTCAGAAATATCTGCACCTGCCGCGAAAGCTTTTTCACCAGAACCGGTGATAATCATTCCGTAAACGGAATCATCTTCATTGGCAGCAGTCACAGCCTCTTGAATTTCCCTCAAAGTATCAATGGTGAGTGCATTCAATTTGCTCTCTCGGTTGATGGTAATAACGGTAATGTGATCTTCTGTATGTATGGTAATGTTTTTCATAAAATAAAGTTTAAGGTTGAGAGTTTAGAGTTTAAAGTTTGTTTACGGTTCATAAACCCTCATAAACTTTTATAAACCTTCTCCGTAATGTACGTAACAATCTCACTCATTTCGGTGCCTGGGGCAAAAAGGCGGGCAACACCAATTTTGTTGAGTTCGTCGGCATCGGCATCGGGAATAATTCCGCCGCCAATGAGCAAAACATCCGACAGCCCTTTTTCGTTCATCAACGACAAAATTCGGGGGAAGACGGTGTTATGAGCTCCGCTCAAGATGCTCACACCGATGGCATCAACATCTTCTTGGAGCGCTGTTTGCACCACCATTTCTGGTGTTTGACGCAAACCTGTATAAATCACTTCCATACCTGCATCGCGTAACGCAGAAGCAATAACCTTAGCTCCACGATCATGCCCGTCTAGCCCAACTTTGGCAATGAGTACCCGAATCGGACGATTTTCAAATGATTGCATACAGCAAAAATAGAATTTAAAGTTGAAAGTTTAATGTTTAAAGTTGTACGAAATTCAAATGGACAACACAATTAATTTGTAAAAAATGCAAAAAACAAACCAAAAAAGATTCTCCTTCACAAAGGCCAAGTTAGCAATTTTGGTGTATTTAACATCATGAAAGAAAAGATTGTATTTTCCTTTGAAAAACTCAAGGTTTATCAAAAATCAAGGGAATTAAACTTAAAAATATTTAAACTCTCTGAAACTTTTCCAAAATCAAGTGGATTAACGTTGAAACAACAACTCAATAGATCAAGTATTTCCATTTGTGCTAACATCGCAGAAGGAACTGGTCGAAAGAGGGGAAAAGATCAAGGACAATTCTATAAAATTGCATTTTCAAGTCTACTTGAAACATTAAATCACCTGATGATTGCTACAGATTACGAATATCTGAATGTCAATGTTCTTGAAGATGAATTTAAACCTATGATCCATGAAATTCACATCCAATTAAGCGCCTTGTATAAATATTCAATGAATTCGACCGATGCAATTCCCAAGTAAGTTTATGGTTTAACGTTTAACGTTAAAATTTAAGGTTTAAGGTTTATATTTACCTTTGTAACTGTAAACGTTAAACTCTCAACTTTAAAGTCAATGAAATTCCTCCTCACCGGCACAACTGGATTCTTAGGTTCTCACCTCTGTATGCACCTCCTGAGCGAAGGACATCATGTGGTTGGAATGAAACGCAACAACAGTTCGCTAACACTGTTCGAATCAGTTAAAAATCATTATTTACAAGGACAAATCGACGGTTTAAAGGAACAATTTGGACAAAAGTCTGTGTCCCTCAATAAAGAAAATCTCGCATTGGGAATCGCCCAAAATTTGTCATGGGTGGAAGCTGATTTGCTCGATACCGACAGCCTTTTGGATGTGATGGGCGAGCAATTTGATGCCGTTTTCCACTGCGCTGCAATGGTGTCTTTCAAAAAATCTGACGACCAAAAAATGCTCGAAAACAACATTGTTGGAACCGCTAACATTGTCAATACTTGTTTGAAAACCAACAACTTAACCCTCATACATGTGAGTTCTGTGGCTGCCCTTTCCCGTTCTGAAAACAGCGACATCATTCACATAGATTCCGAATGGATCGATTCACCCTATAACACCACTTATGCCAAGAGTAAATACTACTCCGAACTTGAAGTTTGGCGCGGTAAAGAGGAAGGACTTTCGGTGGGAATCATCAATCCCGGAATTATCATGGGCGTTGGAAATGGACACACCCCACAGCAACAATTCATCAACATCATCAAATCTGGAAATCCCTTTGTGCCCGCAGGAAGCAATGGATTCATTTGGGTCGATGATTTATGCAAACAAATCATTGATATTCAACAAAATAAAAACTTTGGACAACGAATTTTAGGCGTTACCAACAACCTTACATACGAAACTTTCTTTCACACCGTTGCCGATTTTATTGGCAAAAAACGTCCCACTTGGCTCATCGCCGGTTTCACCTACAAAACGCTTTATGCCATCACATGGCTCACCGATAAATTAGGAATCCCCTTCCCCATCAGCAACGATTTGGTGGTCAGCACCAGCCGGAAGAGTGTTTATAGTTGAAAGTTGAAAGTTTAGAGTTTAGGGTTGACAACTTTAAACCTTAAACCTTCAACCTTAAACTTCATTTGCCCCAAAGCGTTCACATGGCTGGCATCGCCGAAATGAAATTGACTCAAAACGGTCAGTTCAAGGTTAATCTGCATAAACGGATACTTTTTTTGTAAGGTATTAAGCAAGGAAATGTAATTGGTAAAATATTGTTTCTTGGCAAAAGTGTAGGTGTTTTTACTCGTTGGTGGTGTGATGAAATAGCAAACAATGCCGTGTTTTTGAACCAGTAGCGCTATTTTTTGAAAATATTCGAGAATCACCTTGTTTGGATCAAAAGATTGTTCCCTCGCTTCCTCTGCCACTCCATGCATGGAAATACTTCGTCCGTAGAACGCTTGCCCTCGGTTGTTATTGAGCTCTTTAATCACCTGCGATTCTATTGCTGGAGCTGTCCAATTGGTTTTGTATTGACCAATCATGGTGCTTCTGAAGGTGAACGGTTCGTGATAAAAATGAAGTAGGCGGTCAATGGTTGTCCAGGTTGAATTGTCACCCGCCAGATCGGTTTCAATGCTGGACTGGAACTTCTTTTCAAGAGCATGAAGTTCTAAAATATCGTTGAATTCAGAATGCTTAAAAACCATGGTTCGCTTGAGTAAATTTCCTCCATTTTTCTCAAAATGGATGGGAGCATAACACAAGATGAGGGTGTCTATTTTGTTGGTTTTTAAAAGCGTTCTCAGGGTAATGTATCCCTCGTAAAAGGACGTCCCTCCCAATGAAAAGTTGACATAATTGGGACCTAAACTAACCGGATTTATCGCGGCCATTGCCCGACTATCGCCAATTATCGCATTCAAATGTTTGTTGTTTTTCGTTTCCTGAATTCGCTGCAACTGCTTATCCCACATCACATATTCAACGCGACTACTCAAAAAAACTTCCGGATAAACTTTTAATAAAGTTGCAATCGTTCCTCCTGCCAAAATGAGCAGAACCGCAAAATACAAGGCAATCCGACGAATGAAGGGTTTCATGAGAATTTAAAGTTGAAGGTTTATGGTTTACAGTTTGTCTCAGATTTTGGCACAACTTTAAACGATAAACTTTAAACCCTAAACCTGCATTTATAAGCTTTCAAACACCAATTTCCCATCGGCGTTGAGCAAATAATCTGCTGCGCAGCGTTCTGGATGAGGCATCATGCCGAAAACATTTCTTCCAGCGTTGGTGATGCCTGCAATGTTGTTAATGGAACCATTTGGATTCGATTCTGGAGTTGTGTTACCAGAGGCATCGCAATAGCGGAAAATGACTTGATTGTTGTTTTCAATTTCTTGAAGGGTGGTGTCGTCGCAATAGAAACGTCCCTCACCGTGTGCTATCGGAACTTGAATGACTTGATTTTCTTGCAACTTATTGGTTACTTGAGAGTTGGTAGTGCCGGGTTTCAAGTAAACATTTTTGCAATTGAATTTGATATTGGTATTGCGAAGAAGTGCGCCTGGCAACAATCCACTTTCTGTAAGAATTTGAAAACCGTTACAAATGCCCATCACAAATCCGCCATTTGCTGCATGTTTTGAAACGGCATCCATGATTGGCGAAAGCTTCGCAATGGCACCCGAACGAAGGTAATCGCCATAGCTAAATCCTCCCGGAATAAAAATATGGGTACAACCAAGAAGGTCATTCGATTTATGCCAAAGCTTCTCAACAGGTTCACTAGAATAGTTGCTCAAAACATCTATCAATTCTTGATCGCAATTAGAACCAGGAAAAATTACCACACCAAATTTCATGGTGCAAATATAAGGAAAGTTTACAGTTGAAAGTTTACAGTTTAGAGTTCAACTTAGATTTTGGCACAACTTTAAACCCTAAACCCTCAACCTTAAATTTACAATTTAACGTTTACAGTTCAACTTCGATTTAACCACAACCTTAAACGTTAATCAATCAACTTTAAATTTAACAAATAAGCCGCTGCAAAATAACTCTTCTTCCCCAATCCTAAAATGCAGCCATCGGCATTGGCCAAAAGCAGATCGGTATGCCGCTCGGGTTCACGGTTGTAAATGTTCGACAAATGAACCAAAATAACCTTGGTTTTCATCGATTTCAGGGTGTCGGCAATGGCGATGCTCGTGTGCGTATAGGCAGCAGCATTTAGGATGATGCCTGTGATGCTTGCATCGTCTTCGGCTCTCTGAAGTTCATTGATAATTTCACCTTCCACATTGCTTTGAACATGTAAAATTTCAATCTGTGGAAAGGCTGCTTTTAGTTCTTGCAAAATATCCTCAAACGATTCTGAACCATAGATTTCCGGTTCTCTACGCCCTAGCCAATTCAAATTAGGACCATTGACAATGAGAATTTTCATAAAGCAAAAATATAGGTTAAAGCCAAACTTTGATGCATAGATTTCAACTTTAGTGCTAAATTTGTTCATGCCTCAAATTGAAACCATTTTAACACCTGCCCTCTTCCACCTTTACAACAACAACTTGCATGAAAAACAAGTGGTGGTCATCGATATTCTGAGGGCAACCACAACCATGGTAGTGGCCATGGAAAATGGAGCTGCAGAAATGAAAGCTGTAGCAAGTTTGGAAGAAACCATGAATCTTAAAAATGAAGGGTATCTCGTTGCCGGTGAACGAAATGGAGTAAAAGTTGAAGGTTTCGATTTTGGTAACTCACCACAAGAATTTGATCGGCATCTTGTTGAGGGACAAAAAATTGCACTCTCAACCACCAACGGAACAAAAGCCATTGCGGCTTGTGAGGGTGCCAAATACCGCTATGTGTCGTCCTTTAGAAACATAACCGCCATGTTGCACAAATTAATCGAGAACAACTGCGATGTATTGCTTTTTTGCGCCGGCTGGAAAGACAAATTCAACCTCGAAGATACCGTCTTTGCTGGTGCACTCACCCACGAATTGTTCAAACACAACTTCACCACTTCCGACGATGCCACCATCATGGCACATCGCATTTGGCTTCAAGGAAAATCAGATCTAACAACCTTCCTCGCCGATGCCTCTCACGTTCAACGATTCAAATCGCTTCACATCGAATCCGACCTCGAAGCTTGCCTAAAATTTGATACCTACAACCAAATTATAAGTTTATAGTTGAACGTTGATTGTTTAAAGTTAAATAAGGCCATATCAGGTAAGATCAAACCCTAAACTTTAAACTTTAAACCTTAAACTATAAACTTTGATAAACCTTCCTTAAACGATGAACAATCAACGTTAAGTTTATAGTTGAAAGTTTATTGTTTAAAGTTAAATAAGCCCTTATCAGGCAAGGACAAACCCTAAACTTTAAACCTTAAACTTTGATAAACCTTCCTTAAACGATGAACAATCAACGTTAAGTTTATAGTTGAAAGTTTATTGTTTAAAGTTAAATAAGCCCTTATCAGGCAAGGACAAACCC
>JACCDX010350647.1_pt1 | contig 9988 bp, 10 predicted proteins | sample 7449681 | NCBI WGS metagenome assembly JACCDX01 (sample SAMN15323450, study PRJNA562643) | freshwater metagenome | isolation source: river surface water | place: USA:Blue River Watershed | collected 2017-08-18
CAAAACTCCATGTCCTCAAGTGGTAATCCCGCACGGGCAGCCATTCCCATGCCATCGCCTGTATTGATATAGGCATTAGTGGATGCAGCCCAAATACGTCCCGCGCCACCCGTTGCCATCAACGTAATCTTAGCTTCGAGGATGTAGATCTCACCAGTCTCCATCTCCAGCGCCGTCACACCAACAACATCACCCTCTGCATTACGAATTAAATCCAGTGCCAACCATTCCACAAAGAAATGTGTTTTTGCTCGCGCATTGCGTTGGTACAAGGTATGCAGCATCGCGTGTCCGGTACGGTCGGCAGCAGCACACGCGCGTTGCACAGGTTTCTCGCCATAGTTCGCAGTGTGACCACCGAATGGACGTTGGTAGATGGTGCCATCTGCATTACGATCAAACGGCATACCAAAATGCTCTAACTCATAGACAACCTTCGGTGCTTCGCGACACATAAACTCAATCGCATCTTGATCGCCCAACCAGTCAGATCCTTTGACAGTGTCGTAAAAGTGATAGTGCCAATTGTCTTCACTCATATTGCCAAGCGACGCACCAATACCACCTTGAGCAGCTACAGTATGGGAACGGGTTGGAAATACCTTACTAAGAACGGCAACACTTAAACCTGCTTCGGATAACTGCAATGCGGCACGCATTCCAGAACCACCTGCACCCACAATCACCGCATCAAAACGTCGGCGTGGAAGTGATTTTTTAATGGCTGTCATTCCTTACACTTTCCATAAGATTTGAATGGCATAAGCCGCACAACCTACAAGCCACAATACTGTGAGAACTTGTAGTGTCAAACGAATACCAACGGGTTTTACATAATCCATCCAGATATCACGCACACCAATCCAGGCGTGATAGAAGAGACTCAAAAGAGCTAAGAACGTTAATAACTTCATGAACTGGTTTGCAAATAAACCAGCCCAGCCCTCATAGCTTGGATTGCCTGCAATTAAGTATGCGATCAAAAGCACGATGGTAAATACGACCATCACAATCGCAGTCACCCGCTGAATAATCCACTCTTTTAAACCGTAATGTGCACCAACAACTAAACGCTTTGGGCCGATATTATTTTTTGACATGCTCTGAGATCCTTTCCTTAGAACACGCCGAACAGACGTAAACCTAACAATGCAGTGAGAGCCAAACTAACAATCATCACACTCACCGCAGACCGATTGGCGGCTGCTTTATCAACGCCCATTTCTAAATCCAGGAATAAATAGCGAATTCCTGCAAAGAAGTGATGTAAAAAGCCCCAAATTAAGCCTAAGCAAATTAATTTAATGAGGGGGTTACTCATGAGATCAGCGAAATACGCAAAGCTCATTTCAGAGGCAAGGCTTTTATCGAAGAGAAACAGAATAAAAGGCAGAAAGAGAAATAAGGCGGCACCTGAAATACGGTGAAGAATTGAAACTTTGCCGGGCCAAGGGAGGCGATATTGCGCTAACTGACCAATGCCGATATTCCGAAAAACCGGCCGAGGCTGGGCTGTATTTGAGTCCTGATGGGAGTCACTCATATCTGGTTGTAATCCTGACAAATAAGGGTCAAATTATTATTATTTGCTGTGTTGCAACATATTCTAGTAGAAACGTCAGACTTATTGGACATTTTTTTCAGTATCTTAATTTAACTAATTGATTCTATAGACTTTTATAAATAATACTTTAGGTACTTATCCTTACTCTGCTGCACTAATTAAGGTCATTTACATAATGCAGATCACCTGTTTCATAGTGTGCTAAGCGCAGCTCCACTGCTTTATTGCCATACGTGAATGTCCGTCGCTCAACAAACAATACTGGGGCGGCTTTGGCAAGACTCAGATGTTCAGCAACCTCTGAATTCGCGGCGATCGCCTTAATGTGCTCTTCCGCTCTCACCATATGGGTTGCAAATTCGCTTTCGTAGAAGCCATACAAAGGCCCAGGCCAATTATTGAGACGCTCCAGCGTAATGCCTTTGAAACGATTTGCGACGAGGTAAATCGACTCATAAACAACCGGTCTGCCCTTAAAGGTTTGCACGCGCTGAATCAGCACAAGAGCATCTTTGTTCTTGATATTGAATTTCTTGGCAAGATCTTCGCTTGCAGCAACGGTTTCGCAACTCAGGAACTTGCTTTTAAGGATGAGTTCATTGCCATCATCGGGCATCAGGCGCAAGAAACGATATTGCACAGCCTCTTCACGGTGACTTGCTACAAAGGTTCCTCTGCCTTGATGACGAACAACCAGGTTTTCTGCAGCTAAGGCATCAATCGCTTTACGCACAGTTCCTTGGCTAACCTTATAGCGCTCCGCCAACTCCATCTCGCTTGGAATCGCATGGCCGGGTTGCCACTCACCCGCTTGCAAACTAGCCACAATGAGGTCCTTAATCTGCTGATAAAGCGGACTAAAACTGGCGGACTGTTCAAACGATCGCATGATAAATTTGGCTTAATCTTTTATCTTATACAAGACTTAGGTCTAGTGTAAATGTAAACTAGCGTTTTTGTAGAGCAGTTCCCCTTTTCAACATTAATTACCCGGAGTTTGTAATGGCAAAAGCCCCTATGCGTGTCGCTGTCACTGGTGCAGCTGGTCAAATTGGTTATTCCCTCTTATTTCGTATTGCCAATGGCGATATGTTGGGCAAAGATCAACCGGTGATCTTGCAATTGCTGGAGATTCCAGATGAGAAAGCACAGAAGGCTCTCAAGGGCGTGATGATGGAAATTGAGGACTGCGCATTTCCATTGTTGGCCGGCATGAGCGCACATAGCGATCCCATGACTGCATTCAAAGATATCGATGTTGCTCTTTTAGTGGGTGCACGTCCTCGTGGTCCAGGAATGGAGCGCAAGGATTTGCTATCGGCAAACGCACAAATTTTTACAGCACAAGGCAAGGCGCTTGACCAAGTTGCAAAGCGCACCGTAAAGGTCTTGGTCGTTGGCAACCCAGCCAATACGAACGCCTATATCGCCATGAAATCCGCTCCCAGCCTACCATCTAAGAACTTCACAGCGATGTTGCGCCTTGATCACAATCGCGCTTTGTCGCAATTGGCGAGCAAGACCAACAAGGCAGTTGCCGATATTGAGAAGCTCATTGTGTGGGGCAATCACAGTCCAACCATGTATCCCGACTATCGTTTTGCCACCATCAATGGTCAATCCGTCAAAGACATGATTAATGACGCGGCTTGGAATAAAGATGTCTTTATCCCAACCGTAGGCAAACGTGGTGCAGCCATTATTGAAGCACGCGGTCTATCCTCTGCAGCATCGGCTGCAAACGCTGCGATCGATCATGTGCGCGATTGGGTCTTGGGTACTAACGGTAAGTGGGTCACAATGGGTATTGCCTCGCATGGTGATTACGAGATCCCAGCCGAGGTTATTTACGGCTTCCCAGTAACCTGTGCCAATGGTGAATACACTCTTGTTAAGGGTTTAGAGATTGATGCGTTCTCGCGTGAGCGCATGACCCTGACCTTAAATGAGTTACTCGAAGAGCAGGCAGGAGTAAAACACCTACTGAGTTAAGATAGAACGGTCCAGGGAGAATTCATGCGTCTATTACCCAATAAGTTTGTAAGCGGTCTCGGTCTAGGCCTTGCGCTGTGCTTACCAAGCTTGGTTCTGGCACAAGAAAGCTCCCTTACCATTCCTCACATGTGGAGCTGCAGCAATAACGAGCGCTTCATTACCAGCGGTCCTGCCAATAAATTATTAGTGCAATGGCGCTCTAAGTCTTATGAAATGCAAAAGGAAGCCTCTTTACCCGGCAGTATGCGCTTTAAGAATCACGAGAGTGGTTTAGATCTTGTGGTGATTGGGCCTAAGGCTATGCTCTTCAATATTAAGACTGGTACTCGACTTGCCGATGAGTGCAAAACAGTGGCAATGAAAGAAGGTAGAGAAGCTCACCTGCTCGCATTAGAAAAGTAATGCACGAACGTAGTTAATGAAATAAGGGCTGTTGCGAGGGACTATCCTCAGGCATCTCTGCATGCACCACCTCGCCCTGACGGTCTGGGAATAAAGGCGCACCACAGTCATCACACAGTTCTGGCGAGAACAATACAGCGTGTCGGAAGACATCCTCCACACCAGAGTCATGAAGTGCGTCACAAATTCGTTTGATTGGGCTATCTTCATCAGAGACATCGTTGAGCGCATCCGAGGGCACGTTCTCGCGATCATATAAGGGCCAAATCACCCCATAAATCACTTCGGATGAACCTTTCAGACTGAAAGCAATACGGTACTCATCCGCCTGCTCCTCACCAAAGGCGCCCACAACACACGATAAACCTGCAGGCAAGACCCCAAGCGTTGATTCTAGGAAGTTCACGGCCGCACGAATACTCAGTGGTCGTACGTGCTTATCTGCCAGACGGCAGTTTGTGAAATAGGCTTCGGGTAATAAAAGCTCAAACTCGCAACCCGGTAATAAGTGGACTAGTGGCTCATACATGGCCGTTTGCCATTCAATCAGACTAACGCCCCGCTCCTGACGCTGTGGCGCATCCAATTGCCAACGGAAGATTGGCTGATCATGCGGCGCTACGATCGCTGCCAGAATGAACCTCGGGTCCGCAAGTACAGCAATGGTCTCCGACATATCTCGTAACTCGAGTTTCATATCGCCACCAGAAACAGCGGCCATAGCAAGAGTCTCTAGTAATGCGCGGGTTTGCGAATGCGAATGCGGCATCTGATCGATGCTATAGAGCCAAGGAACAATCGCTAACTGCGTGCCATCTGCGGCAATTGACTTTTGCATTGCTGCAGCAGCTGATTCAACAATCTCAACGGGCAATGGTCCAGATGGAATTTGATAACGCGTATGGGCAACAATCGGCATGGCAATTAACAAGGCGTCCCAGGTATTACCATCATGCTCAAACCGCATCGACTCTGCCAAGGTCTCCGCCGTATCTGCAAGCACTTCAAACGCTACTGTATTAATCCGAAAGGTTTGATCCAGAGCCGTATCAATCACATTTTGATGATGACTATTTAAGAGTTTTAGCAGGCGGTTACGTAAACGCTCCTCCCAAAAGCGATCCTCCAGCTGACTACCGGAAGCGGCTAATGAGATGGAATCGGCCACTAAGCGTTCAGACTCAGGAGAAACACGTTGTGCAGATTTAGAACGGTGGACTGCCATAGCGCTTAAGTACCCTCTTGGATTTAATCTACTTTACTTCTTTTGCTCAGCGCGACGAAATACGGGTTTATCAGGCTTAGACTCTGCAGCACTATACCGATAGCCTTCGCTCTTAAAGTTCTTAAGATCGGCTGGATCAACAATGCGGTTCTCCACCACAAAGCGGGCCATCAAACCACGTGCACGCTTGGCATAGAAAGAGATGATTTTGAACTTACCATCCTTCGCATCCTGAAAAACAGGAGAAATCACTGGGTAGCCGAGTTCATCGGCCTGCAGCACCTTAAAGTATTCTTCCGACGCCAGGTTTAGTAAGAAAGGTTTCTTTTGTTTCTTTAAATCCTTCTGAATCGCTTTGGTAATGCGATCACCCCAAAAGGCATATAAGTCTTTACCACGTGCGTTCTTGAATGCAGTGCCCATCTCCAAACGATAGGCCTGCATCAAATCCAGAGGGCGCAAGACCCCATACAAGCCTGACAAAATACGGACATGCTCTTGGGCAAAATCGAGGGCTTTGCTATCGAGAGACTTAGCATCAAAGCCCTCATATACATCGCCATTGAAAGCAAGCAAAGCAGGACGGCTATTACTACTTGTAAATTTTGTTGACCAATCGCGATAGCGCCCAACATTAAGAGCGGCTAGTGGATCGGAGATGCCCATCAATTTTGAGACCTGTTGTGGAGATAACTTTTTGAGATCAGCAATTAGCTTGGCGGACTCTGCAACAAAATCTGGCAAGGTATGTTTTTTGGTGGCAATGGGTGACTCGTAATCGAGCGACTTAGCGGGTGAGAGCACTATCAACATAAATCAATCTTCTTCAAAATAGATACATGCCCTATTCTAGTCATCTGCCATTATTTTGCAGATGGAGGCCAACGCTGGGCAACAGCAGCTACACAGATGCCGATCAGAATAGCCCATTCGAGGGAAATCAAAATAGTGCCCAGTCCTGTGATGAGCATTGGTATCCACTCGCGTGGACCCGACTGAATCTCATGCCGAATTTGCTTTACATCAATCAGGTTCCAGGCAACGGCTAGCAATAAGGCAGCGATCACCGCATAGGGCAAATACTCCGCCAATGGTGAAACAAAGGCCAGAATGGCAATCAGAAATAGTGCGGCGCAGATGGCCGATAGCGGCGTTTGGGCATTGGCTGCCAGGTTCACACCCGAGCGATTGAAGGAGCCGCTTGATGGATAGGCGGAGAAGAAAGAACCAGCAACATTTGCGCAGCCCTGCCCAATGAACTCCTGATTAGCATCAAATGAATCACCGCGCTTGAGTGCCACAGCACGAGCAATCGCCATCGCTTCGGTTGATGCAAGCAGGGTCATCACCAAAACGGGACCAAATAAGAGTTGCAGATGATCAAGCGATAGTTGTGGGAATGAAAGTGGAGGTAGCGCACCCGGGATCGCACTCACCCGCCGGATTTGATCAAAGGCAGGGAAATAGCGCTCTAGAACAAGCAAGGCGATACTGCCCACAATCACTCCAATCAACATCGCTGGCACCCATTTGTTCAGGGGTTTCCATAAATACATGGATGCTAGGGTGATTAATACCAGCACCAAAACCTCGGGTCGCCACTGACCCTGTTGAATTGCGGTAAATGTTTTTGTGACGGTATCAAGCACAGAACTGCCCCGCTGAATATCAATACCGAGCAGAGTTCCAACTTGGCTATTGATAATTAAGATAGCAGCACCGGCAGTAAAACCAACAATGACCGAATGAGGTACTTTCTCAACCCATTTACCTGCGCCACCAAATCCTAGAGCAATCTGAATGATGCCAACCAAGAAGCTCAAGGTCAGCACCAAAACAACATACTGCTCACTCTCTGGAATCGCTAATGGCGCCATTAAAGCCATCGTGGTTAGCGAAATCGCATTCGCAGGACCGGTGACCATGGTCCGGCTTGAGCCAAACAAGGCAGCAATGATGCAGGGAACCATAGCTGCATAAAGACCGTAATGAGGCGGCATGCCGGCTAATAAGGCAAAGGCGATGCCTTGGGGCAGAACCACAATCGCCCCAGTTAGGCCAGCCAAAAGATCGGCGCGCACTACCCCAGGCCGCTTGTACTCAGGCAGCCAACGCAGAAAAGGGAGATGAAAAAAACGACGGTTAAGCGACAATTGAATCGATGATCCTAAATCTTTAGGCTCTACATGGCACAATTTAACAATGCATACGCAAGCAACACAGACCCCTCATTCTAGCGATAGTGTCGGTCAAGCCACATTCCCATCGAAATTACCCCATGTTGGCACAACGATCTTCACCATCATGTCCGCCCTCGCGGCCGAACATGGCGCAATAAATTTAGGTCAGGGCTTTCCAGATTTTGCCTGCCAGCCCAACTTACTGGATGCAGTTAATGATGCAATGCGCGCAGGTCACAATCAATACCCACCGATGGCTGGAGTTCCCGAACTTCGTCAAGCCATCTCCAACAAGATTGAGGCTTTGTATGGTCATCGCTATGACCCCAATACCGAGATCACCGTTACTGCGGGTGCAACACAAGCCATCTTCACCACCATACAAGCCTGCGTTGGCCGTGGTGATGAAGTTATTGTGATTGAACCTGCGTTTGATAGTTATTTGCCTGCCATTGAACTCGCTGGTGGCAAAGCAATCTCGATTCCGATGGAACTTGTACGAGATAGCAATGGTCAGGTGCAATCGTATGCTCTGCCATGGACAGCAATTGCTAATGCCATCAATCCAAAGACTCGCTTAATTCTGACGAATACGCCTCACAATCCTACTGCCAGCATTTGGGATGCGCAGGACCTAGAAACATTACATGATTTGGTGAAGAACACATCAATCCTCATCCTCAGTGATGAGGTGTATGAGCATATGGTTTATGACGGCGCTGCTCATCAAAGCATTGCTCGGCATCCCGAACTGGTGAAGCGCAGTTTTTTAATCTCTAGTTTTGGTAAGACCTTTCATGTGACGGGCTGGAAGGTCGCCTTTGTAGCAGCACCATCATCCCTCATGAACGAATATCGTAAGGTGCATCAGTTCAATGTATTTACAGTGAATACGCCCATGCAATATGCCCTCGCGAGCTATATGCAAGAACCACAGCACTATCTGAATCTTCCAGCGTTTTATCAAGCCAAACGTGATTTATTTAGAGCAGGTTTGGAGAAAACGCGGTTAAAACTCTTGCCCTGCACTGGTAGTTACTTTCAGTGCGTGGATTATTCGGCGCTCCCGCTTGCCGAAGCAAAATTATCTGAGGCAGAGTTCTGTCGCTGGCTCACAACTGAACTGGGCGTCGCTGCGATCCCAAACTCAGCGTTTTATGCCAAACAAACCGAATCCGGAGTCATCCGCTTCTGTTTTGCCAAACAAGAGCAAACCTTGCGGACCGCCTTAGAGCGTTTGCAAGCCCTATCTTCATAATGCATTGATATTGATACAAAGAGGTTACGATGAGTAAAGCAACAAAGTCGGCGATGATTGATGTCTACAGTTGGGCCACACCCAATGGGCACAAGATTCATATTATGTTGGAAGAATGTGGCTATCGTTTAGGTCGTGACTGGCGCGCAATCCCGGTTGATATTGGTAAGGGTGATCAGTTCAAGCCAGAGTTCTTAGCGATTAGTCCCAATAATAAGATTCCGGCCATTGTTGATCCAAATGGTCCTGACGGTAAACCCATCCACCTCTTTGAATCTGGTGCGATCTTGCTGTACTTGGCCAATAAAACAGGTCGCTTCTTACCAAAATCGATTCGCGGCAAATACGAGACCATGGAATGGCTCATGTTCCAAATGGGTGGCTTGGGCCCCATGTTGGGACAAAACCATCACTTCCGTTTGTATGCTCCAGAGAAAGTTGATTACGCAATTGCGCGCTATACCAATGAAGCTAAACGCTTATACGGCGTATTGGATCAGCGCCTCGAGAAGAATAAATACATTGTCGGTAATGAATACACCATCGCCGATATTGCTATCTTCCCGTGGACGCGCCGCTGGGATAAGCAGGGAATGGATTTAGCAGACTATCCTCACTTCAAGCGCTGGTTTGAGATGATTGGTCAGCGCCCTGCTGTCAAACGTGGTGTTGAGGTATTAACCAACTTGCGTAAGCCAGAGATGGATCAGAATGACAAAGAGCAGCTCTTTGGCGCGACTCAATATAAACGCAGAAAGAATTAGTATGGAGATACGATCAATTGGGATTATTGGTGCGGGCACGATGGGCAATGGTATTGCTCAAGTTGCCGCGGGAGCCGGTTTTAACGTAATCCTCTTAGATATCAACGATGCTGCCTTAGAGAAAGGTTTGGCTGCACTCAACAATAGCTTAGATCGTCTGATCAAGAAAGAATCAATTACTGCGGAGCAAAAGGCGCAGACTCTAGCACGGATTAAAACGACTACTCGCTATGCTGATCTGGCAGCTGTCTCCTTAGTCATTGAAGCGGCTACCGAGAATCAAGCCGTTAAAGAGAAGATCTTGGCGCAAGTAGATCAAGTGGTTGGTAAAGAAACAATTATTGCTAGCAATACTTCATCGATCTCGATTACACATCTTGGTTCACTCAACTCGCGGCCTGAGCGTTTTATCGGAATTCATTTCTTTAATCCACCGCCGCTGATGGCCTTGATTGAGGTCATTATGGGTAAACAGACCAGTCCAGAGACTCTCAAATCAGTGCTTGCGATGGCAAACGCGATGGGTAAGGAGCCGATTACTGTGCAAAGCTCGCCGGGTTTTGTGGTGAACCGCATTCTTCTACCGATGATTAATGAGGC
>JACCDX010792760.1_pt1 | contig 9988 bp, 9 predicted proteins | sample 7449681 | NCBI WGS metagenome assembly JACCDX01 (sample SAMN15323450, study PRJNA562643) | freshwater metagenome | isolation source: river surface water | place: USA:Blue River Watershed | collected 2017-08-18
CGACGCCTCTGCCTTCGGGCAATCGTCAGTCGATCAAGCAGGCGGAGTGGACCTATGGCCTGATGACGCACATGTCGAATTCGCTGGGCGTCAACTGTACCTATTGCCACAACTCGCGCTCATTCCAGAGCTGGAAAGAAAGCCCGCCACAGCGCATCACGGCGTGGCATGGCATCCGCATGGCGCGCGACGTGAACAACGAGTACATGGTGCCGCTGACCGACACTTTCCCGGTCGAGCGCAAGGGTGCGGGCGGCGATGTGGCCAAGGTCAACTGCGCGACCTGCCATCAGGGCGCGTTCAAGCCCTTGTATGGCTTCCCGATGATCAAGGATCACCCGGAACTCGTCGGAAGCAAACAGGTCGCCGCGAAGTAAAGCACCCCGTTTCAGTGTAGTCGACGCTTGAAGTGAGTCAGTAGGTTGGGATCCCGGCATGCGCCGGGATCCTTTTCTTCACCGCCTGCTTCCGTATCACCCGCATTCTTTATTGCGGAGTCACCATGACCGCAGGTCGCGCCATCAGCAAGATCCCCGCAGAGGGCATGCCGCCTGATGGAGCTGCGCAGAGCGGCCCAACGCGCAGCCGCACCATTCACGCTCTGGACGGCCCAGTAGTCCTTCTTCTCTCCCGACTTCGCCCTGCTTACTGGCCCTGGGGCTGGCATCGCACGGCGCTCGGCAGCTGGCTGCCGCAGCACACGCCGGGACTGAGATTCATTAAAACGCTGGGCAGCGGCATTGATGGTGGGTTCGGTCTGGTGCCGAGTCCTTCGCATCAGGCGATGTTCTGCGTGTTCGATTCCGATCAGGCCGCCCGTGATTTCATCACGCATTCCGCGCTGGTCGAGCGTTACCGCCAGCGCAGCGAAGAACTCTTCCTGGCGACATTGCGCGCAGCCAGCGTGCGCGGCTCATGGGATGGCATGTCGCTTGCGGCGACCGTCACTCTGCCGCCTGATGCTCCGGTGGCGACGCTGACGCGCGCCTCCATCCGGCCATCGGCGGCAGCAGCGTTCTGGCGTTACGCGCCTGCGGCGCAACGGGGTCTCTCTGAGGCCGCAGGCTGCGCGCTGGCGATCGGCATGGGTGAAGCGCCCCTGCTCCGGCAGGCCACCTTCAGCCTGTGGGAGAACACTGCCGCGATGGATGCCTATGCGCGTACCGGCGCGCATCTGGAAGCGATACGCGCCGCATGGAAGCATCAGTTCTTTTCCGAATCCATGTTCGTACGTTTCTTGCCAGTGCGATTGCAGGGGCAATGGAAAGGGCGCGTGTATGAGTAGCGCGAACGTACTCGTGCGCACTGGCCGTGATCACCGTGTGGTCGTGATCGGCGCTGGCATCGGCGGGCTGGTCGCCGCGCTGCAGCTGGCGCAGCGCAATTTGCATGTCACACTCATTGAAGCCATGGAGGCGCCGGGCGGCAAGATGCGCCAGCCTGTCGTCGATGGCGCACCCATCGACAGCGGGCCAACGGTATTCACCATGCGCTGGATCTTCGAGCAGATCTACGAGAGCGCCGGTCGCAAGCTGGAAGAAGAGCTATCGATCACGCCCTTGCCGGTGCTCGCGCGGCATGCCTGGAGTGCCCGCGAGCGCATGGATCTCTTCGCTGATCCGAATGCCTCGCGGGACGCCATCGCCCAGTTTGCAGGGCCCTCCGAGGCCGCGCGCTTCATGCAATTCTGTCGGCAGGCGCGTGAGGTGTATGACACGCTCGAAGGCCCGTTCATTCGCTCGCAATCACCGACACTGGTCAGTATGGCGGGGGATCTTGGCCTCAAAGGACTGGCAGTGCTGGCGGCACTGGGGCCCATGAGTAATCTCTGGGATTCGCTGGGCCAGCACTTTCATGACAGCCGCCTGCGTCAGTTGTTTGCGCGTTACGCAACGTACTGCGGCTCGTCACCCTGGCAAGCACCCGCAACGCTCATGCTGGTCACACAGGTCGAGCTCGATGGGGTGTGGTCAGTGAAAGGCGGCATGCACGCGCTGGCGCAGTCGCTGGCCCGCCTTGCGCAACAGCGGGGCGTGGAGATTCGCTATCGCTCGCCCTGCAGCGAGATCGCGATGGAAGGCGGCAGCGTCTCTGGCGTCGTTCTGGCCAATGGTGAACGTCTGGCCGCCGACAGTGTCGTCTTCAATGGTGATGTGTCCGCTTTGACGCAGAACCTGCTCGGATCGAAGCTGCGCCGTGCCGCGCCCGCGCTGTCACCTGCCAAACGATCGCTGTCGGCGCTGACCTGGAGCATCAACGCCGAGACCGCTGGCTTCCCGCTGGAGCGACACAACGTGTTTTTTCAGTCGGACTACCGAAGCGAATTTAACGACATTTTTTCCCGCGCCAGCTTGCCGCAGACACCCACTGTCTATGTGTGCGCGCAAGACCGGGGTACTGACGATGCCGCGCCCGAGCGCGATCGTTTACTCGTGCTGGTGAATGCCCCCGCAGAGGGCAGCCGCACGCTCACCGAATCGGAGATCGACGCATGCGAGAGCCATTCCTTTTCCCATCTGGCCCGCTGCGGTCTGACTATCAATCGCACGCCGCAGAATTGCTTGCGAACGACCCCCGCCGATTTTCATCGGCTGTTTCCGGGCAGCGGGGGAGCGCTGTACGGGATGGCGACGCACGGCTGGATGTCGGCCTTTGCGAGGTCGGGAGCGAAGAGCCGGATCCCGGGTCTGTATCTGACGGGCGGGAGCGTGCATCCGGGGCCGGGCGTGCCCATGGCCGCGATGTCCGGCCAGCTGGCGGCCGCGACGCTGATGGCGCACCTCGATTCGACCAGCCGGTCCCGTCGGGTGGTTATCTCTGGTGGTATGTCGATGCGCTCAGCGATGACGGCCAGCACGGACTGACCCTCATTGCGTTTGTTGGCAGTGTTTTTTCTCCGTACTACCGCAGCGCATTGAAGCGCCGCGCTGCCGATCCGGAGAATCATTGCGCCTTGAATGTCGCGCTCTACGGCAAACACCGCCGCTGGACCATGACTGAGCGCGGCCAGCACAGCATGCAGCGTGATGCGCGCCAGTTCACCATCGGGCCCAGCAGTCTGCAATGGCATGGCGACCATCTGGAAATCGACATTTGCGAGGTGGGCGTTCCACTCCCTTTGCCGGTGCGCGGCAAGGTGCGGGTGTATCCCTCTGCCTTGTCCACCTTCAGCGTTGCCCTCGATGATGGCGCGCGCCATCGCTGGGGCCCGCTGGCCGCGTGTGCTCGCGTCGAAGTCGAGATGATCAATCCGTCGGTACGATGGAGCGGCCATGCGTATCTCGATTCCAATGAAGGCGATGAACCCATCAGCGAACCCTTCCGTGAATGGGACTGGTCGCGCGCGCTGATGTCGGATGGCTCTGCTGCCGTGATCTATGACGTGCAGCAGAAAGAGGGCGACGATCGCCTGCTCGGGCTGCGCTTCATGCCCGACGGGCGCGTTGAAGCTTTTGACCCGCCCCCCAGGCAATCACTGGAGCTGACTGGCTGGCGTATCCCGCGCCGGATGCGCAGCGAGGGTGACTCACCGGTACAAGTGATCGACATGCTGGAGGACACGCCGTTTTATGAACGTTCGGTCCTGAAAAGCCGCCTCTTTGGTGAGGAGGTGATCAGCGTGCACGAAACCCTGAATGTGCCGAGACTGGTGTCACCCATCGTGCAGCGCATGCTGCCCTTCAGGATGCCGCGCTGGGCGTGATAAAGACCGTCGCTTCAGTGAAGATGATGTGTTCGATTCATAAACAACATCACATAGTGCAAGCCTGAGATTATTTGATCGGGTTTCTGTGGCACGGGTCGATCGGAGAGGTTACTGAACCAGAGTCTTGCTGGTTGTGGGCGGCAAGTCGTCCGGTAACTTTTCATGAATGACCCCATGACTCCTTTCAATCCCAACGTTGTACCTACGCCAACGCCTCAGGCCGATCAGTCGGTGACGGCAAATCCCCCCTCGGAAGCGGCCCCGGCGACCAACGCCCTGCCGCCCACAAAAGGCAGCTTGCCGTATGCGAAAGCAGATTACGAAAACCTGCCTCCGTATGAAAGAACCCCTGAACTGGATTTTCTGATTCTGGGAAAAATCCCGGGCGGGAAGCGGAATCCCTCCGATCCCCCGTTACCTGCCAGCGCAGACTTTAACGATACGGTGATTCGCTGTTTGCTCGAGGGCGAACTGGACGCACTGGATTTTCTATGGCGTGAATCTGGCCGAGATCCCGCCAGCACGCCGGTTGACCTGTCGAGAATGAGCATGGAGAAGGACGCCGTCGCCACGCTCGTTAAACACTGCGCCGCTCACCCTGAACTGAAAGTCGATCTGTGCTTGCGCGAACAAAATGCCGACGTCATCGGCGAGGTATCGCATCTTGTTAAGGAGGGCAAGGTCAACCAGCTCGAACTGTTCAACCTGTCCGAAGCGCAGCTGGAGCAGATGGCGCCAACCCTGGGAAAAGTCCGGTCTGGCCTTTGCATCCGGGGCACGCCCCTGACAGTCCGATGCGAGCAGCAGTTGGCTGAAGCACTGGGCAATAGCAAGAGTCTTTCGGTGCTCAACCTCACAAATTGTCGATTCGGCGATTCTCAGGGGAAGTACTTCGTTAATGGTCTGCGTAAAAATGGCTCCATCATCAAGCTGGATATGCATTACACGCCGTTGCCGACGATACCGGAGGGTGGCTACAGGGAACTGCTGACCGACAACCCGACATTACGGCAGATCATTGTTCTCTGCGGAGTTATGGATGCGCAGCCGGATATCGATGCCATGGTTGATGGGCTGATGGACAACCATGTGCTGCGCGAATTAAGAGTTCTGGTATCAGCGAGGCTGCCAGGAAATCCTGAAAAATTAGGTCAGCTCGTGGAAACCAATCGCGCGCTGACCGAATTGGTTCTGCCTGTTGGCTTCGAGTCTGAAGAAGACTATCAAGCTCTGGAGGTCTCTTTGGCGAAAAATACGTCTCTGACGACGTTTGCCATCGACGATGGCCTGCTTTTGGGGAATGACTTTGCCGGTGTGGTAGCCGATCTGATGTCCCGTAACCGGGCGCTGGCCAGCGATCCGGACTATCTGATGAAGGCGGGACGAGCCTTCGATCCTCATGGTAGTTCCGGTCTTGCAGACCCGGGCGTAGTCATCGCCAGTGAAATCTTCTTCGAATCGTCTTCCCGAGACGAATTCGAGACGACCATGACAGAGATCGAGCTGTCCATCAGAGAGCTCGAGCGGCGGGCAAGGGAGGCAGCTTTCCCACCGCCGGTCACCCCGGTCAACACGACGGGCGTCACCTTGACCACAGAGACCACCAATACCGCGACGACTACGACGACGACAACCACCACTACAACGCCGTCGCCGGGTTCCTGAGCGTCCGTATCACATCTGCCTGCCCGGCGTCGACAATCGCTCGAACAGATCAATCACCCATTCACATCGCTCGTCGAAATTCCGCGCTTCCCCGTTACCCGGGGCGCGGCGTGGGCGATGCTGGCACGCGTTGACCAGAAAAGCGATCGCCGGCAAAGCTTCGGTGTTGTCGCATCGCTGGGGCAGCTGTGCTCTCGCTTTGGCCAGACACAGCAGCGTCAGCTTGCGGGCATTGCCGACAACGGCGCGCTCACTCACCGAATCCATGCGGCGGTCGGAGACGACCCGGCCGATCTCTGCATAGATGGTTGCGGCAGCCAGAATGGCACCCCGGCAGTCTCGCGGCAGGTGAGCGATGCCGGTGCTGCCGCGCTGGTACAACGCATCCGCTTCCAGCAGCAGTCGGCCGATCACCTGTCCGAGCGCCTCATTGAACACGGGTTGCTTCAGCCAGGCTTCAGGATCGATGCCGGCTTCGCGCATCCATTGACGGGGCAGGTAGAGCCTGCCGTTGCGGGCATCTTCGCCGACATCTCGCGCGATGTTCGTCAGCTGCATCGCATTGCCCAGCTCGCAGGCGCGTGCGAAGGCATGGGGATCGCGCACGCCCATGATGATGGACATCATCGCGCCGACGCTGCCGGCCACGCGCGCGCAGTAGTGGTGCAGATCGTCCAGCGTTTCATAGACGCGGCCCGCCGCATCCCAGGCGAAACCTTCCAACAAGGCTTCGGGCAATTCACGTGGCAGGCCGTAGCGGTGCACGACCATGGCCATCGCGCGGTCTTCGATGATTTCGCCGGGCTTGCCTGCATAGATCGCATCCAGCCGCGCACGCAGTTTGTCCATCGCCAGCGGATCGTCGCCGTGCTCGTCAATTGCATCATCCGCCACGCGGCAGAACGCATACAGCGCAATCGAAGGCATGCGCACATGCTGCGGCAGCAGGCTGCTGGCAGCAAAGAAGGATTTCGAGCCGCCGCGCATCAGTTCTTCGCAGGCCGCGAGATCGAGCGGCGGGCGCGGAGCGGGGGCTGGGGTGTGCAGGGAGTCAGACATCGGGCACCACCGTGGACATGGCTTTGGCGGACATCAGCACGCCGGGTACACCAGCGCCGGGATGGGTGCCGGCCCCCACCATGTAGAGGCCATCGATATCTTCGCTGCGGTTGTGCGGACGGAACCAGGCGCTTTGCAGCAGGATGGGTTCGAGACCGAATGCCGCGCCCTGATACGACCACAGACGATCCTGAAAATCCTGCGGTGTCATCAGCTTGCTGGTGACCACGTGCTGGCCGAGCCCGGGCAGCACGGTGTTCTCCAGATGGCGCTGTATCGATTGCCGGAGTCGCTCGGCATCGCTTGACCAGTCGGTGCCGCTGCCCAGGTGCGGCACGGGCGCGAGCACATAGAAGGCATCGCAATCGGCGGGCGCAACACTCGGGTCGCTGGCGCTGGGTCGGTGCAGATACAGGCTGTAGTCGTCGGCCAGATGATGATGTTTGAAGATGTCGTCGAGCAGCTCACGATAGCGCGGGCCGAGCATGATCATGTGATGCGGCACGTCGTGATAGCGGCGGTTGGTGCCGAAGTACCAGACGAACAGGCTCATCGAATATTTGCCGCGCGCGACTTTGCGGTCGGTCCAGTGACGCCGGTGCTTGGCATCGATGAGGTAACGATAAGTCCAGGCCGGATCGCCATTCGAGACGACGATATCGGCATCGATGCGCTCGCCACTCTCCAGCGTGACGCCGCGTGCGCGGCCGTTCTCGACATTGATGCGAGTGACGGGCGCGTTGCAGCGCACCGAGACGCCGCGCTCGGCGAGCAGCTTCACGAGCCCTTGCACCAGCGCGCCGGTGCCGCCCATCGCCCAGTGCACACCCCAGCGCCTTTCCAGCGTGTTGATCAGGCTGTAGACGCGGGTGACGGCGAACGGATTGCCGCCGATGAGCAGCGGATGAAAGCTGAACACGATGCGCAGCTTGGGGTCGGTGATATGCCGTGACACCAGCGTGTACAGGCTCTCCCAGGCCATCATCTTCACCATGCTGGGCAGCGCAGCCAGCAGGTCGGAAAAACTGTTGAAGGGCATGCCGCCCAGATCTTCGAAGCCGAGCTTGCAGGCTTCATCGGCGGCCGCAATGAAGCGGTCAAAGCCGGGCAGGTCGGCAGGACAAAAGCGCGCGACTTCGCGGCGCATGGTGGCTTCATCGCCGCTGTAGTCAAACCAGCTGCCGTCGTCAAAGCGTATCCGGTAGAAGGGCTCCATGGGCTTCAACGTGATGTCATCTGACATGCGCTTGCCGCACAGTGTCCACAGCTCTTCGAGCAGCTGCGGCGCGGTGATGATGGTGGGGCCGCCATCGAAGGTGAAGCCATCCTGACGGTGCACATAGGCGCGTCCGCCGGGCGCGTCGAGCTTCTCCAGCACCTGTACGTCATAGCCTTTGCAGGACAGGCGTATGGCGGCAGCCAGCCCGCCGAAGCCGCTGCCGATGACGATGGCTTTCGGCGTGTTCATGGGGGGCTCTCTATCTCAGCAGCCGGGCGAACACGGCTGTATTGGTCGCACCGAAGGATTCCAGCGCAATCGTGGAGCCGGTGGCCGGATCGCGCAACGTCAGGCGGCCGCCATCATGAGCAATCAGTTCAAAGGGCTGCGTGTCGCTGGCAGTAAGGCCATGCAGCTTGCGTTCGCGCACGAGCGCACGAAGGGTGCCGCGCAGGAAGCCTTGCTCGCCGCTGAAGTTGTCGATGATGTTGTGCGTGTCATGGTCGATGACGCTGATCGATCCGTCCGGCTGGTCGATGAAGTTCAGCGTGCGCATCGCCGTGGGCGTGATGGCCGTTGGTGTGGGCGCCGGTGAAGTGAAGCGTACCCAGGCGACCAGCGCCAGACAAGCGATAGCCAGTGCAGCGAAACCGACCGCTGGATTGAATTCGCGACGCGCGCGGCGTGTCCAGTGAAGGGGCTCGGAGAGTTTCATCGTGCGTAGACGCCGGCCGGCATCCTGACCGGTATCAGGTCATGCTGCGCGGCGTCTGCGTTCGGCGAAGCGGCGATTTCTGCCTGTCGCTGCTGCCAGGCCGCATGCAGCTGCGCGCCGACGCGTTCGACATCGGGCACACAGCGCAGCGTCGGCTGAGGCTTCTTGATGTACCACGCGCGCGCATGCGGCCAGAGGTTCAGGTAAGCGATGCGATCGTCACCCTTCAAGTCCAGCGCGATGTCGCCATGACCATCGCCACAGGGACGGACCTGCGCGCTTTGTATCCAGCGCAGTGGCAGGTTGAAGGACAGCGTAAGCACGATGCCAATGCGCATGATCACGCGCTTGTTGGTCAGTGTGTACATCGTGGTGCTGGCCGACAGCCAGGCGGTGAAAGCCAGCAGGCCGAGTGCGATGACAGCCAGCGTGGCGCTGAGCATCAACGCGCCCAGATTGGCCCGGACGCTCAGCCCACCGTCCCAGCTCAGCACCGCCTGCAGCGCGATCATCAGTGTGAAATACAGGCTCAGGCGCCTGACATGAAAGGCGTCGACAGCAAGCTGTTTCCAGTCGGGGCTTCCCTGCCAGAGAATGCGCTCGCCAGCGGGCAGCGGCTCGGGAAGTCCCGGGGCCGCCTCGAACTCATGCTCAGTGTAGGTATGCATCGCTGTCTATCCTTTCGTGACGGCCGGTGTTATCTCAGACCAGCGGTTCCTGACGCTCGGGTGTCGCGTACAGGGTGCCGGCACCGTAGTAGGCCGAGATTTTTTCTTCTTCCAGCATGGTGATTTCGTCGGCGTTGCGATGGCCGGGTACATCACGGAACTGATGCGCGAGAATCGCATGCACCTTGATCTGCTCATCCGTAATGCGGGCAAACGGCACCGGCAGCAGCACGGTCTGCGCCGAGTCGTTCAGCTGCACTTCGATATAGCGGAACATCATCTCGGAACTGTCCATCCACAGGTCTTTCACTGTGCCGGCGACTTCATCATCCGCACCGACCACAGGCAGGCCGCGCGGATCATGAGCGCGTGAGGCGACACCGTGCTCGGGATTGACGCGCAGCGGGGTGATCTTCGGTGCGCCCTCGGCGGTGAGTTCCGGATGATCTGCACGATTCGCCCAGGCACCGGGGCCGATGCCGGCGAGCAGCGGATTGCCGGTCGGCTCGATCGGCGCGCCAATCCAGCGATGGCGCGGCTCGGCCTGAAGGAATTCAGGGCCGGTCAGCGGATAAGGCATCACCACTTCTTTGCCATCGGCCAGAAGGTAGGTCTTGGGCTTGGGGATAGGCGGCCAGCCTTCCATTTTGGTGTCGCGGCCGGTGCCCGGATCGAGCGGGTAGCCGTCGCGATGGTTTTCTTGCAAGAGGTAATAGATGAGGCCAAAAAAGAAAATCCAAAATACATACAGCACCAGCTGGGCCACATCCACGTATTGCGTGATAGCGCCTGTTTCCATGGGGTTCTCCTCGTTTTCTTTTACGCCCGAAGCTATTGAGATAACTAGCCGGGCAAATCTGCCAGACCGAACTTCCGGCCTGTTTGCGCAGGCAGCGCATCACGCCGCACCAGCGGCCCTATCGCTATCAGCACACCAAACAACAGGTACATCTCCA